>ORJL011817571.1_pt1 | contig 27491 bp, 31 predicted proteins | sample 1779941 | NCBI WGS metagenome assembly ORJL01 (sample SAMEA104232317, study PRJEB22302) | groundwater metagenome | biome: forest; feature: aquifer; material: groundwater | place: USA | collected 2011-08-07 | depth 5.8 m
AACTCCTCTTTCTGCTTCATATTATTAAATAATATTTAATAAGATAAAGAGTATTTAAAGGTTGCGGTATTTTTTGATGTCAAAAGAATTAATGTTTATTGGGAGAAGTATTAATTAACTTGACGACTTCTTTGAGGCACGCTTCCTTCAGATTTCTTGGCGTATTTTTTATCGTTCAGTGCTTGATTGTAAATTGTATATGCATTAATAATATTACTGCCTACTGTTGTCAAAGCAAAAATCAGGCGTTTATCTTCTGTCATACTTCGTGCTTGAAAAAATTGCTGCTGAGCATCTTCATATCTTCTAGTCAACATATAACTTATGCCTCGTTTGATGTAGTTGTTCAAATCATCCTTGTATTTATATTGCTTTGTTAATCCATGCACTGGCGGTGCGCCAGGTAATATTCCGGCAAAATCTTTGCATTGGGATAGAATTTCTGCTAAACTTTTAGCTATGTAAGGAAATTCTTCACTTGCCCTAATTCTATTTAATAGATAATCAGTAAGCTCTGATTTTATTCTAATCAACCCTTCCTTTAGTCTGGGAAGTGAATCTTCAGACAGTTTATCGTGGGATCTATCAACTCCAAACTGATAGGAGTGATAAAAAACTGGTGAAAGTTCTAATATTTCGTCATAAGCCCCTTCTATTCCCTTAAGTACACCATCGATACCGAGAATAGGGTCAAGAATTTGACCTTCGTTTGGATAACGATCTATAATTGAAGATAATTTAGTAACGCTCTTTCTTACTGCTGGAGATGTCTTTTTATCTAAAAAATCAGCAAGGCTTGCCATGACTTCCAAATTCTTTTAAATTAAATATTTAAACCTTTTCTTTTTAATTTTGAACAAGTGAAAATTCTAGAAAAACCCTTCCAGCTTAGTCTGCTCCTTTATCTCGAGCAAATCTTCCTTTTTGTAGCCTAAAACATTAAATATCCTTTCAACAGATGGAATAACCTGATTGTTAATATAATAGTCAGCGTCGTAATCAGTGTCTTTTATCTCATCAGGAAGTTTAACCCTATTCCTTATTATGTCATTTCCCTGGGTTACTACATACTTAATTATCGAGCCAGGGCTTATCTGCCTTCCCTGGTTTATGAGTCTTTGCGCAGCAGCAACATGGGGGCCTTTGTTGGCATAATCCAAAATATCTTTTTGCAATTGCGTGTGTATCACAACCTTTTCAATTGGCACTCTTTTGTTTCTTAAATCATTAATTACATTTTTAACATATTCAAGCGCTTTCCCGGTATTATTTTCCCTCAAGATTATACCCAAAACATTTTCCTGAACATCTTTTGCAATTAGCGACCAGTTGCGCCTTACTGTTTCAAAGCCCTTGATTTTTAATGTGCCTGCTTCTGATATTAATGCATATTTTTTCTTTGCGCCGAAAGGGCCTATCTTAGCAGACACAAAAATTCCTGCAGGGTAAAATCCCTCATATTCAAGCTCCATCAGCCCGGGCAGCTCCAGATTTATGGACTCGGCAAAGTTTTCTGCATCATTTTTTGATTTTCCGTCTAACGTGAGGAAAACGCTGTCAGTGTCGCTGTACAGGACAAAAAAGCCTGCTTTTTGCGCCTTGTCAATTACTTTATGAATATAATACCTGCCCCACGCAGTTATGCTCCTCGCGCATTCTAATGAGTACCACCTTGCGCCGAAAAAGCCAAGGTAGCCGTAGAATGAGTTAGCCAAAAGCTTCAGGCTGTTCTGCCTTGCGTCGAGAAATGTGAATTTTTCAGGGACATGTGAGCGAGTGTCCCGCTCACTCGCATTCATCCGCTCTTCCTTGATTATCTCCTTTATGCGCATCCTTCTTGTTATCAGGTCCTCTATCAATATCGGTATAAAGCCTTTTCTTTTTGTGCAGAACCCATGCTTTTCATTATCATCAGGGGCAATTTTTGCTGTCTCCTCGCAGCAAGCGCAGTCAATTGTATCATGCCCTATGTTATGCGAGCTTATGATAGTCGGATAAAGGCTCCTGAAGTCAAAAACAACAATGTCCTTGTAAAGGCCCGGCTTCGGCTCGTAGACAAAAGCGCCCTGGTAAGTGCTGAGCCTTCTTCTCTGCACATCGTCATAGCCTGGCTTGTTTGGCGCTATTTCATTGAATTGCTGCGCCTGCTTCATTATGTACCATTCGACAAGCTGCGAAAAGCCCATCCTGGTGGCATCATAAATTGGAATTCCGACTATCTTTACAATCTCTGTCAAAGTCGGCAGCATTTTCACAGCCAGGTTGTATGTCAAAAGCGAGTCGTTAAGATTGTATTCGCAAAACTTTTCAAGCTTCTCATGGCTGTTGTCCCAGATGTCCGGCAATTCTGCAAGAGAAATATCATGCTTTTTTTCGTCAAGCAGCTCGCTTGCAACGGCATTCAAGTCATAAGTGTATGTTTCAAGAGTGCCCCCAATAACCTTCTTTATGAACTTGAAGATGTCAAGATGAGTTATCCCGTTTATTGCCACAGTTGTTTCCCTGCCGCTCTTAACCCTTAACTCAGAATAGTCCAAGCCGATATCAAGCTTAATCTTGTGCTTGTCAGCCCTTGTTTTTATGTAAGGCAAATCAAACCCGTCGGAAAAATATCCTGTTAATATGTCAGGCTTGTAATCCTCAATAGTCTCCTTGAATTTTTCAATCAGCCCAGATTCGCTGTCGATAAATTCTATGTAATCTAAATCGGTTTTGAATTTTTTCCACACAAAAACTTTTCTGATATTCTCTCCGTAGAATGAAAGCATTATAATCGGGTTTTTCTCAGCGTCTATTGCGGCGTCAAATGGGCTGTATGTTTCTATGTCAAATGCCAGGATTTTCGGGCTTTGCAGAGTATCCGTGCTGGTTTGCCCTATTTTTTCAGCCTTGAAGACGGCAGCCCTTGACTTCTGGCTTATGTACTCGCCTTCGGCTTGGTGCAAAATCAATGGAGTTATGTTTTTGTCTATCAGGTACCTTCTGGCAAATGGAATGTCAAATTCATGCATAGAGCTTACTGATTCCCAGTCTTTTATGACACCGCTTACCGCAGGCACGCTGCCCGGCAAATTTACGCATACCTTTATTGCAAAAACCTCTTTTCCAAGAAATTTTTTTATCACGATTTCTGTCTTGGTTACAAAAGAAACTTCATTGTCATTCTCTATCCTTATCTTTTCTATTTTTTCGCTTATGCCTGTATTGTCCTTTGGAATTACATAAAAATACGGCTCAAAATTGCCGTCAAGGATAGTAACCCGCCTGCCGTCCAGGGTTCTTCCATACAGGTTTATGACAGCCTTTCCATCCTGCACCTTATAGGTTGCATCCAAAGGAAAAAACTGCACTTTTTCAGCCATAAAGCTTAGGGGGCTTTTTGAATATATAAAAGTGTTGGTATAGTAAAGGCAACAAATAATTGAGCATAATTATTGCCTTTACTTAGGGCAAATCAAAGATTTGCGAATGCTCGAAAATCCTTTTAGGATTTATCGACATATTACGAACGGACAACTAATGCTCAATTGATATTGTCCGTGAGTATAGGCTGGGCTTCAGTGAAAATAAATCTCAATAATCCCTGTTAAAAGAAATTTTTTTACCGCCCCCACTCACATATATTATTAATAATATTACTTTTTATTAGAGATTCTGATTTTGATAAGTTCATATAAGTAGAGTATAAAAGAACCTAGAAAAAAATAAAAGATTAGACTGTATTCTGCATTTAAAAAAACGTCCTTTCTGAAAATAAATAAAAGCGGCACAAAAGGGAGAGTGATATGTAATCCCTTCATTTCAGAGTGTGAATTAACAACTAGAATATACCCAAAAACAAGTAAGATCAAAAAGGACAAGAACATTACTATTAATATCTTCCACCAACGTTCTTTGTACCAAGTAAGGACTTTTATAAGCATATTTCTATCTTTCATAAATATTACTTCTATGTCCAATCGTTTGTATAAACAAAACTTTATTCTTAAAATCAACATCAATCAATAGCCTATAATCACCCACTCTAAGCTTGTAATAATCCTTGCCTTCATAATGCTCTAGAAATCTAAAAGGGTCTTCCTGCACTTCCTTTACCTTAAGAACAATTCTAGCCGATACATCACTAGGTAACTTTTTCAAAAACTTTCTGGTTTTTGGATGCCACTCAACAGAATAACTCATCTTAAGAATTCTTTTTCTATATCTTTTTGGGTAATGTACTCTGCTCTAGGAGTTTTTCTAGCTTCTTCTAGTTGTTTTTTGGCTTCCTTGCCTAGCTCAAAATCCTCTGCAATAGCGTGTTTTATAAACTGCATATCCTTTTGAAGATTCCTTAAGTCCTCATGTATCGTTTTAAGTGATACTTGTGTCATTTTTATTCACGAAGAATATAAAGGATTAAGTCCTATTTATAACTTACGATTCTGGGGAGGTAAAAAAACTCTCGCTCTTGGCTCGCTCGCCTCACTTTGTTCGGTCTTTTAACAGCGATCGCATATGTATGAAGAAATAATATTTTCTGATAAAGAATTCAAAGCGCCAAGGGAGCTATACAAATAAATTTTTGCTTCGCAAGGCTGCGCTAAAATTCAGTCCTTATCTTATTGATTCCATAGCCTTAACTGCAAACTCCCAAGCCTGCAAGTAATGATTAACCGCTCCTCTAAATCTTCCTTCTGATGCCGCTTCATCTCCTAGCTCAATATTGCCCTTAGCTTTTTTTATGAAGTTCTCGCTGCCGCCTTCTTCCTCAGCATCCTTAATGGCAATCAAAGCCAGATTGCGATCTACATTCAGAATTCTGTTAATGAACTCCTGCAACCGAGCATCTGGCAGCAAGCTTTTCTTTGACTTAATTGTATTTTGCAATTCCTTGACCGCTTTTCTTTCTTTTTTAAACGCTTCTTCTCCACGTTCTGTACTCATATGCAATGAATCATTCCAGTATTTGGGCTCAAGGGATTTGTTTAAGCTTTTGATTACAAAGTCTAACCTTCTTTTGTCATGCTCTGTAGTAGCATTATTCCGCAATTCAATAATTTCATTCAATGCAATATTTTTTATATCCCTGGGCGCAATGTTTCCAAAATCCACCCCTGTTGCAATTCCATCTACCTCAACAATATGCTTTCCACTGCTCGGATGTGTTTGATTCCAGCCAATTTGCAATATCTCTCTTACATTATAGGTTCCGTCAGCTAGCCCGCTAAAGGAATATAAGCCATTTGAATCAGTTACAGCTGTCAGCTCGCCAGTGTCGTTTATTCCATTATTATTTGCATCAATATAAATCGCCCAGCCTTCAAGTCCATGCTCTCCGAAATCTTTAACGCCATTTCCATTAAGGTCGTTAAATTTTGTCCCGTGAATTTCATTACCGCCTTCCGCATCGGCATCGTCATTTGCAATAATGCAAGTTATGTTTTCGTCTTCACTCAAATTAAAATTTTCGCCCAAATTAGCCGGGCATTTTTCATCTCCTGTGATATTTGTGAATTCATAGCCATCAATTCCATCTTCATCAATTGTATGAGATTCATTAGCGGTAATCTCAATCGGAACACCTTGCTCTGCAACAACGCCATCAATCTTCAGGTCAAAATCTCCAGCTTCAGCCTCTCCGCCATTGTCATTTACAACTTGTTTGATTAAAGTAATTGTTGCATTAGCTTCTTCTGGAATATTATAATGAATTGTAATCCTGATATTATCAATTCTTGCTTCTCTGTCGGTGCCATTAGAATTAGACTTTGTAACAGCAACAGCTGCACCAAAATCTTCGTCATTAATGTCAGCGGGACTTAAAACCAATCCCCATAAATCAGTTGATGAGCCATGAGATTCATTTATATCCTTGTTAGTATAACTTGTGCCAGTTGCTCTCTCTTCGCCAGCAATAACACCTTCTTTTACCAATTTCACAGAAGCATCCTTGACAATACTTCCTGAAACATTCGAGCTTACTCTTCTTTCTATCTCAACTACAACACCTTCAATTATTGCATCAGATGGAATTGAAAATCCAAAATCAGTTGCTTTGATATAATGTGAAATTTCAAAATCATTAACATCAACAGCTGCTTTTAAATCGTCAGAAGCTGTAACATTTTCTGGGTCATTCCAAGACTCTGTGCCAATGTCAGCATCGTCAACAGCAATGCTTAGATTATTCGGGCCGGAAGAATCAGCATAGACAACGAAGCTTAACAAGAAATTAATCGTTAAAGCAACAATTAGACTTACCAAAACTTTATAACTGCCTCTTTTTTTATTGAAAATCAAAATCAACACCCCAAATAAAGTGAAAGCCGCCTGCTTATAAATATTTCCTCCTCATTAAATTATTTAGCTTTATGAAGTAAATTTTTAAATCCGTGCTTCGCACAAAATATATTGTGCTCGGCTTTTTTTGTCTGCCACTAAAAAAAGCCGAGCCTATTTATTCATTAATTATTGAATAAATTCGAGGCAAAAATTAGTGGCAAGACAATTTTTGCCGAGTGTAAATTTTGTGAGCGAAGCGAACGGATTGATATATCACTTCAGGATACTAAAGTATCACCAAAAAAGGCAAGCTTTTTAAGCAGGAATAATCTGTAATCCCATATGCCTTTTAAAATGGAGCAGCTAATCAGCATAGGTATTATAATGATTGCGATAGGATTCGTTATAGTGTTCTTCGGCATGTTTATGGGCGCCAAGGAAAGCACCTCTAAAACAAAAGTAGCTGTTGGGGGGTTTATCGGCCCAATTCCTTTCGGCTTTGGAAATGACAAGAATTTGCTTTGGTTTGTGGCAATCTTAAGCTTAGTTTTATTTCTAGTTTGGATTTTGTTTAGTGTTAGATTTAAATAATTCCAAAAGATTTTTAAACTCAATAGTAGTACTAAAATGCAATGTCACAAGTAATATTAACAGGACGGCTTGAAAATATTGAAGACGAATCTGGTGAAGAAGTAATTTTTAGAGGAAGGATCGCTGATGAAGATAAACCTGCTGTCTGGCCTTACATTAGTCACGCCCATAGCCAACTTACAATAAGAACCACTGAAGGAAAAGAAGCCCACGTAAAATTTCTCAATCAGGTTCCAGATTCTTATATTGGAAAAGAGGTTATGTATGTGCATGATGATGGACGTACTCAACTCCTTATGACGGGGAAGCTACCTGAAGACCAGCATTCTTTGGGTATTCTTTTAAAATCTCCTGAAAAACATAGTTTAATTTTGGGTATCTTAGGCGACATCCCTGCCCCATCTCGAATCGAAGCAAAAGTGCCAGCATATTTGTCCCAATTACCCCCAGAAGTTTTTTATAAAATTCAATAACTTAATATTTCACTCTTCCTTATCAAACTGCCCCTTAACCTTGTACTTGTCAGAATTCAGGATTTCATTGTACAGCTTTTCATATTCTTGCCGGAAAGGATTCTTCCTGAAAAATAATTTGTAGAGAAGGTACATCCCAATTACAACATAAACGCTTATCAGAATCGTCTTGTTGATTTCCATGAATGTGTTAGATATTTTCTAGTATTTAAATGTTGGGGTTTTAAATGCTTTTTTTGGTTTATTCTTTACTCCACTGATTCTTACATAATTCAACCAATCACTTTCTAACTCTTGGAGTCCCTTGCCGAAATGATGTTTATAGTCACCCTCTTGGTAAAATTTCATGAATTGGTTAACATTCCTTGCGACAATTTCAATTAAATACTTTACAAAAGACCCCGCCTGTAAATAAATGGTTTTCTTTTCTTGCTCGTTAAAAGCATCGAAATTCAAAATAGATGTCAAATCAGCCATTGGTATTTTTAGGGTGCCATTATTGAGGCCATACTCGTAAAAGGCAGAATGTAAATTCTCTCCAAAATTTGGAGATACGTGGTTTTCACCAAATTGTTCTTGCATATAAACCGCTAATCCTTCTGTTAAATACCTCCTCATATTGTATTCATTTGAAATTAAGTGAGACAATTCATGCGCAAATGGATGTAAGCCTTCCAAAACATGTGCAATCGGCATCTCAATGACACCCATTCGCGGTCCTTCTTTGATGTTAGCTTTCGGGATTTTGTAAGATGCAGACAACTCTATCTTAATAGTGCCTTCATAGCGCCTTCCCAAGAATTCAGATATTTTTTTGTACTCCCTTTCAGCCTGAAGCCTCAATTGTGAAATCTCGTCATCAGAAATGGACGGATAGTCTGATTCAACAATAATATTATCAAGGGTGTTAGTGAAGTTAAGTTGAGATTGCTTCATTGAAAAAGTTGGCAGTACGTAAAAAGCTGATATTATCTTTAATAAATCCCTTCTACTTAGTTTTACATTTGACTCTAATAGCTTTATTATATAGCTCACATCTACTGGTGGAATATCTCTTTTTATAAATTCTTCGCCTATTACTATTGGCGTGTAGTCATCAAATCATAGAAAACGACATTAATATGTGGACAATACATATCGTTTTCTAAATAGCGAAAGACCTTTATATTGTCCTAAAACTTGTGTCTTTCACTATCATTAGAAAACCTTTAAATAAATACTTATAATCACTTTCCATATGAAAAAACTGGTAAGAAAAACAACAGAAGCAAATCTGCCAACCAAACACGGCAATTTCAAGGTTATATGCTACGAGGATTGCAACAAGGGGCAACATCTTGCATTAGTCAAAGGCAATGTTAAAGGCAAAAAAAATGTTCTTGTGAGGGTCCATTCTGAATGCGTGACGGGAGATGCTCTTCATTCTTTAAGATGCGACTGCGGGCTGCAGCTGGAAAAGGCATTGGAAATTATTGGCAAAAAAGGCGGAGTTCTTCTTTATATGGCGCAGGAAGGAAGGGGCATAGGCTTGATGAACAAGATTGCCGCTTACCATCTGCAGGACCATGGCATGGACACAGTTGAAGCAAACATAAATCTCGGCTTCAGGGCAGATGCCAGAGATTACACAATCGGAGCTCAAATACTTGCAGACTTGGGATTGTCAAAAATAAAACTCCTCACTAATAATCCAAAGAAAATAGAAGGCTTGGAAAAATACGGCTTGGAGATAACAGAAAGAGTGCCAATTCAAATAAAACCGAACAAATCAAATAAAAAATACCTGCAAACCAAGAAGGAAAAGCTTGGGCATTACCTGGAGGAGAAAGGGGTTGTTAAATAATTCAAAACCTCAGCAATCCAATCGCCTTTCCGACATCCTCTTCTTTTATCAGAAAAATTGTGTCAGTCCAGCAGCTTAAAGATTCAACAATATTAATATTATTCTCTCCGAATAAAGAAGCCAAATAAGCATAGGTTCCTGGAGTAGTTTCAATCTCTTCCGGGCTTTTTATAATGATTTCTGCGAGGTTTTTGTTTTCCAATATGATTTTGTTTTTGAAGTATTTTTTAATTAAATCAATGAAATCGTCTGTTGTTATCACGGTAATTCCAGAAGCGCCTTCAATAATCCTGAATATTTCCTTTCTTTTCTTGATTTCTTTTTCCAAATTGATTAGATTTTCAAAGTATATGTCTTTTTCAAGGACTATTGCTATAATTTTATTTTTTATTTCCACCTTGCTCTTCTTCAATATCCTTAATATCCTGTTTTCAAAGGTTTCTTCTTTCTTTAATTTCCTTTGGAAACGTCTGCATGCAATAAGGATTGCATCAAAATTCTTTCTTAAGTCAAGCTTCAGTTCATCAGCAATTTGTCTTGATAAAGACGAGAAATTTATCAAATCATTTTTCAGGCAATCTTTTACAGAAGGGTGCTCCAAGATATAGTTTTCAGTTAATTTTGTTATGTTTGGCATTTGTTTTTGATTATTTTTAATTATTTCCCATTACTTGGTTTTATTTAATGTTATTTTTTAATGTGAATTTAATATTGTTTTTAATGTATTATTTACTTTCCCATCGCATTAATTAATTGAAAAACAAAAAATACCACTAAAAATATAAACTGTATATTTAAATGTTTTGTTTTGGACATTTTTGTTTAGTTTTGTTCTAAGTGGGGCGTTAGGTTTAAAAAGTAATATTTTGTAATATTCTATATGGGACAAATTGTAAAATTTCCGCTGAAAATTGAAGAATTTCTTGAAAATTTATTAGCTGAAGATTTAAACAATAGCAGCGAGGAACTGAAGTATAAATAAACAAAATTCTAAATCTATTTATGGTGTAAGATGAAATTTAATGGACTGAGGGGGGTTTTTCCGGGTAGTAATGGGCATAGAATAGCAAAATACCCAGTGAAGTTATTTAACAGAAAAATATTAAAAGAGATAATTGACGAATCATTTAATGTAAATACAGGTGACAATTACTTTCACATAGTTCTGCAAGATAATTCAATAATCTATCTTGAAATGGAATATCAAGGGGTTGGGGTTGTTGTTCCAAATCCAGGATATGGAATACCGCCGCATATAAGGACGATTGCAGTTTTGCCAAAATACAGGCACGATGGTGTAGCAACTGATTTGGTGGATGCGGTTTCAGAAGATTTTCATAAATTTAACTTGCGCACGCTAGCGGATAATCAAGATGCTATAAAACTCTATTCTGAATTGGTAGGAGAGGGCGCGCCATTCAAAGCAAAAAATGGAATGGATTTTGTAGGGTTCCTTGCAAATCATTCACCTGAAGAAAAGCCTTATGCTCTCAGGTATATGGCAAAACAACCTTACTTTTTCAAAAACAAAAAATAACAAACCGCAACATTTATTAACAAGTTTGTACTATCACTTTTTTTTAATGTACGAAGGTAAAGAAACTAAGCTAATTCTTGAAAACGGCGACGAGTTCAAAGGCTTTTCTTTTGGAGCAGAGCATTCAACAAGCGGAGAAGTTGTTTTCAACACAGGAATGGTTGGATACCCTGAATCATTGACAGACCCGAGCTACAAAGGGCAGATTCTTGTTTTGACTTATCCTTTAATTGGAAATTATGGAGTTCCAGGAAAAGAAACTGAAAATAACTTGTTAAAGAATTTTGAATCTGAAAAAATACAAGTGCAGGCTTTGATTATTTCTGATTATTCCTTTCAATACTCTCACTGGAATGCAAAACAAAGCCTTGCAGAATGGCTCAAGGAAGAGGACATTCCTGCAATTTATGGCATTGACACAAGGAAATTAACAAAAACTTTACGAGAGAAAGGAGCAATGCTTGGCAAGATAATTTTTGATAATGATGATGTAAAATTTTACGATCCAAATGTTGTTGATGTTGTAAAGGAAGTAACAATAAAAGAGCCGATAATCTATAATGAAGATAAAGTCAATAAAAAAATTGTTGTTATTGATTGCGGAATTAAAAACAATATTATAAGGAATTTGATAAAAAGAAATCTTACTGTTGTAAGGGTGCCTTATAATTATGACTTTCTTACAGATTTTTTTGATGGTTTGCTAATATCAAACGGCCCTGGCGACCCCAAAATGTGCCAGCAGACAATCTATAATATAGGAAGGGCGATGAAGCATGACATTCCAACATTTGGAATCTGCTTGGGCAGTCAGTTGCTTGCTCTTGCAGCAGGAGGCAACACTTACAAGCTCAAGTACGGGCACCGCTCGCAAAACCAACCATGCACTTTAATTGGCACCAAGAGATGTTACATCACAACACAAAATCATGGATTTGCAGTTGACATGAAATCATTAAATGAAGAGTGGCAGGAATTTTTTGTGAATGCTAACGATAACACAAATGAAGGGATAAGGCACAAGACAAAGCCGTTTATGTCAGTTCAATTTCATCCTGAAGCGACACCAGGACCAGTCGATACAGAGTTTTTGTTTGATGAGTTTGTGAAGATGATGAAGTAAAATGGAAAAATTAAGTAATAGTCAGTTAAAAAAATTTGTTTCTTCTAGAAGTAAATATTCTTATGTCATCTATAAAACGGAAGATTATAAAAAATTTTTAGAAAAGTCAGAATTATTTTTAAAATATTCAAGAAAACTGGAACCTCGTTGCATTGACTACGATAAAAAAAATGTTACAAACAAATTATTTTTTACTAGGTTATCAAGAATATGCTTAGGAATTGCGTGTGAATTGCTTCTAAAATCAGCTTACTTAAAGAAAGGATATATAATAAACAGTTCTAAAAGTAATATTAAAAAACCATTAAAATTTATTGATTTAGAGGAATATAATAATATTCAATCAAATAAAACTCATAGCTTTAAATTCTTATTAAACAATTTTTACAATTTATTTAAATTCGAAAGAAAAGTTTTTAATTTTTATATAGCTAGAGGTTTTGAATTAGCATATATCTGGAGAAATTTAAGTGTCCATATAGGACATGGGAAGATGAGAACTTTTGGAAATGATTACAAAATAGTTTATGAATCTATTCTTTACATCTACAAATATTTATTCGAAGAAGAAGATCTTATTCGTGTAAAAAAATTGATTAATAATTAATATGAACAAGCCCAAAAAAGTCCTTGTTTTAGGAAGCGGCTCTTTGAAAATAGGCGAAGCCGGAGAATTTGATTATTCTGGAAGCCAATGCCTTAAAGCATTGAGAGAGGAAGGAATTGAAACAATTCTAGTAAATCCAAACATTGCGACAATCCAGACAAGCGAAGGCATGGCAGACAAAATATATTTTCTTCCAGTAACTCCGTATTTTGTCGAGAAAGTGATTGAAAAAGAAAAGCCTGACGGAATTATGCTTTCTTTTGGAGGACAAACTGCATTGAACTGCGGAGTTGAATTATTTGACTCTGGGGTTTTTGAAAAACATAATGTAAAAGTTATGGGAACGCAGATTGATGCAATAAAAAACACAGAAGACAGGAAATTGTTTGTAAACAAACTAAATGAAATCAACTTGAAAACTCCTGAAAGCGAAGCCGCAAACAGCGTTGAAGAAGCAGTCGAGATTGCAAACAAGCTGAAATATCCAGTCATGCTTAGAGTTGCTTACGCGCTTGGCGGTGCCGGCTCTGGACCCGCATTAAATGAGGAAGAACTTATAGACCGGGCAAAAAGAGCCTTTGCATACTCAACCCAAGTTCTTGTCGAGAAATACCTTGGCGGATGGAAAGAAATTGAGTACGAAGTTGTTAGAGATGCTTATGACAACTGCATTACAGTCTGCAATATGGAAAATTTTGACCCGATGGGAATACATACAGGAGAAAGCATTGTTGTTGCGCCATCTCAAACCTTGACAAACAGTGAATACCACAAGCTGAGAAATATTTCAATACAGGTAATAAGGCATCTTGGAATTGTTGGAGAATGCAATATACAATTTGCGCTTGACCCTTTTTCAGAGGACTACGGAATTATTGAAGTTAATGCAAGGCTTTCAAGAAGTTCTGCTTTGGCATCAAAAGCAACTGGTTATCCTCTTGCTTTCATTGCAGCAAAACTTGCGCTTGGCTATTCGTTAATAGAACTCGAAAACATGATTACTAAAGTTACAAAAAGCTGCTTTGAGCCTGCTCTCGACTACATTGTTGTGAAAATTCCAAGATGGGATTTGCAGAAGTTCAAGCATGTGAGCTTTGAAATTGGCTCTGAGATGAAAAGCGTCGGAGAGGTAATGGCAATTGGCAGAAAATTTGAGGAAGCTGTGCAGAAAGCAATCAGGATGCTAAGCATTAATCTTCATGGTTTAGTTGGAAATAACTTGAAGTTTGATGACATAGTAAAAGAATTAAGCAAACCAACTGACAAGAGATTGCTTGCAGTTGTTGAAGCAATCAAAAAAGATATTTCCATCGATAGAATTTATGATTTGACAAAAATCGATAAATGGTTTTTATATAAAATAAAGAATGTTGTCAATATAGAAAAAGAATTATTAAGATATAATATTGAAAATGTTTCTATTAAATTAATTAAAATAGCAAAGCAGCAAGGATTTTCTGATTTCCAGATTGCAAGGTTGTTGTTTAAAGATGATAAACCAAATATGGAAAATAAATTATTACAAGTGCGCGATTTAAGAAAAAAATTTAACATCATTCCAGTAGTCAAGCAAATTGACACTTTGGCAGCGGAGTATCCTGCAAAAACAAATTATCTTTATCTGACTTATAATGGAGAAGAAGACGATATTGAATTTAACATTAAAAATAATGTAATTGTTCTAGGCTCTGGAGCTTATCGCATAGGCTCTTCTGTTGAATTTGACTGGTGCTGCGTCAATGCAGTTTTTACATTAAAGAAATTGGGCTATTCCACAATCATGCTCAACTATAATCCTGAAACTGTAAGCACTGACTATGATGTCTGCGACAGGCTTTATTTTGACGAGCTAAGCTTTGAGAGAGTGCTTGATATCTATGAAAAGGAAAACCCACTTGGCATCATTGTTTCCATGGGCGGGCAAATTCCTAACAATTTGGCAATGCGCTTATACAGACAAAACGTTAAAATACTAGGAACATCACCTATAAGCATTGACAATGCAGAAGACAGGCATAAGTTTTCTGCTTTGCTTGATTCACTTGCCATAGACCAGCCAGAGTGGATTGAAGCAAAGTCAATTGAAGAAGCTCATAAATTTGCTGAAGAATTTGGGTTTCCGGTTTTGATAAGACCAAGCTATGTTTTAAGCGGAGCAGCGATGAGCATTGCCAGCAATAAAAAAGAGCTTAGTCAATACCTTCAAAAAGCAGCTGAAGTTTCAAAAGAGCATCCTGTTGTTGTGAGCAAGTTCATAACAAACGCAAAGGAAATAGAGATTGATGCTGTTGCGCAAAATGGCGAGTTGGCAATTTATGCAATATCTGAGCACATAGAAAATGCTGGAGTGCATAGCGGCGATGCGACTATGGTTTTGCCGCCTCAATACACCTATCTTGAAACAATAAAAAGAATAAAAGAAGTAACAAAGAAGATTGCAAAGTCATTGAAAATAACGGGTCCTTTTAACATTCAGTTTATTGCAAAGGACAATCAAATTAGAGTTATAGAATGCAATCTGCGAGCCTCCAGAAGTTTTCCTTTTGTTTCAAAAGTAACAAAGCACAATTTTATTGATTTGGCAACAAAAGCAATGCTTGGCTTGGATGTAAAAGGAAATTATAATACACTAGACCTGGATTATGTTGGAGTCAAAGCTCCCCAATTTTCTTTTTCAAGATTGCACGGCGCAGATCCTGTGCTTAGCGTTGAGATGGCATCTACAGGAGAGGTTGCATGCTTGGGAAATGATGTGAATGAAGCATTTTTGAAGTCGTTGCTTTCAGTTGGATTTGTAATTCCACAATCTAATGTCCTGCTTTCAACAGGTCCAATTAAAAGCAAAGCAGACTTGCTTGAAAGTGTTAAGAGATTGGCAGAAATGGGCTTTAATCTTTATGCAACAGAAGGCACTGCAAGATTTCTTGAGGAAAATGGAGTTAAAACAACAATTTTGCACTGGCCTCTCGATAAGAAAGAACCGAATGCTTTGACTTATATCCAGGAAAGAAAGATTGATTTGGTTATTAATATACCAAAAAGTTTAGAGGAAGAAGAACTTACAAATGATTATTTAATAAGAAGAAAAGCAGTTGATTTTAATATTCCATTGCTGACAAATGAGCAGATTGCGAAGCTGTTTGTTGAGTCGATTTATAAGAAAAAAATGGAAGAATTGGAGATTAAGGGATGGGATGAGTATTGAGTTCACAAATTCAATAAAAATGTCTAATTGCAATCCCTCTCGTACAATCTTGTAGCTGTTTTATGATAACATTCAATAATATCTTGTGAAGTTAAATGGTAATATAAACTTTCAAAAGCCACTGCCCTCTCCAAGTCCTCTTCTGGTATTTGTGCTAACACCTCAGCGATAGTTGCACTAAAAAATGACGGAGCACCAAATTCATGATAAGTGGTTATATCCTTATAAGGAGTTAAATTGGTTGTCAGCCTTAAGGGTTTCGCAACCCAAGTATAAGCTTTTGTCCTTAATTCACGAGGATTATCAGGACCGTTTATATAATACAACTCCCCACTCGGATGAAGTTTTTCTCCAACAAATCTTGCAACTGGCTTAATCTGTATAGCAAGTTGTTCAAGCCTTTCATCTGAAATATCAGGAACCTTATCCATATTCTATCTGTAAACTCTAAAGCTTTTAAACCTTTCTCTTTTCACTACTTTATAATAACTAAACAAAAACAAAATATTTAAATATAAGTAATACTCTTGGTATTACCATGTACAAGACAAAAATAACAAGGAAAGGGCAGATTACATTGCCTAGCGAATACAGGGAAAAGCTGGATTTAGGAACGGGCTCTGTTGTAGTTGTCGAGCTAAAGCAGAATAAAATACTTGTGCAGAAGCCAAAGTTTGGCTTGGAAGGGCTGTTTGGAGCATGGAGTGATATGACAGACAAGGACGTCAAGCGCATAAAATCCATATGGCGGGGCTGGAATGAAAAAGATATTCGTGGACTCTGATTACTTAATAGACTATCTCCGCAGGCAAGCTTATACAAAGCCCCTGATAGAGAAAATCCAAAGCAGGCAGGCAGAAGCCTCGATTTCTGTTGTTACCGTATTCGAGCTTTATGTGGGCGCATTGCTTTCAAATAACCCAAGCAAAAGATTTGAAGACGTTGAAACTTTGCTCAGCTGGTTTAAGATTGTTGACATAAACAAGGAAATAATGCTGATTGCGGCGAAAATAAATGTAGACTTGAGGGGCAGGGGTTTGATGATAGGCATTCAGGATGTCCTGATTGCCGCAAGCTCGATTTCAGCCAATACATCATTAATCACGAACAACACCAAGCATTTTCAGAAAATTGAGGGGCTAAAGCTGGAGTAAAAAGAAAAATTTTAAATATTGGTTGTTAAAAGTTTTAAATGCAAGATGGAAAGCGGCGGGTTGCAAGTTATAACCAATAAAGAATTCTACCATTTTTTCAGGAATAATCTTGAAATAGAAAATCCAGAAATTGCAGATTATGTAGCTGGATTGATGGTTAGGTTTGCAGACAGGCAAAAGTTGTCAGTACTTTTTGATGAAAGAGCAGATACTGAAAAGTTTGATGCCATGTGGAAAAGCCAATATAGAAGCTTGGCGTATCGTGGTTTCGCTGATTTGGGAGATGCTTATATGTGGCTTTGTGCATTTTGCCCCTCTTATGTATCCAAAAAACGTAGAGCTAGTTTGGGCATGGAAAACTACGCAGATACGGGGCAGGAGGCTTATTACAACGCAGTAACAGTTGGCAACAAACTTAAGGGTATCAATCCAAAAGTAAGGACTTTATATAGATTAGGCAGAGATTTTAGGGAGATAGTTAGATCTATTTTTGATTTAAGGAGAAGGGCTGATATAAGTGTTGTATTAACCTCACCCGATGTCCTTACCGAGATGGGTGAAACTTTCTATGGGGGCAGACTAGCACCAGTTTACAAATTAAAGGAAAAGCCGCTTCTTATACCTGTTTAAATTGTCCTGACTTTTTTAGTTTTAATTTATTACCACTCAATTATGATTATAACCAAACCCTTAAATTTATATACTAAATAGAAGTTACCACATTTATTCTGAGGGTGGCTATACTTGATATCTCACAAGAAATACATGGATTTAACCATTAAGCTTGCTGAAAAAGGCAGGGGCTTGACATCGCCAAATCCAATGGTTGGCTGCATAATAGTCAAGAGAGGCAGGATTGTTGGAAAAGGGTTCCATAGGAAAGCTGGGACTGAGCATGCTGAAGTTCTTGCAGTTGCGGAAGCTGGCAAAAAAGCCATAAACTCAACAATGTACATCAACATTGAGCCATGCTCTCACTGGGGCAGAACCCCTCCTTGCACAGAAAAAATTGTTGAAGCCGGCGTCAGGGAAGTAATCATTGGGGCAAAAGATCCAAATCCTTTGGTGGACGGCTTCAGGGAGCTCAAATTCAGGGGCGTAAAAACCAAAATAGGGATTCTGGAAAAAGAGGCAAAAAAGCTGAATGAAGTATTCCTAAAATACATAAAGACCAAGAAGCCTTTTGTAATCCTGAAGGTTGCGATGAGCCTTGACGGAAAAATTGCAACAACAACAGGCAGCTCAAAATACATAACAAGCAAGGAAGCAAGAAAATATGTGCATCAGTTAAGAAGCGAGGTGGATGCCGTCATGGTTGGCTTGAACACCGTGCTCAGGGATAATCCGGAATTAACTCCCAGATTGGTCAAGGGTAAGGATCCCATGAAGATCGTGGTTGACAGCAGGCTCAAAATACCAAAGAACTGCAATTTGCTGAAAGAGCCTACAAAGCTCATAATTGCAGCGACAAACAAGGCTTCAAAAAGCGGTATTAAGAAGCTGCAGCATAAAGGCGCTACTGTAATAATAACCAAATCAAAAAACGGCATGGTGGACTTGCAGGAGCTGATGAAACAGCTTGGCAAGCACGAAATAACAAGCGTCATGATTGAAGGCGGCTCGCAGCTCAACAGCTCTGCGATAAAAGAGGGCGTTGTCGATAAAGTGCTTATATTCACAGCGCCAAAGCTCATAGGCAACGGCATAGGCGCAATCGGCAGCCTCGGCATCAAGAAAATAAGCAACGCAATCAACCTGAAAAACCCCGTGTGCAGAAGGATAGGCAAGGATATGATGGTTGAAGGGTATCTTTAAAATTTTTAAATAAATTAAATGAAAAACCATATTCAATAAAAATAATAAAATCCAATAACGAAAAAATAAATCAAACAATAAAAATAAACCAAACAATCACGAGAGCGACTTTTTTCAGCAAAGTGGTTAAAGTGAACCGCTTGTGATGATTTATTTTGATTATTTAATGCAATAAATTGGCGAGACGAAATTTAGTGGCAGACAAATTTCATCGAGCACAAGATGTTGTGAGCGAAGCGAACGGATTGAATTATTAGAACTAAATAAAATTGTTGCGAAGCAACGGATTGCAATTTCAAAATATAAATGTATTAATTTTTGATGCTAAAATGGCTTTCTCAAATATTAAAGATACTATTGAAGACTTCAAAAAAGGCAAATTTGTAATTGTGATTGATGATAAGCACCGCGAAAACGAAGCGGACTTGGTTCTTGCCGCTGACAAAATTACTCCGCAGAAAATAAATTTCATGATTAAGCATGCTCGAGGGTTGGTTTGCATGCCGATGCTAAGCAAAAGGCTGGAAGAGTTAAAATTACCTTTGATGACAAAAATCAATACAGGATTTAACAAATGCTCTTTTACAGTTTCTGTTGATGCAAAGCAAGGCACGACAACCGGAATTTCTGCTTTTGACAGGGCAAAAACAATAAAGGCATTGATTGACAAAAAAACAAAGCCAAATGACTTGGCAAAGCCCGGACATATTTTTCCATTAAGATGCGATGAAAAGGGCTTAGCTAAAAGAGCAGGACATACAGAAGCGGCGATTGAACTATGCAAGCTTGCAAATCTTTATCCTGCCGCTGTAATCTGTGAGATTATAGGTGAGAATGGAAAGATGGCGAGAGGGAATGAATTAAAGAGATTTGCTAAGAGGCATAATTTGAAGATTGTAAGGATAAAGGAGTTGGTTGAATTTATAAAAATTAAGCGTATTTATTACCTCTGAATGGGTAGCGGTATCCATTAGCTCTAATCATATCCAAATCCGAACAACACTTATATAAAAATGCAGACTTTTCATCTATACGCTTTTGGTAGTCAAATCCAAGGAATAACAAAGGCAAACTAAATTTGCTATTTTTTGGATGAATTCCACCTTCATAATATCCGCTCAAAGTACTCGGTAATTCTTCATTTTTTGCTTTAAAGTTACTTACAAGCTGTCGGAAGCTTTCCAGATTAGGACATTGTATACCACAATTATGATGATCATCAAAATAATAAAAACCATCTTTTAAACCTTTTGAAAGGTAAAAATCAGATATATAAGGGGCTTGTATTCCTTCCTTTGGTCCTTTTATAATAATCTCTAAACCAAGTGATTTTGCATGTTCTGGCAGTTTAAGGCTACCAAATTGAGACGGAAAACTCACCCTTCCATCTACACGCGTAACTTTGAATTCTTCCATAATTGCTATAACATCATCAATCGTGATTAAATTTTCTCTTTCCATAAACTAAAGTTATAAATAAGTGTATAAAAATTTTTGTTTTTTGTTACTTGATAATCCTCCTAAAATAAATTAAACATTACTTTTACCAACAAAAACCTTTAAATCATTCAATTTTTCTTAATCCTTCTGAAAAACAAAACATTTATATACAGGGATATCTATAGATATACGGGTGATTAAGTGTTTATCTATACAAAGCATGCTATTGAAAAAATTGACGCTCTTGGCATTGAGAAAAGGGATATTGAAAATACAGTTGGGAAAGGCATGAAATGGAAAGAAAGCAGCAGCGAAAAATGGCATGCGCAGATGGCTGCAATTGAAGTTGTATTTATGAAGCAAGAAGGGAATATATTCATTATAACGGCGTATTTTGCCGGGAGGTCGAAATGAAATGTATCATTTGCAATGGCAAAACTATCAGGAAAAATGCAGAATACAAGGAATCAGGGGTCTCGCTGGGAAATTTTAGCGCATATGTCTGCCAAAAATGCGGCGAAACTTATTTTGATGAAAAAACAGCGGAAAAAATCCAGCAGAAATCCAAGCAAATGGGGCTTTTTGGGCTGGCTAAAAAAGCAAAAGTAGCTGAAATAGGCAACAGCATTGCCATAAGAATACCAAAAAATATTGCTGAATTTTTAAAACTCAAGAAAGGTAAGGAAGTGACTATTTTTCCAGAAAGCAAAAACGATTTGCACATTAATGTTTGAAAAGAGTTTAATTTGAAATGGACGAATTCAAAGAAGTGATAATAGATTTCCTCAAAAAAGAGACAAATCTTGAAAACATAGAGCTAGAAATTCCTCCAAGCCCCGACATGGGCGACTACGCTTTTCCCTGCTTTGTTCTGGCAAAAGAATGGAAGAAATCACCAAATGAAATTGCGCAAGAGCTTAGTAAAAAATTCAAGCCAAATAATTTAATCAGTGAGGTTAAAGTTGTTGGCCCTTATCTTAATTTTTTTGTCAATAAAAATAAAATAGCAGAAAAGACAATGAAAGATGTTCTAAAGCAAAAAGACAAATACGGCTCAACAAATATTGGCAAAGGCAAAAAAGTGTTGGTTGAGCACACAAGCATCAACCCAAATGCTTCCCCCCATGTCGGCAGGGCAAGAAACGCATTAATCGGCGATGCAATTGTAAGAATTCTGAAATTTCAGGGCTATAAAGTTGAAACCCATTATTTTGTCAATGATGTTGGCAAGCAAGTTGCAATGCTGGTTTTAGGAGCAGAAGGGAAGAAAAATGTAACTTTCAATGATTTGCTGAATATTTACATTGAAATAAACAGAAAAATTGAAGAAAATCCAGAACTCGAAAAAAATGTTCTGGAATTATTGAATCTTCTGGAAAAAGGCGACAAAAAAACAAGAGAAAAATTTGAAAAAATAGTAAAAACCTGCGTTAAAGGACAAGTAGGAATTTTTTCTGAACTTGGCATAAAGTATGATTTCTTTGATTATGAGTCAAAATACTTATGGGACAAGAAAACAGAGGAAACCCTCAAACGGCTTGAAAAAACCGGCAAGCTTTTCATTGACGGATTTAACAGATGGGTTTTGGACCAGAAAGGCTATGGGCTTGGAATGAAAATTCCCATTCTGGTTATGACAAGAGGGGATGGCACTTCATTGTATCCATTAAGAGACATTGCTTACAATCTTGAAAAGTTGAAGAAAGGAGACAATATTGTGGTTCTTGGCGAGGACCAAAAACTTTACCAGGAGCAGATAGCAGATGTGCTCAAGGAGCTTGAGCTAAAGCCTCCCAGAGTTGTGCATTATTCATTTGTTTTGCTGCAAGATGGCAAGATGTCAACAAGGAAAGGAAATCTTGTGTTGCTTGAAGATTTTATGAAAGAGGCTTTGGATAAGGCAAGCGAGGAATTAAAGAAAAGATACAACAAAGTTGATAAAAAAGCAGCAAAAATTATTGCTTATGGCGCTGTAAAATACGGCATTTTGAAGGTAAGCCCCGAAAAAAATGTTGTGTTTAACTGGCAGCAGGCATTATCGTTTGAGGGCGAGACATCTCCATACATACAATATGCTTATGCAAGGATAAGCAGCATCTTGAAGAAAAGCAAAAAAACAAATCTGAAAGCCGACTTAAAATTGCTGAAAGAAAAAGAAGAATCGGAATTGATAAAACTGCTGTCTGATTTTCCCCAAATCGCGGCAAAAGCATCAAAAGATTTAAAGCCGCATTTAGCTGCAAACTTCCTTTATTCGCTGGCGCAGAAATTCAACGAATATTACCATATCCATCAGGTGCTTAAGGCAGATGAAAAAGTAAGGGATGCAAGGATATTGCTTATCAGCTCTGTAGGGCAGGTCATAAAAAACGGATTGGCATTGCTTGGCATAAGTGTTTTGGAGAAGATGTAAAAATGAGCATCCATGCAGAATTGGTTTTTGTATTCATTTTGATAGTATTATCGGCGTTCTTTGCTATGTCTGAAGCAGCCTTGCTTTCGTTAAGCAAGTTCAAGGCAAGGTACATGGTTGAGAAAAATCGCTTAGGGGCTGTTTACGTCAAGAAGCTCAAAGATGATATTGAGATGCTTTTTGCAACAATCCTCATAGGCAACAACCTCGTCAATGTGGCTGCAGCCGCAATAACAACCTCAATATCAATCAGGCTGTTCGAAAGCAATGCAATAGGAATAGCAACAGGCGTTGCAACTCTGCTAATCCTTATTTTCGGCGATATTGTGCCAAAGACAATAGGCGCAAACAACAACGAGGCAATCGCGCCTCTTGTTGCTCCCGTCATATACCATCTTGGTATAGCAATTTATCCATTGATAAAAACCTTTGAGTTCTTCCTGAAGGGCATAAACAGGCTTGTAGGCTCAAGAAAGGCACCCATAACAACAAAAGAGGAGCTTAAAACAATAATAAAAGCAGGCGAGGAAGAGGGCTCAATAAAAGAGCTGGAGAAAAGGCTGATGCACCGCATTTTCGATTTTGACAACACAACCGTTAGCGATATAATGTCAACCAAAAAATATATGGTGCTTGTAAGCACGGACATGAAAATAAAAGACGTGCTTCAGCTTCCAACCACAAAGATGTATTCAAGGTTTCCGGTGTACGAGAAAAACAAGGAGAATATTGTTGGGATACTTTACCTGAAAGACATGCTTAAATTCGTAAAAGACGGGAAGTATGACGTTCCGGTAAACCAAATCATGAAAAAGCCGTTCTTTGTGTTCGGAAACAAAAAAATGGACTCAATGCTCAAATTGTTCCAGAGCAGGAAGGAACATATGGCTATAGTGATAGATGAGAAGGCGCACGTAATAGGATTAGTTACAATAGAAAACATACTTGAAGAAATTGTCGGCGAAATCATAGACGAGAGCGACAGGATAAACCCAAGCATAATGCCTATTTCCAAAAATGAGTGGATCGTAAAGGGATCCTTCGAGATAGAGGAGCTGAATATAAAAACAGGCATGCCAATAAGAAAAGCAGATTTTGTCGACTTGGACAGCTTCGTCCTTGGCACGCTTAACAGGGCTCCAAAAGCCGACGATGTCATAGAATACCAGAACTACAAGGTTGTGATGGAGGAAGTGCAGGGGAAGAAAGTGCTGAGGGCGAGGATTGTGAAGGGTTAATCTTTATTATATATACTTAAAATATTTGCAAATAGGCTTCTCTTTATAATGCATAAAATATGGTTGTATTTATTCTTTTAGGAATAAAACTTTCAAAAAGGTATTTATATAATAACCAATTAAAATTCTTTATGATAGATTTATCTGCTTTTGAATTAGTCTGTACAAGTGATGGCAAGGTTCATCCAGCTACTATCGGGCGATACTTTTGCGAAACATGTTTTGGAAATGTGTTCGCACGCCGTGATTTTTCTAAAATTGATACAGAAGCATTCAAACAGGATTTAGCTAATGGCCCAAATAATATTTCAAGGTATCATCGTCTTCTAGTGGGGTTTGGCGGTCTAGAATCAGAAGGGGTTGGATATACTCCACTTATCCAACATGATGAGTTGGCATTGGATTTTGGATTGGAACCCGGTAATTTATTTCTGAAATATGATGGAGGCAAAAAACAGAATTCATTCAAAGTAAGGGGTGTTGAAGTCATACTTAGACTTATTGATCAAGCTAATAAAGAAGGTAAAGAAGGAGGCAACTATGAAGCAATAGGCTCAACTTCAACAGGAAACTTAGCGGTTGCTGTGGCGACGCAGAAAAAGTATACACCAATCATCTTAGTTCATGGCACGGCTGAGGAGAGATTGATACGAAGAACTCTTTCACACGGTGCTTATGTTATACAAGTCGGTTCAAATTATTCAACCGCTAATGACATGTTAAGAGAGGCTATAAACTCAAACGAAGAACTGCAAAATAGAATTGCATTTGCAAATATTAACCTAAGACCTTATTATGCTTGGGGCTCACAAACGATTGGATTTGAACTTGCTGAACAATTAAAATCGAAAGGAATCAAACCAAATGAAGTTGAAATAATCCATCCGGCTGCTGCAGGACTTTCTTTATGGCAAATTTTTCAGGCATTCGTTGAATTTAAGGAATTGGGCATTGTAAACAGTTTGCCGAGAATGAATGCAATACAAAATGGGGCATGCTATCCGATAGTTAAAGCATGGGAGCAGGGCGAAGAATTTGCAAACCCAATGAAACCGCTTTATGTTTCAAAGGCAGAAACATTGACAGTATCCAATCCCGGAAACGGATTCGAGGCTCTAAAAACATTGGGGGAGAGTAAAGGTTCTGCTGTTGCTGTAAGTGAGGGGGAAATTGATTTTGGAGAACAGCTTCTTTTAAAAAATTCCCCATATTTTGATAATGCATCATGGACAGCAGATTATGTTGGTGCTGCAGTTGTAGGCGGATTGGGCAAACTAATTAGGGAAAAGTTAATAGATACTAAGAAAAAAATCGTGCTTGTTCTGACAGACGGGCATCCCCAAGATGGCAATTATGATGGTCCATTAAAATTTGAAAAATTAGAAGACTTTGGAAGATTCTTCTCAGTAGGGCCAGATAGCAAAGTTATCGGACAGACTTTGGAAGGTATTTTAGACGGAAGAAGATGATCTTTTATTTCCCTAAATGTTTATTATACAGCTCGATCAGCAATTCTTTTGCAGCCTGATAATTCTCAACTGTATGATATTTTCCATGGGGCTTGTCCACTAGTTTTGCCAAACAATCGGGAAGGTCCGGTGTTATCCCCATCCTCTGCAAGCTTTCAGGAAACTTACCCGGGTGGGCAGTTTCAAACGTGACAATTTTTCCATCGTAGCCTGAATCCCGCCTGAATTTTTTTGATGTGCCCCAAGCAACAGCACCATGAGGCTCAATGGTTGAATGTGTGCTTCCAATCATGTGTTTTTCTTCATAAAATTCTTTAACTATTTCATGGGTTTCTTCATCCCCGATACTATAAGCTGCAATAATATCCTCTTTAAGTCTTTTAAAGTTAGGGCTTACAGTTAAATTACCGTTAATCAATTGGCCGCCATAAAATTGGACTAAACGCCTTATATTGCTAGGCTTATTTACATTCATTGCATTTGAAGGGCTAGTTTTTGTTTTTTCTGCAGGTTCGTAAATGCCAGTCCTATAAAATCTTTCAAAGACATCATTTTCATTTACACCTACAATTAAATCTATTGGCAAGCCACTTTTTTTTGCAATAGCTCCTGCTGTCAAATCACCTAAATTGCCGCATGGCACTGACACGACAAGTTTTTCTCCTTTTTCGGCAATATTTGAATACAAGTAAGAATAATAAGAAGTTTGAGGTAGAAGCCTTCCTATATTAACAGAATTAGCTGAGTTTCTATGCATATACTTTAAGTCTTGATCATCTAGCAATCTATTAATTATCGTTGTACATCCATCAAAATCCAAATGTGCTCTTCCGACAGAAATATTGTAACCTTGGGTATCCATCTGTTTAGCTTGTAAATCAGAAACATGCCCTTCGAGCGCAGAATGAAGTATAAACATCCACATTTTTGGCTTATTGTAACAGGCGACTCCCATCGCGCTTCCTGTGTCGCCTGAAGTTGAGACAAGGAAAGTAAGCAAATCAATTTCCTTGAGATGCTGCCTGAATTTAATCTCTGTTCTGGGCTCTTCATTCATCAAAGCTTCTATAACTCTGAAGAAAACCTGGGCAGCATAATCTTTGAATGCAGCTGTCGGACCTTCGTCCAGTCTTGCAATTATGTCGATTTTTGATATGTCCTCCCTATATGGCGCAAAAGTATATGCTTTTGCGATTCTATCAAGGGTTTTTTCTGACAAGACATCTTTGAAGAATAATCTGGTTGTTTCAAAGAAAAATTTAGAGTATGGCTGTCCTTTCATGCTGATTATTTTGTCCATGTCAATCTGGGGTATGTAAGTTGGCATGAGTAAGCCGCCATCCGGGGCCACGCCTTTGATTATGGCTTCTGCCAGTCCAACCGTGGGCAAGCTTCTGTCTCGAAGCCTCTTCTCTAAATCAGAAGTGCCAAAAATAGCTTCATTAGAACTAAAGTATTGTGGGCTACTTGGCATACGAATGGTATTTTTCTTTGACTTTTAAATTTTTCCTTAAAAGTGGTAAATTAATGATAATCTTTTAAAACAATGAAAAAATGGTTTTCCAACTTTGAACTCATTTGGATTCCAAAAACTTTAAATATTCTATTATAGAACAGTGTAATTTTGGGGGTTTTATTGCAATCATCGTTGACTTAAAGAACAATCGGCAAGGAGGACAGTAAAATGGATGACAACAACGTTTTTATCGGCGGAAAGCCATTTATGAACTATGTGACGGGAGTGGTAATGCAGTTCACAACCCAGAATGCAAATGATGTAATTATCAAGGCAAGGGGCAAGTTCATAAGCAGGGCTGTTGATGTTGCTGAAGTTTCAGCAAAAAGGTTTCTTGACAATGGGGTTGCCGTCACAGATATAAAGATTGACTCGGAAGGCTTCAAAAACAACGAAGGAAGGGACATAAGGGTTTCAACCATTGAAATAACGCTGAGCAAAAACCGGCAGGAATAGTTCTTTTTGAATAATTTTAAATAGTCAACAAAATTTAAATAGTTCTTGGGCCTGTGATGTTACAGAATGAAGATACTGCTCAGTTATATAGTTTTTTAAATATGAATTCTAAAGTAGTTGTTTAATAAGTGGTGATGGAGTTAGAATGAAAAGAAACTATGTGAATACAGGCTACATTAAGTACCTGACAGATAAAGAATTTAAGAAAATTAAAAGATATGTAGAAAGAAGAATTAAGAGCCCATCAATGAAAATGTGCTTAAAGGTAATGATGTACCTAGGGTTGAGGGTTGGCGAAGCTGTAAGGCTAAAAAGAAGCAACTTTAACGAGAATTTTTCAGTGTTGA
>ORJL010621596.1_pt1 | contig 27470 bp, 28 predicted proteins | sample 1779941 | NCBI WGS metagenome assembly ORJL01 (sample SAMEA104232317, study PRJEB22302) | groundwater metagenome | biome: forest; feature: aquifer; material: groundwater | place: USA | collected 2011-08-07 | depth 5.8 m
CAACGACTACCGCGTGGTCGTGGCGAATCCCGCGGTGAAGACAATGCTCGGTCTGCAGAAAAGAGAAGAGCCGACGGTTTTTGATTTCATTGATAATCTGGGAGGAAAGTTTGATATACGAGGTAAATTGGAAGAGAGTATTAAGCTTGGCAAGGTCTTGGAAACACCCGAGGCGATTATAGGTGAGAGATTTTATCAAATTGTCGTGTCGCCGGTCAAAAGTTCCACCACTATGTCAAGCGGTGAGATACTGGGCGGTGTAGTTATTTTTCACGACATTACTCACGAGAAGGAACTTGAAGGATTGCGCAAAGATTTTACTTCTATGATGGTGCACGAGTTACGTTCGCCGTTGGACGGAATAAGTAAGATGGCGGATTTAATTATCCGAAAGAAGACGGTGATAAAAGCAAAACAAATTACCGACGAGTATTTGCCGATCATTTACAAGAATTCATCCGACATGCTCCGTTTGGTCAGCAACCTGCTTGATGCCGCCAAGGCGGAGTCCGGTAAATATCAGATTTCAAAAGAACCTGCGGGCGATATACGAAAAATTGTTGAGGAACGATTAAAATTCTACGGACCATCGGCACGAGAGGAGCATGTGAAAATTATTTCACTGGTATCAAAGGATGTACCGAACGCGTTCGGATTTGACCCAAATGCCGTTACCGAGGTGTTCAACAATTTTATTTCCAATGCGTTGAAATTCAACAAAGACAACGGAGAGATTCATATTCAACTCTTTTCCCACAAGGACAAAGGCGATATTATAAGCGAAGCGAAAACGGCTGGGGTAACGTGGTTTTTCAAAGAGGACGACAAAATCTTGGCGAATTTGCCGAATTCGGTCATCGTCGCGATTACCGATTCAGGACCCGGTATCAGTAGCGAAAACATCCCCTTTCTATTCAACAAATTCAAACAGTTTAAAACCGCCACTCTGGCGGCGAATAATAAGGGTACCGGTTTGGGTTTGGTCATTTCAAAGGGTATTATTGAAGCTCATGGTGGCGTCGTAGGGGTGGCGAGTGAGGAAGGATCGGGGAGCACTTTTTATTTCAGTCTGCCTATTACAAGCTAATGGTAACGATCTATGGAGAATTTCAAAAAGGTCTTGATTGTGGAAGATGAACCGGCGTTTCTTAAAACGCTGGCGGATGAGCTTGCGTTTCAAGGAGTTAAAGTTTCCACCGCCAGCGACGGAAGGATGGGTCTGGAGAAAGCATTGGATGAACATCCCGATTTAATTTTTCTGGATATTATACTTCCGACGATGGATGGCATCGCGGTGGTGAAGGAATTACGCAAAGACGCGTGGGGAAAGAAGGCGGTTATCATACTGCTCACGCAGGTTGATGACGTGAATCGGGTCGCGGAAGCCTTAGAAAACGGTGTTTTCAAGTACTTCATAAAGTCGGATCAGTCCATTCCTGAAATTATTGAACAGACGAAGAAATATCTGACCAGTTTCGCGTCGCCGAGTAAGAATTAATGTGACGTGCTACCCTCCTGCGCGGGTTTCCGCGGAAAGAGCAACGGTAGAGAAGTATGAAAATTGAACAAATTTCTCCAGCTTTCGTTCTAACCGTTCTTTTGGGCGCGGCACTTGTGCTGTTTTTCGTGATGAGTGTCGTGTTTGTATTTCACTGGCGCCGGTACGAGATGAAGACCCGTATGACCTATATGGCAGAAAGCGTTTATTTCGCGGTTTCCGCCTGTTTCATCGCATTTGCCGTTACTTTTTATCTCTTCCTGCTATGATGAAATTGGAAGACAACGAACAGATACTCTACACCGCCCGTAAGCACTGGTTTATTTTTGCGGGAGAAATCATTTTCGCGGCGATATTCGCGTTCATGCCTCTCGTCTTTTTTATACTACCTGAACCGTGGTACGCTTCCGTTTCGGAAGCGTTACGGTTTGAGGGGAATCTTACCGTTCTGTTTATGTTTTTGTGGTGTTTGTGGTTGCTACTGCTTTGGATTGTTACCGCGGTTCTTTGGACCGATTACTATCTGGATGTGTGGCTCATCACCAATCATCGTGTCATTGATGTGGAACAGCTGGGCATGTTCAACCGTAAAATATCGGCATTTCGGTTTGACCAGATTCAGGATGTTACGGTTGAGGTTCCCGGACTGATTGCGACGTTTATTGATTTTGGTACCGTGAAGATACGAACGGCAAGCGACGAGGTGTTTTCGTTCGGAGGGGTATCCTATCCGAATCATCTGAAAGAGAAAATTATGACCGAGCACCACCGAGTGCACTCGGCCTCTCCCGCGAACGAGTTTTAAGAATCTGTGTCCATTGAAAGCGGTGTAAAAGGCGGAGATTTCACTCATATATACGCATAAGTACTAGGTTTCCTCGGTGCTTCAAAGTATAGTATTTGCATACGATCGTGGCTAAATACTATACTTTTGGTTATCTAGCCACAATTACAATTTTTTCCCTGTGCAATCAGCATTTCTTTTGCTATCGTTATGTGTAAGAATTAAGAGCGTTGTTCACACTTTACCACCTCTATGCTTCTCTCAAAGATAATTCAAACCTGGTCATCCTTTAATTGAAGTCTATTGATGGCTGAATTACACATGGCGTAAACCGCCGTGCTGATTCTTCGTGCTATTTCAATGTTGACATTTTCTCAAATCTTAAATCTTAAATCATAAATCATAAATCATAAATCATAAATCATAAATCATAATTATAAATCTTTAATCTTGTATGCACATTATTCCCATTACAACGAGAGTCTTTTTTCCACCCAAAGACGATTTGTTCGGGATACTTGACCAGTCGCTTCCTCGCCTTACGGAAAGAGATATCGTGGTGGTAACCTCAAAAGTGGTCGCGATAGGAGAGGGAAGATGCATACCTGCGGGCACGAAAGCGGAGAAAGAGGTGCTCATCGCGAAGGAAGCCGATTATCTCGCGCGTTTTAGCGAGGGTCGGCGATCACTGTTCTCAATCAAGGGGCATACCGTGGTCGGCTCGGCAGGTATTGATGACAGCAACGGCAATGGTTACTGGATTCTCTGGCCGAAACAACCTATGAAATCGGCAAAGCGTATCTGGGATTTTCTACGCGCGCGCGATCGCTTGCAACGGCTTGGCGTCATCATCACCGACAGTTATTCAACCCCCATGCGACTCGGCACCCTGGGCATCTCAATCGGTTTTTTCGGTTTTCACCCTGTGGTGAGACACATCGGAAAAAAAGATATCTTCGGACGGAAGTTCAAATTTTCGCGCACAAATCTAGCGGACGGAATTGCGTCCGCGGCAGTACTCACCATGGGGGAGACGAATGAGCGGAAGCCGGTCGCCGTAGTGCGTGAAGTGCCTCTGCTTCGGTTCGTTCCTTACGATACCTCACGGGAACTTCTTATTCGTCCAAAGGAGGATATCTACTATCCCATCTTGAAGCCCCTCTATGATTCAAAACAAAAAGCAAAATCAAACTCATACGCGCAAACCCGGAGGAGGTAGCGACAAAATTCGTTTCATCCTTATCGTGGCGGTAAGTCGTGACGGCAAAATTACCACGGGGACTTCCGAGGGAAGTAGCTGGACAAGCAGAGAGGACAAGACATTTTTCGGAAGAGAACTTGACCGATGTGATGTCTCCATTATGGGAAGAAAGACCTACGACGCCATACGGCGTCCGCTCGCTCTCCGAAACCGCGTCATCTTCACGAGAAATCCTCTATTCCAATGTTCTGCAGAATATTGGAATAAGAATGACGCACGAGAGGATATCAAAAGGGATATCAAAAACGCCACGGTCAGCTTTTCCGGTTCCGCGAAGCGTCTGTTCAAGTTGCTGAAAAAATACGACTGGAAACGCATCGCGGTACTCGGTGGTAACACGGTGTACGACTGGTTTTTGAAACGAGGGATGGTCAACGAAGTGTATCTTACCGTTGAACCGATCGTGTTCGGTGGAGGGAAAAAGTTGACCTCCTCGCTCCCCAAGTATCTGAGACGATGTAGACTGCTTTCGGTCAAGACAATTAATACGAGAGGAACGCTACTTCTTCGGTATCGGACGATCAACTGTTGTGCGTAGCCATTTCCTCTTTCCTGGAAAAATTCACTATGATTCATACTAACGCTTACCACTATGATTCAACATGAAATTCAAAAACCTGAATTAAACTTTTCGCTCATCCTCGTCATTAGTCTTTTTTCCGGACTACTGGTCGGAATGAATCTTCTCGGCGGGAAAATTATTACCATATTTGGTGTTGCGTCCTCGGTCGCGGTGCTAATTGTCCCCATTACTTTTGCCATTACCGATATCGCCACGGAGCTATATGGGAAAACATTTTCCCGTCAGATGACCTTTGCGGGTATGGGTACATTACTGGTACTTATGGCATATTCGGTAGTATTTGCGACGCTTGAACCCAATGTGCGGTATGCCCACAATGATGCCTACGCTAACATTTTCGGCACCTCGCTTCGCATGATGCTCGCGAGTATCATCGCGTTTACCCTAGCCCAACTTCAGGACATCGTAATCTTTGAGAAAATCCGCGCAATCACGAAAAAGAAGTGGCTCTGGCTTCGCGCGAATCTTTCCACCACCGTCTCCGAGATGGTAGATACGACGGTGTTTATGTTTGTTGCCTTCTATTTGGTTACGCCGAAATTTGACGCGTTGTTTATCGTAACGCTCATTATTCCGTATCTCTTACTAAAGGTCGGATTCGCGATTTTTATCACTCCTGCGGTATATGTCGGAGTTCGTTTCTTGAAGCGATAACGCGGGTCGTGCAACATTTTGATCGGTTGACGAGTATCAATATACGGAGTAAAAATTCAGTAGAACCAAACCAAAATGGAGAAATTATGAATGTTCTTGAATTGCCGGCTCTTTTTAGTTTTCAAGTTGCGCGAATTCTGCGCGGGTTGCTTGAATCGGAACAACAGACGACCACCACACTCAAGCGGGTTGATATCTCGCATTCCTGTACAAACCTTCCGGAGACGGTTGCCGCGTTTGTTATCCTGGAGAAACGACCGGATGGGATGGCAATTGTCCTTGAGAACCGATGTGGCGGTGTCGCATCATCCCGAGCGACGTTTGAATACCTCCGAGGTGGTGAGGAATGCAAGACGAAACTTATCGCATCCGAATCATTCCGCAGTTTTGCGGCACGGTGGGGTCTTGCCCCCTCAATCCTCGCGCGAATCGTGGTTCGGTCGCTTTGGTGACCACATTGCGTCCGAGGAAACCGAGAGCGCTTCTGCAAGCGCTCTTTTTATATAAACACAAACTTTGCAGTGATGTAGGGAATTATGTTACTAGCAGCATATTGGAAGTAAACCCTTGATTTATATGAGGATATATGCAAAGATATTTTGAGTCTAGTGTTCCTTGAGAACACAGTCTATACAGTCAAACATTACAGAAAACAAGAATTGAGGTGTTGTTATGAAAGACGCTATCGTTTTGGCAAGCGCTCCTGCTGGTTTACTCGTGGTTCTGATTCTCGCCTTCGTACTGCTGGTGATCTGGAAAATCTGGTGGGAGAGCTGTGGGAAGGAACGGTTTGAAGAACAACGGGCAGAAGAAGAGAGAGCAAGGTGTAGAATTGAATGGATCGCCTACTGCAAAGAGTTGGATGACTGGTTTAAAGCCAATGCAAGGTGCTTTGAGCGTTCCGGTCTAAATCGAAAACAGCTAAAAATCCTCTATGCCTTGGCAGAGCACACTGAATGCTCGGATCGATTGGAGTTCTGGCAGATTTTGATGCTTTGGGGCTGTGACAGTGAGACAGGAATTGAACGGTTGCGGTTTGATGCAGATTTTGAAAAACTGGACTGGCGTAGAACGGAGGAAGCATTGGTTTACGAAAGTGGTGGCTGTGAAAGTCTTGATGAGCTTAACCGAACGTGGTTTCTTACTACCGCAGGACGAGACTTTCTGTTACAGCATAAGATTATCTAGAGGGTGTAATCTCGTGCTTGTGAAGTAGACAGTTGCAACGGCGTATCGCAGATTGTACGCCGTTTTTCTTTGGTCCATCTATTTCATTTTGCGAAAATTAGAGATTACGCTATACTCATCTTGTGGCGGACGAGGAAAAGAAAACGCTTTCCGCGGATCCTTCTTCCGTGGAGAGGGGGGGAGTAAGTGCTTCCAAAAAAGAAGCCAACGGAGGGCTTAACTTCAACGCGGTACAGCTTGCGTGGGAGCTCGGATATTCCATCGCGATACCGATTGTCCTCCTCGCGCTTGCCGGCAGGTGGGCGGATAAACAGTTTGAGACTTCACCGTGGTTTCTGCTGATAGGAATTGTTGTTTCAATCGTTATTTCAAGTTTTTTGGTATATCGTAAAACAAAAAATATTTTGAAGGAGTAAGCGAATAGATTAAAAATGTAAGATTAAAGCAGAAAAAAAGGTGAACGTGCTTACATCTTAAATCTTAAAACTTTTAACATATATTTGGCTTATGCACGTATCACTTGTTCCGGAAACACTTTTTAATATCGGATCATTCATCGTAACGAACACACTTCTCACATCGTGGGTTGTTGTGATTTTCTTGCTGGTTCTTGCCCTCGCGTTCCACACCTCCTTGCGTTCCGTTCCAGGTCGTTTTCAGAACCTGATTGAATTCATTATTGAATCTCTTCTGAATTTTATGGAGACGGTGGCAGGCGACCGTGAAAAGGCAAAGAAATTCTTTGCCGTTATCGCAACCATCTTTCTCTATATACTGCTCGCGAACTGGATGGGGATTCTTCCGGGAGTCGGAAGCATCGGATTCTTTGAAGTTGTTCACGGTGAAGAGGAATTTGTTCCGCTTTTCCGCTCGGTGCACTCGGACCTCAACATGACCCTCTCGCTCGGCGTACTGGTTGTCTTTTTAAGCCATATATTTGGCGTGCTCACGGTTGGGCTTGGCGGACACCTGCATAAATTCTTTACGCTGAAGGATTTTGGATCATCATTTTCGGGAATACTTGAAATCGTGAGCGAGGTTGCGAAAATTATTTCATTCGGTTTTCGGCTGTTCGGGAATGTTTTTGCGGGCGAGGTGCTTCTCGTCATTATCGGTTCTCTTCTTCCGTACGTCGCGCCCCTCCCGTTTCTCGGGCTTGAGATTTTTGTGGGATTCATTCAGGCTCTCATCTTCGCTACACTCGCGATGACCGCGTTCGCCACATGGACGAGTCGCGAAGCGCACTAGCAACATACCCACAGGGCTCTCTTGTGAAAGAAAGAAGAATGCCGTATGATAGAGCCGTTTTTCTTTTATCATTAATAGTTAATAATTAAGAAACTGTCTGAAAAGCTATCGCAATCCAAAGCCACGCCAGATTTGAGGAAAAAACGGTGAAGACGAGAGAGGCATACCTTTGGTACGACGACCGAGGATGAAGCGTTTTTTACCGAAGCTGGCGTGGCGACGATGCGAAACAGTAGGTTGTTATATTGATGTGGTAGGTTTTCAGACAGTTTCAAAATGTATATGGAATCACTTGCAGCAGCAATTGCCATAGGTGCCGGAGCGATCGGACCCGGTATCGGTATCGGACTTCTCGCCGGAAAGGCAATGGAGGCCATCGGTAGGAATCCGGAGGCGGCTCCGAAGATTCAGACCGCTATGATTCTCGCCATCGCATTCGCGGAAGCGATCGCGATTTACGCGTTGGTCGTGGCGCTGATCATAAAATTCACATAGCGTGATGCGAATAAGTGAATTTTGAATTGGCTAAAATCCTAGTGATATTCGCGGCATTCGCATCCAATTCGCAAGATTAGCATCGAATTATTATGCAGGAGCTTTTACATTCACTCGGTATCAATTGGGGAGTATTCATCGCGCAGATCGTGAACTTCACGATCCTGCTTGCGGTGCTTGCCAAATTCGTATACCGACCTGTGATGAAGCTTCTGGACGAACGGCGAGAAAAAATAGCGGAAACCGAACGCCAAAAGAGTGAAGTCTCCGAAAAGCTTGTCGCGATTGAGGCGGAGCGGCAGGTGATTTTGGAAGCCGCGCGCGCCGAGTCTATTCGTGTCATTGAATCGGCGAAGCATAACGGAGAGGAGGTTAAGAAAAAACTCCTGGTGTCGGCGCAAGAGGAAATCGCTCGTATGAAGAGCGATGTTGAAAAGAAGATCGCTGGAGATCGTGTCAAGCTCATCTCAGACGTGCGTAGAGAGTTAGGGACGCTCGTCGTTGACGCCATTGATCGTTCGTTCGGTGATGTGGTTGACCAGCGAACACAGGGGAAAATGGTGGAACAGGCGCTCGCCGCTATACGAGGAGAGGTTCAGCCAAAGAAATAATCCACGGAGGACACTATATCATCTGTTATATTTCATATTTTATAGTTCATCTTTTTGTCCTTATGAGATATTCCCCCGTACAATATGCCCGCGCGCTCCGCGATCTCGCGACCGAAACGCCGGATCGCGAACGGAGAAGCATGTTGCGCCGTTTTATCGGAATGCTGGAGACGCATCGCGCGCTTGGAGAGCTTGCCGATATCGTGCGTGAGTATCGTGAACTGGAAAGAGAAGGCAAGCACATTCGAAGCGTTGTGGTGAAGACTCCCGAACGCGAATCCGAAGTCTCGTTTCGGCATAAGCTTCCCTTTAAGGCAGAAGTTGACGCAAGGCGCGATGTTCGTCTGCGAGGAGGCGCCATTATTGAGGTAGGGGATGTTAGGGTTGATAATTCAATCAGTCGGCGATTGGAGAAGATGAGGGAGGTATTAGCAGAGTAACTGAATAACCAATGACCTATAACCGAATCACTGAATTACATTTCAGTCATTCAGTTATAAGTTATGTGTAATACGTTATTATGTCCAAGGATGTCATTTTGCAACAACTGAAAGAGGAGGTTCAGAAGCTCAAGCGAGGAGCGGAAGTTGAACGGGTGGGAACGGTGATCCGTTCAGGCGATGGCGTGGCGGAGATTCGCGGTCTCGCGGGGTGCTTGTATTCCGAAATTCTTGAGTTTGAGAATCCTGGAGGAGAACCGCTTCACGGGATGGCGCTTAACCTTGAAGAATATTCCGTGAAAGCGATTATTCTGGGCGAATCGCGCGCTGTTTTTGAAGGTCAGACGGTAAAAAGCACCGGCACGGTGCTCTCTATCAATGTGTCCGATGATCTGCTCGGGCGCGTCATTGACCCGCTCGGCAATCCGAAAGACGGCGGGCCGGCGTTTTCCAAAGACAAAATGAAGAGGTACCCGCTGGAGAGGATTGCGTCCGGCGTTATCTCGCGCGAGTCCGTCAACACTCCGCTTCACACCGGCGTGAAAGCGATTGACGCCGTCATTCCGATCGGACGCGGTCAGCGGGAACTCATTATCGGCGACCGTCAAATCGGAAAGACCGCGCTCGCGATTGACGCCATCATCAATCAGGGAAAAGAGAAGAGGTATCGAAAGGTGAAGTGCATCTATGTCGCGATTGGGCAGAAAGAATCAAAGGTGGCGCAAATCGTGGAGAAACTTCGGGAGACCGGAGCGCTCGCGTACACGGTGGTAGTTTCCGCGTCGGCGGCAGATGCGGCGTCGCTTCAGTACCTCGCGCCCTACGCGGGGTGCGCCATCGGCGAGTACTTTATGGAGAAGGGTGAGGACGCGTTGGTTGTCTATGACGACCTCTCCAAACACGCGTGGGCGTATCGCCAGATTTCTCTCCTCTTGCGTCGTCCACCAGGTCGCGAGGCGTATCCGGGCGATGTTTTTTACCTTCACTCCCGCTTGCTTGAACGCGCCGCCAAGATGAGCAAACAGTTCGGTGGCGGTTCGCTCACGGCGCTTCCGATTATTGAAACACAACTCGCCGACATTTCCGCCTACATTCCGACCAATGTCATTTCCATTACCGACGGACAGATTTACCTTGAACCGGAACTGTTTTATCAGGGCACGCGTCCCGCGATTAACGTCGGACTTTCGGTATCTCGCGTAGGTTCCGCGGCACAGACCAAGGCAATGAAGAAGGTAGCCGGCACACTTCGGTTGGAGCTCGCGCAATTCCGAGAACTCGCGGCATTCGCGCAGTTTGGACAGGATTTGGATGAAGGCACGAAGAAGAAAATTGAACGAGGAAAGCGACTCTCCGAGCTTCTGCGACAGCCCCAGTACGCGCCTCTGCCGTTTGAGGAACAGGTGTGCTCAATCTTCGCGGCAACGAATGGATTTCTTGACACGATTCCGGTCACGGAGGTCCGTCGGTTTGAGAGTGAATTACTGATGTTTGTGCGCGAACGACACGCGAAAATTCTGGATGCCGTTCGCGACTCGGGCGAACTCACGGATGAAGTTATCACCTCGCTCAAATCCGCCATCGCCGATTTCGGAAAGAATTATTTCAAGTAGGAAATGAAGAAAGATTTTCAAAAGTGGCATAGCAAGAAAGCTCTCATCCACCAAAGTGAAAAGAGGCCGGGCTTTCACGAGCGAGAGGTCTGGTGGTGTGCACTCGGTGTCAATGTGGGTTTTGAACAGGACGGAGGCGGCAAAGATTTCCTGCGACCCGTTATCGTATTTAAGAAATTCAATAACGAAGTCTTTTGGGGAATTCCGCTTACTCAAACAAAAAAAGATACTCCATTTTATTTTCAATTCAACATCTCTCAATTTGACGCTGACGGAAAAGAAGTAAAGAGGATTCCGAGTACCGCTATCCTCTCCCAAATTCGTTTGGTTGATGCTTCGCGTCTATCCCACAAAATGGGTGATATAGTGAGTGCTGATTTTGAGGTCTTTACGAAAAAGTTCAAGGCACTTCTGCCTTGAACTTTCTCTTGTTACCTCCGCCTTGCGGCGGAGTCGGGCCGAAGCCGTTTGTGCATTAAAGATAGCAAATATGAAAAATAAAGTCAAGTTTCAAATATTCACCATTGCTCTGGCAATTTTGATTGCCCCGTCTTTGGTCTATGCGGCATGGTGGAAGCCGTGGACATGGTTTACGAGACCTACACTATCGGTTCAAACGACGCAGGTTCAGAATGTAAGTCCAACCACACCCCCAACAAAGCCAGTGGTTGCAACCCCTGCGCCTTTGGTGAAAAAGGAAACGCCTGCGGTAGTAGTAAAACCTGTTGTCACTCCGCCGGTAAAAACTACTGACCAATCCGCTGAAATTGAAAAACTGAAAACTGAAGTTACGGAATTAAGAAAACAGCAATCGCAACAAACGACGAAAGAGGAGAAAGCATTACCCGCTCCGATCCCTGTTATCAATACACCGCCGCCAAATACAACTTTTTGTAATGGCACTAACTGGACTCGTTGCCCTTCTGGACAGGATTTTGTGTGTCCGGCGAGTGGGAAGGCTTACTGTCGTTTGCCACAGCAACCTACACCTACACCCGCGGAGATTTTGCAGCAAAATCCTGTCGCACAGGAGATTATTTCGCGAGCTCGGAAGATTGATGAAATCGACAGACAGATTTCATCTGTGAAGCAACAGTACAATAGCGATTTACAGAATCTTCAAAATACGCTAACTCCTACCCAGAAACAAGTGCAGGATGCTTACATTGCTGATAAAACAGCCTATGACGATCTAAACCAGGAACTTGCTGGGAAATTGAACGACATACGCTATCGAGGAGCTGACCTTGCCTACACGACAGGACTTCAAGCCTCTCTTAATAGGCAGTACGGCTCACAGTTGCAGGCATTAGCAGATAGAGTACAAGGAGATATTCAAATGATTCAGTTGGCCAATCAAGAAAAAGTGGCCATGATTCAATTACTTACCAACGATGCAAATCAAAAGTTAACGTCACTACAGAATCAAAGGGAACAGATACGATGATAATCGTATGGAAGAAGAATTAAATCTATGTCAAATAGTTTTAAGATTCCCGCTGATGTAGAGCAAAGAATCAGACAGAGGGACATGCTCTGCGTTTATTGTCACAAAGTAATGATTTATCCCTATAGGCACGATAGGCATAGTGATTCTCCGACCATTGAGCACTTAAGAGAGGAAGAACCGTTTTATTGGGACAAAGGTTTGAAGGAGGAAGACCTTGCGATATGTTGCGGGAGTTGTAATTCCAGCAGGAGAAGAAAAAAGCTCATAGATTGGTTTAAGACTACGTATTGTACCGACGAGGAAAGAAATATAAATGAAAATACCGTTGCGAAGCCAGTTAGGGAATATCTACAAAGAATATCAGTTATGAAAATCACCTACGACAAAGGAGTTGATGCGCTCAACGTAACGCTTCGGACAGGTTCGGTGGTAAAAACTGTGGCAGTTGCCCACGAGGTCATGTTGGATTTGGATAAACGCGGTAATGTTCTGCATGTGGAAGTTATCGAGGCAGGTGCGAAACTTTGATGGAAAGGCGAAAGGTTTTATGTTAGGATATTTGCTATATGCCAATAGACTGGACAAATATTTGCCGGAAATATAGAGGGATGTGGGTGGCTTTGCTAGACGACCAACAAACAGTGGTTGGAAGCGGAGACTCCATTAAGAAAGCACTAGAGCAGGCGCTTAAAAAGGGTCACAATGACCCCATCGTCATGAGGGTGCCTACGAAGATTTTGCCTTACATTGGCGGATTGCGGATATGAGATTCAAGTACACGAAGATTCTTCTACCGAAGCCATCGTCCGTACTTGGCTCTTTGCTGTTCAAACCGATTGTGCCTCTCGTGCTGGCGTACCAAGGACGAGCAATCCGTTACGGAGCATTGATTGATTCGGGGGCGGACTTCTGCATGATAGATGGTCTTATCGGTGAACATCTCGGCATAAATGTCCGTTCCGGCGTGAAGGAGAAATTTGGTGGCGTTGAAGAAGCAGTCGGAGGCGAGGCATACTTTCACACTATCTCAATGAGAATCGGCAAAGTGGAAACAGAGGCGAATGTTGGATTTTCGTATGATATTGCTCACCACGGGTTTGGTTTGTTAGGACAAAACGGATTCTTTGACCGATTCGCTGTTACATTTGACTTACTGAAAGATGAAATAACCTTAAAGAAGAAAAAGTAATGGCTACATTAAGAACAATCCGTCTTCGTATCAAGGGAACGAAGAATATCAAGCAGATTACGCGCGCCATGGAAGCGGTGTCCGCGGTTAAGATGCGCAAAAGTCAGAGTGTGGCGCTTATGACGCGACCATACGCGACTGCCGCGCTTCGATTACTCCGAAATCTTCACGCCGGCGCGCCTGAAGGTAGCACGATGTTTTCACCGTTTTCGGAGAAGAGGGAAGTTCACCCCCACACCGATTCTTCACATTCCGGAAATATAGTAACTGACCAGACCTCTACGGGAATTGGTGTGGGGGTAAAGAATGTTTTGCTTATTGTCGTTACCTCCGACAAAGGACTCGCTGGCTCGTTTAACGCGAATGTGCTGAAGAAGGCGGAAATATTCATAAAACAGAACACCACCACCTCAGTTTCCGAAGACGGAGACACCTCTCCTCAACTGAGGAGGGAACACGAGGAGAAAAAAAACGTTATCGTCGCGACTATTGGAAAGAAGGCAGGTGATTATTTTTCACGACGTGGACGAACGCCTATGGCTACGTTCACGGGATTCGGCGATTACGCTGAGCTTGCGGAGGTGAACCCGATTTTTGAAGCGGTTATGGAAGCGTTTACCTCAAAGAAAGTTGATGAGATTTACATTATCTACACGAATTTCCTTTCGGCAATGAAGCAGGAAGTCGTTCTGCGAAAACTGCTACCGTTTTCGGAGGAAGGGCTGGAAGAAATGGTAAAAGGAATCGTCCCGGAAAAAGGACGCTTTGCGGAGCTTGACACGAAATCCGGCGAGGTTGAACCTCACCGAACGGAGTATCTGTTTGAACCGTCGCCGAGCGAAATCTTTAATTCAATTTTGCCCGCCCTCTTGAAAATTCAGCTGTACCATGCGATTCTTGAAGCGAACGCATCCGAGCATTCATCCAGAATGGTTGCGATGCGAAACGCGACCGATAATGCGGGAGAGCTCATCAAGAGCTATACCGTATCACTCAACAAAGCGCGTCAGTCGGCGATTAACAAGGAACTGGCGGAAATAACGGGAGGCAGTGAAGCATTAACAGTATAATATCCATACGAAAATACGAATTGAAGCTCAACGAATTGCTACGAATCGGACAAGACTTTTTGACTTATTCGTAGCCATTCGTATATTAGTATAATTCGCATTTTCGTATATTTAATTTATGGAAGGAAAAATTGTCCAAATCATCGGTCCGGTCGTAGACGTGGAGTTCGTAGGGAATATTCCACCGATCTATACGGCGCTTGAGACGCTCTACAACAAGGAGAAGAAAGTCTTTGAGGTTGCCCAGCATCTGGGGAACGGTCGCGTACGCGCCATTTCAATGAGTTCAACCGACGGACTTTCTCGGGGTCTCTCGGTGACGAACACCGGTGCCCCAATTTCCGTACCGGTAGGAAAACCAATTCTCGGCCGGATGTTCAACCTTTTGGGAGATGTTATTGATGGATTACCTGCGATTGACCCGAAGACTTCGCGTCTTCCGATTCATCGCAAGGCGCCCGCGTTTACGGAGCAGTCCACCAAGGTGGAGATTTTTGAAACCGGCATCAAAGTGATAGACCTCATTTCACCATTTATTAAAGGCGGAAAGATCGGGCTTTTCGGTGGGGCGGGAGTGGGGAAGACCGTTCTCTTGCAGGAGCTCATTCGCAATGTTGCCACCGTAAACAAAGGATATTCTGTTTTCGCGGGAGTCGGCGAACGAACTCGCGAAGGAAACGACTTGTACAAGGAAATGAAAGAATCAGGCGTTCTTCCACAAACCGCGCTCGTGTTCGGACAGATGAATGAGGTGCCGGGTGCTCGCGCCCGCGTAGCGCTTTCGGGTCTCACGATGGCGGAACATTTCCGCGACAACGAAGGCAAGGATGTGCTTCTTTTTATTGACAACATCTTCCGCTTTACCCAAGCCGGTTCCGAAGTCTCGGCGCTCCTCGGACGCATGCCGTCAGCCGTCGGGTACCAGCCAACACTTGCCAATGAAATGGGCGAGCTTCAAGAGCGTATCACCTCCACGAAAAAAGGTTCCATCACTTCGGTCCAGGCAATTTATGTTCCCGCGGACGACATCACGGACCCGGCTCCGGCTACCGCTTTTTCCCACCTTGACTCAACCATCGTGCTTTCACGAGCGCTTACGGAACTCGGCATCTATCCCGCTGTTGATCCGCTGGATTCCAGCTCAACCGCGCTTGATGTGAACATCGTCGGTGAGGAGCATTACCGCGTGGCGCGCGATGTTCAGCGCATTTTGCAACGCTACAAGGATTTACAGGACATTATCGCGATTCTCGGCATTGAGGAGCTTTCCGATGAAGACAGGTTGCTCGTGGACCGCGCCCGCAAGATTCAGCGATTCCTTTCCCAACCGTTCAATGTCGCGGAGGTGTTTACCGGCAAACCGGGTAAGTATGTTACTCGCGCCGAGACGGTTCGCGGATTCAAGGAGATTATTGAGGGCAAGCATGACGGCAAGTCCGAAGGGGCGTTCTATATGAAGGGAGGGATAGAAGAAGTTGTAAGCTAAACATACGAAACAACAAATTTTACGAATATACGAATGGCTACGAATAAGCCAACTCGTCTGATTCGTAGCCATTCGTTGGACATAAATTCGTATTTTCGTATCACTATGACTGACACCCTAGAACTTAAAATTGTCTCACTCAAGGAAGTGTTGTTCCACGACCATGTTGACTCTGCGACGCTTCCGACAACCTCCGGCGAGATTACGGTGCTTCCGAATCACGCGCCACTAATTTCCGAACTTGCGAAGGGAAGTATCCGGACAAAATCAAAAGTAGGACAAAGACTTTTTGATATTCAAGGTGGTTTTATGGAGGTAACTCCGGAAAATCAACTCACGATTCTCCTGCAGTAAATTCGTGGGCGATACCTGAATCGTGCAGAGCAATGAATCTATGCTTTTGTAAATCGGCTTATTCGTGCGAATAAGCCGATACGGAGTGAAGATTAAGAGCGGCACTGCAGTGAAATAGTCGTAGACTAGGTGTTCCCATTCGCAGGTATTCGCAGATTCGTATCATAGGCGGATTAGTATCTATAAAAAAGCGCGAGAGATCATGGTGAACTCTCGCGCGGTGAGGAATGTGCAAACCCGTTACTCAATTACCCCCTTCAAACAACTCAAGCAGAAGTGCCATTCGCACGGGGAGGCCGTTGGCCGCCTGCTCGTATGCCTTAAAGCTTGGCACGGGACCTTGCCGAACCTCCATGGCAATCTCGTTTTTGTCGCTTATGGGCATCGGGTGCAGAAGTATCGCGTGCGGTTCCATGAGCGAGATTTCTCGCATTCCAATCTGAAACTTCGCGCATTGCCTGGCAAGTTGTGCCTTGAGCGCTTCATCCGGGACGCGTTCTACCTGGAGTCGCCCCCAGTAAACAACGTCTGCTCCCCGGATGCCTTCTTTCAGATTTGATGTCATGGAAAGATTGACTCCAGATTTCCAGAGATGATCCAAGAGCTCACTCGGAGGACGAAGTGCCGCTGGAGTAATAAACCGCATACTTATACCGTGAAATTTCGAAAGGATGTACGCGATAGAGCGCGCGGTCCGACTGTAGAGAACATCCGCCCCTATGGCAACCGTCAGATTATCCAAGCGCCCAAGAATCTCTTGAATCGTGAACATGTCCAGTAGCGCCTGGGTCGGATGATGCTTTCGTCCGGACCCGGCGTTGATAATAGGGATACCTCCATGCCGGCGGTCGCTTATTTGCGCCGCGATAGCGCTCGCGTCATCATCCGGGTGCCGGAGCACGAGTACATCCGGACGAAAGCCGAGAAGAACTTCCACGGTCTCCTCCAGAGACTCCCCTTTAGCCATTGAGGAGAATCTACCGTTTTCGCACCAGACAACGCTCATCCCGAGATTAATTGCCGCGGTACAGAAGGAAAACCGTGTTCGAGTTGATTCTTCCGCGAAAAAGGCGAACACCTTCTTTCGGAGAAGACGAAGGGATAGTTGTTCTCTGCCAGAAGGGCTGTTAAGAGACACCTTAACTTCTCCCGCCAGGCGGAAAAAGTGATCCATCCAATCGCGCGAGAAATCCTGTGCGCGAAGCACATGGCCTAACTTCATATGTAAGTCCTTTCAATGTTCAGAGGTTTACCGCAGATACTGTTATCTCTCGTTAGGATAATCGTTTTTCTCGTATTGTCAAAGCATATTCTATTTTTCTCCTATCGGCTTATTCGTGCGAATGAGCCGATTCCATTTGTGATTACCATAAAAAACCCGACGCTCTTCGCCCTCCTTAACTTTTTTCTATGTTACTGTTATATTTAGCACGAGGGCCGTTAGCTCAGCTGGTAGAGCGTTCGCATGGCATGCGAGAGGTCAGCGGTTCGATCCCGCTACGGTCCACAAACAACGAACCACCCTCTTTTCGTGGTACAATAGATGAATTCTCCGCGCTGGACTAGCGAAGCAAATTCAAAAGATGTCCATATGTAAATAACACACGGTCGTGTGTTATTTACATATGGACATATCCTTAGAGTCGTGATATCGCTATTATGACGTAGAGGCTGCCTGACGGCAGTCAGGTGAGAGAAATGAAAAACTGTGTTTTGCTTTCGTTGTTAGATATTTTTATAGGGTGACGAGGAAGAATTTTCTCTCTCCTCCTGCTTGTCTTTGCAAAATCCTGCGAGGAGCGCCCATACTCCCATAGCAAAATAAAAAATAATTTGAAGAGGTCGCTCCACATGCATAAGAAGAACATCATCATTGAACAATCCAAAACCGGCAAGCGCGAGTAAGAGCCAGCCCGTGAGAAGAACCACAGGTCGCTCAACCGAGGCCGATGCTCGCGATGCAACGATGAGCAGAGTACCGAGAATGCCGTCAAATGTAATTTCAGCAAAATCAATCCACAACCAACCGCCCAACATACTCGCTGATTCGGTCGGTCCGAGTACACGAAACAAACCCAAAATTGCGAGGGCTATAAATATCCCGCCGCCAACACGAGCGAATTCGCAGGGACACATAATTGCGGGCGCCACGAAGCGCTATTTAGGAGATAAACATACCAATATACGAATGGTACGAATGATACAAATGGATACGAATAAAACCCATTGAGGAGTCGCTCTTAACTTTACTTTTTACCTCTGGCGACCTTTGTCCTTTCTAGTATAGCTCCAGACCTTGAATTGGCAACTCGGTTATACACTGGCAGAAAACTACGAGGGGCACCCTTGGATGCCAAGGGTGCCCCTCGTAGTTTATTGTGATTGCGGAGAATACCCCGAGGCTTTGCCTCGGGGATGAATCCGCACATGCAAGGATGTGTTGGCGGAGCCAACTCATCTACAACAAAGTTTGCCCCGTTGCCTCGCCTCAATACCCCGTCCGCTCTGCGGCGGGGATGAGGACGAGGTCAAACTTTATTTTAGCTTGATTCCACAAGACCTTTCTGTTAGTGTTTCTCTGAAAAAGAGTCCAAACGTTCTGACGTCGGACTATCGTTGAACCTTAACAACTCAAAGAGAAAGAGAGAAACGAGATGAGTACCAGAAACTTCAGAAAAATGCTGGAGGCACAGTGGTCTCGCGGCAACTTCGTCTGTGTCGGGCTTGACTGTGAGCTCGCAAAGATTCCCGAATCGGCGCGCAAAAAGGATGGTTATGGCGACCTCAGGGTCACCGACACCATCTGTGCGTTCAATCACGCGATCGTGGAGGCGACCAAGGACCTCGTCTGCGCGTACAAGCCGAACATCGCGTTCTATGAAGCGCTGGGCTCCGAAGGTATCAGAGCACTGCAACAAACCATTGCGAATATACATGCCTACGCCCCGGATGTTCCGGTGATTCTGGACGCCAAGCGCGGAGACATCGGCAATACTAATGCCGGTTATGTGGATTCGGCGTTCTCGGTGCTCAATGCGGACGCGATCACGGTCCACCCCTACCTCGGCAGAGAGGCGATGCAACCCTTTCTGGATTGCAAGGACAAGGGCATTTTTGTCCTCTGTCGCACCTCAAATCCGGGAGCGGATGAGTTTCAGGGCATGGAAGTATGTATCAACGCGAGGCTTGGTTTCTACGGTCCGTTGTGTCAGCTTGTGGCAGGTTGTGTATCAAGAGACTGGAACGTTAACGGCAACTGCGCCCTTGTCGTCGGCGCGACCGCTCCTGAGGAACTTCGGCAAGTACGCGAGATCGTTGGCGATATGCCGATTCTCATTCCCGGCATCGGCGCGCAAGGCGGTGATGTGGGGAGAACCGTTTCCGCGGGCAAGGACAGTCGCGGACAGGGTATGATCATCAACTCGTCGCGTGGCATCATCTTTGCCTCAAACGGCTCGGACTTCGCTGAAGCGGCTCGTCGTGAGACGCTGAAGCTTCACCACCTCATCAACCACTACCGACAATAAGAGAAAGGTGAACCTATGACTGAACAAGAAGTTTTGAAAGTGCTGGAAGGCGTCGGAGCGATCATCCGGAACACCCATGTTCTCTTGAGGTCAGGATTGCATGGCGACTCGTATGTCAACAAGGACGCAATCTACCCGTACACCCGTACGACATCACAACTCTGTCGTGCGATTGCCGAACAGTTTCTCGAGGACGATCCCGAAGTGGTCATCGCTCCGGCAATCGGCGGAGTGATCCTCTCGCAGTGGGTCGCATTTATGCTGACACGCCTCGCGATGCAACAGCGATTGACCCAAAAGGATGTGAGGAGTACCGCGATCTTCGCAGGTAATGTGATCGTGGTAGGGGCTCTACGCAAGGAGGTACTCGGTGTGTACGCCGAGAAATCCACAGACGGAGAGACCTTCGTCATCAAGCGCGGTTACGACAAACTCATTCCCGGGAAACGAGTCCTCGTGGTGGAGGATGTCGTCACCACCGGCGGTTCCGCCAGGAAAGTGATGGACGCGGTGCGAGCACTCGGTGGCGAAGTCATCGGACTCGGCGTCCTCTGCAATCGTGGGGGAGTTACGCCGAAAGATGTCGGAGATGTTCCGAAACTTGTCTCACTTGTGAACGTGAAGTCCAACACGTGGGGACCGCAAGAGTGTCCACTCTGCGCGCAAAAAATTCCGTTCAACATGGAAGTTGGCAAGGCGCGCGAACTTGGACTGTCCATCCCGAAATGACCGGCGGGCATACACCGCCGAACGCAATCAGTTTCATTGGGCCGCTATCGTACGATAGCGGTCTTTTTCTTTTTTATGGACTGCGAGGGGCACCCTCGTCTTTGAGAGTGACTCGGACAACATCCCTCCGACAGTTGCTCGTTTTGCATTTTTTCCGCATACTCTAGGGATGTCGTTATCCATCGGCACAGCATGAGCACTACCCAACATGAATATGCCGATAGATGTCTCGCATCCATCCCGTTTGAGTTCACGATTCAACTTCCCCCGCCTTTGAGAAGGGGAGTAGACTACGGCTTTAAGGCTCAAAAATCGCTTTAGCGGAATTTTTCGGGTTGTTTTACTCTGCGCTTATAAGTAATATAGGCACATGGCCGTAAATATGCTAGATTTTGAGGTACTATTTATGAAATGAAATGGCTATTATAGACAACAGAACAAAGACCATGCGTGACGCACTCGTAAACGTGCTCACCAGTGCCGAACGGGTTGATATAGAAGTAGCATTCTTTTATTTTTCAGGTTGGCAATTACTCGCGGAGCATCTCCGTAATAAAAAAGTTCGTATCCTTGTCGGTAAGTACATTGATCCCGAAGCGATTCCCGCACTACTTTCCGAAATAAAAACGAAGGGTCAAGATGTTGACTTGGAGCCGTACCGACCGAGGCAATCTACGCAATCCTACACGGCGAAAAAGAGCGCATATTTGGAGGGCTTTTTGCTCCTCAGTAATGAATCCCCCTTGTTTGATGACGGCGACAATCAAGACTCATTGAAGATTTTGGAAGACAAAGTTGCCGACAAGTCACTTGAAATAAAGATGACATCTCGCACAGAACACGGAAAGATGTATGTCATTCACAATAAGCCGGAATTCAGCCATAACGGCGACTATCCAGGTACCGTGTTCATGGGTTCAAGCAACTTCACTTTTCAAGGTCTTCTGAATCAAGGCGAGCTGAATGAGCGTTACGGCGACAAAAATAAATACGAAGAGTACGTGAGCAAATTTGAGGACTTGTGGTCAGACAGCGAGAACATTGATGTCGCCACCCCCGCAAACAAAGAGGAAATACTTCAACTGTTCAAGAAGGAACTTTGGATACACGGAACGCCAAACCCCTACGCGGTCTATGTGAGGGTTTTACACGAACTCTTTGGAAAAGAAGAGATTGAAAAAATCAAGACGCCGAGCCATATCAGTAACAAGCGTTACATTGACTTGGTATACCAGATAGATGCGGTGCGAGCAGTACTGGACCGACTCCAAAAGTACGATGGCGTGATTCTCGCGGATGTTGTCGGACTTGGAAAAAGCATTATAGCCGGAGCCGCCGCTCATAATCTCGGTCTTCCAGTCGTTATCATCGCTCCGCCGCACCTCAAAGACCAGTGGGATGATTATCAAGAAGAATTTAAGCTTACAGGCGCGCGTGTTTTTACTTCCGGCAAGATTGACGATGTGTACGAACGTTACCAGAACAACAGGCAGCCAGTCCTCTTCATTATTGACGAGGCACATCGTTATAGAAATGAAGACACGGACGATTATCGGATGCTTCACCATATCTGCGGTAGCCATCCGGGGAATAAGGTCATACTTCTCACCGCGACTCCTTTCAATAACGACCCGAAGGATGTCTTTGCGCTCATTAAGTTGTTTCAAGTTCCAGGGCAGTCCACTATTCGCTCGGTGGACAATTTGAGCTTGCGCTTTCGGGAGCTGATAGAGCGCTACCGAAAACTAAACCGAGACCGTCGCTCCAAAAAGGTTGGTCAGTCGTACATAGACAAGGAAGCGGACGAAATATCCCTTGAACTCCGGCGACTGGTTGAAAACATCGTCATTCGCCGCTCACGTCTAGACCTGCAAACGATTACCCGATACAGGGAAGACCTTCAGAGGCAGAATATCGCTTTCGCGCATGTGGATGGTCCCGAGCTCATCAAGTATGAATTGGGCGATTTGCTAGACCTTTACCTTGATACTCTCAATAAGATATACCCTGAACCCGGACAATCTACCGGCGGAACACAGGGGTTTGCTGGGGCGCGCTACAAACCGGCAATGTATATAAAAGACACAAAGGCGTTTTTAGAGAAGTATGGAGAGGATTTAGATGAGAGCGACCTTAAAACCGCACAAACAAACCTGGCAAAGCTGATGAAACGCCTGCTGGTTATGCGTTTTGAGAGTTCAAAGGATGCGTTTCGTCTGACATTGGACAATATGATTGCCTCAACGCAGATGATTGAAGATTGGTGGCACAAACTGGGTAGGGTACCGATTATGAAAAAAGGGAACATTCCGGACCCAGAGGAAATTCTTGAGACCACAGACGATAATCTTAAAACAGAAGTTGATGCGCAGACATTTGAGGAGGAGCTCAAGAAACTCAAGGAAACGAAAGGGCTTATTTCCGTTGATGTGTCGCTTATCGACCCTAAATTTGTAGAAGATATTGCGCAAGACCGCCGGCTTTTGGAAGATATACGAGAGAGGTGGTTCGGAGAAAAAGCTAATCCCCAAAAAGATAGTGACCCTAAATTAGATGAGGTAAAAAGGAAGATGGAGGAGTTGCTAGTGGATAGCCCAGCGCGCAAAATCATCATTTTCTCCGTCTATGCCGACACCATCAACTACCTCTATCGAGAACTCTCAAGGCGCGGCGTGTCCCGCGTGCTCAAATACACAGCCGCAGACGCGAGCGCACAGATGAAAAAAACTATCCGAAGAAACTTTGACGCCGGAATACCAGAACATGAACAGGAAAACGACTATGATGTTCTGCTTTCAACAGACGCCCTCTCCGAAGGGTACAACCTGCATCGCGCGGGAGTTGTCATCAACTACGATATTCCCTACAACCCAACCCGCGTCATTCAGAGAATCGGACGCATCAATCGTATCAACAAGAAGGTGTTTGAAAAGCTCTTCATCTATAACTGTTTCCCGACAGAAGTAGGCGAGGACGAGGTACGGATAAAACAAATCTCTACGCTCAAAATGCGGCTTATCAATTCCGTGATGGGGAGCGATGTACGGACGCTTACCGCCGACGAGAAACTCCAGAGTTTTTTCGAGGACGAATACCGGAAAGCTGAAGAGCAGAACGAAACGCGCTCATGGGACGCTGTGCATCGTGAGGCGTATGACCAGGCAAAGAGGGACCCTGCCTTGTTTGAGGAGGCGCTCAACATAAAACCGCGAAGCAGAGTTATACGCGAGCAACAAAAGAAATCGGCTATTGTAGCATTTGGCAAGAAAGGAACTCATGCTGTTTTCGCGGTTAAAGAATCTGCTGATCTGGCTCCGGCAATAGTAGCGACGGAGGTTGCGCTAAACTATTTTGTCGCTGAAAAAGACGAAAGGGGCGCGGAGGCCGACAAACAGTACGACGAAGTGTTCAAGCTTGTCCGTAATACTCTATTTGAAAAACATCCGCTCCCGCCTATTAAAGGCCGGAGGGCTGACGCTCTCAAGGTGGTGAAGGTGATTGAGGAAGGTGTTCCCAAGGCGAAGGACTACTGCCGTGACTTGGCGCTGGTTATAAAAAAATACGACGGTATAAACGAAGGAGACCTCAAAGGCATTACCCAGCTTTCGGTAAGAGATTTGGAAGCGGCATACGCTACGCTTCAAGAGATTGTCCCTCGGCACCATATTGCCGCTATTTCAGAGCGTGTCGCTCGGCTTGAGGGTGAATATGAGACAATCGTATTAAGCGAAGATATACGACTATGAATCTACAAAACGCATACAGCAGGGCAGATTTTCTGAAACACGTTCAAGGTTTTATCCCCGGCTTTATTGCAGATAGTAAGCCGACAACGGCTACCGGACTGCAAGTAACAAAAAATACCTTTTATCTCGGAGAAAGCCCTGACCTTGACCTTTCCATCTTTGAACTGACGCATCTCTCAACAAGAGACGCTCGCGTCAAACTCGCTATGGACGGATTTAGAGTGATGAAAGCGTATGGCGTTTTCCGCGCGCTTATCGTCTATCGGTCGGAAAAAAGCGACGACTGGCGCTTGTCTTTGATGACCGCCACGCTCTCACCGAGCGAAAAGGGAAAAGTTACGCAAACATTTTCAAATCCTCGCCGCTTTTCGTTTTTCTTGGGCCCCAACGCTAAGGTGAATACACCGAGTAGATTTTTACTCAAACAAGGGCCCGTAAGCAATTTTGAGGACTTGCAGAAACGCTTTTCATTGGAAGTAGTTAATAAAGAATTTTACAAAGGTATTTCGGAGAGCTTTACTAAATTGGTAGGCGGCGCTCTCGGTTCGGGTAAAAACAAAAAGACCTACGAGCCAACGCTACGGCTCCCCTCAAAGCAATTAAGGAGTCAAGCCGGTATGGAGTTTGGCGTTCGGCTCATCGGAAGAATTATCTTTTGTTGGTTCTTGCGCGAGAAGAAAGGGCAAAACGGTATATCATTGATGCCGAGAGAATTGCTTTCCTCGGAGGCGGTCCGAAAATACACTGGTTACTACCACTATATTCTAGAGCCGATTTTCTTTGAAGTGCTGAATAGGGAACACAAGGGGCGGGAAGAAAAATGGACATCCGAGCCGTTCTCTCGCATTCCCTATCTCAACGGCGGTCTTTTCAGTCCGCAGTATGACGATAATTATGAACTTGACCGCGAAATTCTCGTTTCCCCCTATATCAATACGCTGGTGGTTCCCGATGCGTGGATTGAAGAATTCTTTAATCTTTTGGAATCGTACAACTTCACCATAGACGAAAACACCAGTTTTGATGAAGAACTTTCTATTGACCCCGAAATGCTCGGAAGGATTTTTGAAAACCTCTTGGCGGAAATAAATCCTGAAACCGGAGAATCAGCGCGGAAAAGCACCGGCAGTTTCTATACGCCGCGCGCCATCGTTGATTATATGGTTGATGAGAGTTTGCTTTTGTTTCTTCAGCAGAAAACAAATATAAAAGAAAATAAACTCCGCGCGCTCATAAGTTACGACCTTACGGATGACGAAAAACACGCCTTTAGTGATACCGAAAAGCGGAAGGTTGTTGACGCTCTTGAAGGACTGAAACTGCTTGACCCCGCCTGCGGCTCCGGCGCATTCCCAATAGGAGCGCTCCAAAAGATTGTCTTCATTCTTCAACGCGTGGACTCCGACGCGCAACTCTGGTTTGCAAAGCAGATAGTGAACACTGCTCCGGAGATACGGCGCGTTATTGAACGCGAATTCAAACACAAAAACTTTGATTACATCAGAAAACTGGGAGTCATTCGCGAAAATATCTATGGCGTGGATATTCAACCGATTGCGATTGAAATATCGCGTTTGCGCTGTTTCCTAACGCTGGTTGTAGACGAACGTATAGACGACGCGCTTCCCAACCGAGGTATTGAACCGTTACCAAACCTTGATTTCAAATTCGTTGCGGCGAATAGCTTACTCGGGTTGAAAAATGAGCAGACAGCAACAGAAGGACTATTCAAGGACCAAGATGGCATTAACCGTCTGAAAGCGGTTCGGGACCGGTACTTTACCGCCACCAACTCCGAACGCCACCGTCTCCAAAACGAATTCAGTGCTATCCAAAAACAAATGCTGGACCGTATGATTCAGCTCGGAGGCAAGTCCGCAAGCGATGATACCACCCGCAAGCTCTCTCTGTGGGAGCCGTTCAGCAACAAAGCATCCGATTGGTTTGACCCCGAATGGATGTTCGGAATTGAAAGCGGATTCGATATCATTATCGCTAATCCACCGTATATAGATTCGGAAACAATGGTGAAAGAGCAACCTCACTTACGCCAACAATATGCGCAAACCTACTCAACAGCAACTGGAAATTGGGATCTCTACATTCCGTTTCTACAGTTAGGAGTTGGGCTTCTGGCTCATGACGGCGTCTCAAGTTTTATCACACCAAATAAGTGGTACGCCATCGGATATGGCAAGGGAATTAGAAAACTCCTGACCCATAATATATATAGGATAGCAAACTGTAATTCGGTAAAGGTTTTTGAAGCTGGTAATTCGCCGGTCGTAACAATTTATGGCAAAACCAACGACGCCACTGAAATCACAGTAGACCTGTTCGACGAAAATTATGTTATAAAAACGTCTGTAAAAGTAAAAGCAGACTTACTCGGAGGAAATCTAGGAATGGCACTAGCCGACTTTCTCGAAACGGTTCTCAGTATCCGAAATAAGCACACGCCCCTTGGTGAATATCTTTCAGCAGAAAACCCCTGTAGTGTTTCCGAGGCCTATGAAATTAAAGAGCTGATTCACGAGCTACCGGAGAACGAGGAGAGTATCTATTTTCGCTTCGTAAATACCGGTACCATCGACCCGTTTGTCTCTTTGTGGGGACAAAAAAATACTACGTATCTAAAGACAAAGTACCGTAGGCCGGTGATAAATAAGGAGAAATTTAAAGACCGATTTCCAAGAAGATACACGCAGTCAACCCAGCCGAAGCTTGTGGTTAGTGGTATGAGACACTTCGAATCTTTTTTGGATTTGAACGGGAAGTATGTTGCTGGTAAATCTACCGAAATACTTGTAGACAAAAGCGGTCTTGACTTAAAAGTCGCGCTCGCGGTTTTGAACTCTAATACAATCAGATTCTACATAAAACAAGTGTATGGTGTGTTGGGTATTGACGGCGGAATTAATTTTACAACTGATCTTATTGAGTCACTTCCTTTTCCGCTAGCAGATAAAAGAGGGCAAAAAATACTCGTCAATCTCGTCGACAAAGTCATCCAAAACTCTACGGAGGAGCAAAAGAAGATGCCCGACTACGAAAACCAAATTGACAAGCTCGTCTATAAACTCTACGGCCTCACGCCAGCAGAAATTAAAATTGTTGAGAATAATGGAAAATAAACAACTAACAACAAAGAGACCTTCATCAACTGGACTAATTGAACAGACATCGAGGAATATTTTCCAATCAAAACTACCTCTATCTGAAGCTATTTTTATTTGGAATGATCAGAGTTACCCAAATTTCCCAAATACCGATGGACATATTGAGTTTTTTGACGAAAATGGTTCAACGACCGTCAGGATGTTTTTCCAGTTAAAAAGTAGTAAAAAAGATATTGCATATCATGACTGCGAAGTCTCTTTTTTAAATTATTGTTTTAAATCGGAAGGTAATTAGGGCGAAACGTAACCAAAATAGATGCTGATAAACAGTTTGAACAAGTTGTCGTTTCGATGATTGAATCGGTACTCCACCTCTTTAAGATACATCGGAAAGTGATATTTGGAAACGCCTCGATAGTTGTACA
>ORJL010138244.1_pt1 | contig 27459 bp, 32 predicted proteins | sample 1779941 | NCBI WGS metagenome assembly ORJL01 (sample SAMEA104232317, study PRJEB22302) | groundwater metagenome | biome: forest; feature: aquifer; material: groundwater | place: USA | collected 2011-08-07 | depth 5.8 m
ATAATCTCGCCCACGCAATCGTTTTTTCTCTGGTTCTCTTCGAGTACTACATTATAATGCGCCGTTGCGTTTGCGTGTACTTCACACTTACGCACAGATTTAACTGGAGTGTGCGCTCTAACGCCTTGCTCCACTGCATCGTCCCATTCATACTCAATAACACACTTGCATGTATCTGGACTCCATCTAGTTGTATGTATCATCACGCTATCCTTGAATCCATAAATTAATGCTAAGCTGAGTTGTCGATGAGTTGCTTGCTAGTCCGCTAAGTATCAGCCTACCATAGCCGGCTGGAGGTGGATTGATGCCAATATTGGTCCACCCTATTCCGCCGCTCGTATTAATTGACGTAATGTTTGCCATCCCCGTTGGCACGGTATAATTCGCATCAGCCGCGCCAGGAATGCTAACATTACTTGGCTTATCCCGCCCCGCTTGCCACTGCGCGAGAAAATGGGCATTCGCGCCTGCACTCCCCACGTCTGCCTTAATCCACACACCAAAATACTTAACAAAGCTAGTATCGACATATCCACTGAAGATCGACGCTTGACTAGCGCAAGCAATCGACGCCATCAAAGTGAAACCACCGCCAATGTTCATTGCTTGACACATTAGTCTATTCTCCTCATAACCCCTTCGGGCACGATGCGCATTCGATCGGTTTGCGCTCTGGCCTTTGCCAGTTCAACCCTACGCAGATAGTGTTTCTTAATCGCCGCGCTAATCTGATCACTTGCCAGCGGCAGCTCGTATCCTTTTGTCTTCTTGAATTGCGCCCGCAATCTTTTGGCTGGACCAAACTGACCCTCTTCATACAGGCGCAGTGATTCTCGACGGACAACCGACTCGGATCCAGGAAACCCCACAGCCACCTTAACGAAGCTAGTCTCATCGCCACCCGATCTAAAGTCTCTTGCTGCTTGCATTACTTTACTCATGGTGACCGGCACAAATAAGCGTTCTGCATCACGAAGTAGATATTTCTTCGCTGCACCCAGCGTCGTCTGACCCATCGCAACAGCACCTAGCCGCTCAGTAATACCTGCCATCTCCTGTGCCACGCCCAGCGTCGGCCCGCCTAATCGACTCAACTTACTAGGCAAAACGCCAGGTCCCACAGCATACATCCTTTTAAGCGCAGCCCGTGCTTCAGTCATATCTCCTTCGACCAACGATTTAGCCATAACCATGCCAGACAGCAAGTCAACACCTGTCCCCACCGACTCGGTTAGATCAACATCAAGCACTTTATCAGCAGTCGTGTTGACACCTTGTGCTACCGCAGCATACGCCAACAACTTACTAGGTTCACGCTTGGCCCAACCTATCATAAGTTCGGCTTGCTTAATTGAAAAAGTGCTAAATTGACCAAGCAACGATCCAATCGGCCTCCTGAAGAATCGTGGCAGGTCAACCCGACCATACCTAAACTGTGTCCGCCTAACAACTTCATCCGCAAACGCTGTCATCTCTGAAGTTACACGGCCAGACCGAATTGCGTTAGCAAGCCCCGCCGAGTCAACGTCCATTGTCTTTGCGAGTGCCCCTAAGTATGCTGTGCCGCGGTTTGCTGTCTCTACTTTGTTAAACATCTTGCCAGACCACTCAAGAATTTTGTCCCACTTCTGTCCAGCGCTTGTATCGAGACTCAGTGTATGGATGACATTAAGATCTGCGAGATGTCCACTCTCCTTCAAGAAAGCGCGGCCTTCAGGAGTGAACATTGCTTTAATACCTTCCATAGTATATCTTGGGCCAAGCTCGGCTACATTGTTGATTTGTTGCGTTAAGTTGACGATAGTTGATTTCGGATTAAATCCAATGGTCTTTACGAACATAGCATTTCGGATATGTGCTGCAACTCTACTTCCCGGGCTCCTGTCCAGACCGAGCATATCCCGCACATACCAACGCGCATATGGCTGTAGGTCTGATGGCATTTTTGGAATAGCGTCAGCCGCGAACTCAATCGCCGGACCGAGATGCACTTTACGTGCTAGCCACAGTAAATATTGATCATGCGCCTGCACTGCATCGAGACTATATCCTTGCTTACCTTTTCTCTTTTCAAAATACGTTGCGCGTAATGACTGCGGTAGATCTTCATACACATTGAGCTTTTGGCCCTTCGCGATCTTGTTAAGCGTGTCGGCAAGGCTACGCGCACGTGTTGCATTCCCTGACTTAATCGCTTCTTGAAGCTCTGTCCACGTTGCGCTAGTCAGCTCGTCCTTATCGAAGATATGTGTTAGATAATTTTTAACGCGTCGTTCAGGCGGGAGCCCACCAATGTCCGCATACTTGCTGTATTGTGATTTGGTCCATTGATATGCGCGTGCGATGTCTGGTGGCAACTGTCCAACTTGATTAGGTAATACTTCCTTATCAAGAAGCGCCCCGACTGTCTCAGCCTCCGCGCTGCCTTTGGCAAATGGCATATTCGAAACACGCTCGGGCATATGTTTATTTACCATTACCAGCATACCGCGATATCCACGATCAAAGCGCTGCCACATCTCCCTGCCTAGTGGATCCTTACCTAACACCTCACTAGGCGATCGTAGATCCATAATCACATCAGCAGCACGCCCAACCAATCTACCGAGAACAGTTCCACCTGCCATTTAAGGCTCCAGCTTTGGCATTCCAGATAACAGTCTGCCCAATGGTGTTTGTTCAGATTTAGCTTTAGCTAAGTTCCTCACGATACTAGCGATCTCTTCACCAGAAAACACGTGCGGCTTTTGTCCAACCAACAACTTTGTAGCCTCACCTAGCGTTCTACTCGGTCCAATGTTCGGTGGCATTTGCGCGCCAACCGTTAGTTGCTTAGCCGCGTCAAGAACTTGTGTCGTCGGGCTTGGTATTTTGCCATAATTCGTTGGCTGATATCCATATCCACGTGTGCTAAGCCATTCTACAGTCGGTTGTCTAGCTGCCTTAGCACGCGCTTGATCCCCCAACGCTTTCTCAACAACAGACTTTGTATAGGCAGCGTCATCCGATTCTTTTTTTGCCACAGCTTCATTAGTTTGTCTAGCTCGTGAAGCACGAAAATCAGTCATAGCCTCTGCACGTTCCGCTCCTTGCGCAGCTACTTGTTCACGTGCTTCTCTATTTTGCATTGCCTTAGAAAGCCAATACCGATCAGTGCGCGGCGGTACATTAACTTGTGCGCGGGAGCTTGCTGACTTGAAAACAGTCGGTGCGTTTGCCTCGATTGCAGCCGCTGGATCAGCAAACAATCCTTTAAGTCGCCCAAGTAGTGCGTTGGTCTCTGGCACCTTAACGCCGCCGCGCAAAGCAACCGCGTTGAGCATGGCAAGACTAGCACTAGGCGGATCGCCTTTGGTGATATCGACAGGGTTGATGCTGCGAACTGACTCAGCTGTATCACTTAGAAACTGTTGCGTTTTTGTCGGCGCCTTTTTAATCGTTGCCTCTTGCGCTTGTTTGCCAACGATCCGATCTCGCCAATAGCTGAACTCGGCGCTTGGAATCGTCTCGCCAACCTGATCCCAATAAATGCGCCTCACCCGCGCTTGATTCATCTCGTCAAGCTCGCCCAAGTGCTTCTCAATAGTCTCCCACTGAGGCATCCCTTTAGGCACAAGACCTAATTTAGGATTCCAAAGGCGTGTCATTGCTTAAGCCCTTTCATCCAATTTAACAGTTGCTGATCCGCTGTTAGTTTAGGCTGCGACGCCTTGGGTGCAGGTTGCGTCACTTGGCGTTTTAGCCCTTTAGATCCTAGCCTAACTTTTCTCTCATTAACTTGCGCTATCTTTCTATTCGCCTCATTCTGCACCGAGATCATTTGATTCAATTTTGCAGCGCGAGTAGGTTCATCAGTTGTTTGATCTATCGTCGCCTTAATCGAGTCAATTTGCATCTTAGCGGTTTGGGCTATCGTTGCAGCAGCACCCGACAGACGTTTGTTTTCGAGATCAGCCAGCACCTTAGTATAAGTCCGTCCAAACTCAGCCTCGCTCTGCGAGATCCTCGCGCCAGTTGTCGTCAGGGCAGTATTGGCTGCAAGCTGCGCATTTCCTCGACTAGTCTGAGCGCCAAGCAACGCATTAGCACTTGGCATCTCGCCAGCTGCTCTAGCAACAGCCGGGCCACGCAACGAAGGAACACCTAGCGCTTCTTGCTCTGCAGAAGGCATTGTTCGTTTAGTTATGGCGTTACCAATAATGCTCGCCTGCGATTCTAGCGGAAGTTGAGATATTGTATCGATCAGCCAAGAATCCCAAGTCTTCCCACGGCCTTGCTGTCGCACTTGTTCAAGCAATACCTTAACATAGTTCGGATCCGTAGGTACTACCGGGCTATCTCTGTCTTCAGGCTGACCTGGTCCTAGTAACCCTCCACTTAATGGCTCAGACGTTGTCTCTCGTTGCGACGGCCATTTTAATCCATATGCCTGTTCAGCCAAACCGCGCCCTTGCTCTGTTCCATAGAGTTCGTGTGGGGCGAGCATTTTGCTCAGTGCGCCTAGCTGTTCCTGCGCTTCCAACTCCCCACGCATATCTGACCAGCCACTTCGCTTATCTTGTCCAATCCCCATCGTTCTAAACCACTGTGGCGACATCGCACGAGAACCGAACATCTTAAACGCGTTAAGCGCTTCAGTTTGTGATTGTTGTCTTTTCTCTTCTCTACCTTGTAAAAGGCCTGCGGCTAGGTTGGCAAGCAAGAGCGGCGCATAGTTTACCATCTTAGAAGCCTCCAAGCATTTCTAGCAACTTGTCTCGAATAGATCCTGAAGCGCCGATTGTGCCGCTATTATTGCCCGCTCCGCCAAACGAGCTGCCCAATCTGCCTAGTCCTGAGCCGATTGCGCTAATTCCTTGCCCAAGTCCCATCATCGTTTGTTGGTTTAGTGCATTCTGTTGCATTTGCAAGTTGCCCAACACCCCCGCACCATTTGCCATCCCGTTCATCGCAAGCTGCGCAGGCTGTCCCCACGCCGTTGCCATCGCTTGCTCGAAGAGGCCATTCCTAATTGAGCTTTGCGTGTTAGCACGAGTATTTGCGCGACCAACCTCTAAATTGCCCAACGATCTATCGAGGGCGCCACCTTGTGGCATAATGTTCATTAGCCTGCGCCGCGACTCGTTATAGCTACCCTCGATCTCTTTTGCCTGCGGCAAGAAATACCTGTCTGTTAGCTTGGTCCCGCCTTGCAACTCCTGCATTAACATTGCAATGATCTCTGGCCTAAGTGGACGAAGCTGGCGATCTATGTTCCGCGCAAGGTTAAACATTCCCCACGCAGCCTTGCCAGCGCGACCACTCGATTCAGATCCGCCAGAGTTGCTCAAAAGGCCACCTAATACGCTTCCAGCTGCTGCAATTACTGCTGGCCACACCATCTTTTCTCACCTCCTCGCTACGCGATTGACGTCATACGCATTAAGTTCCTCCTATTGAATTCCAATAGCCTGCTGTCCCAGGTTTGTAATCGAGAAAGTAATCCTGGGATATCCCGTCGATGGAGTTAGCGAAGAATTTGCATTAATTGAGATTACTGCCGGATTGGCGTTGCTAATAGCCCAGGTTGTTGCCAGCGTCCCAGCAGAAAGATTCTGTTGAGAGTTGACTTCCGTCGCTGTGCCTGAGACTACTCCTGCCTTATTGTAGCTGCCAAAAAACACTTCCCCCGTTTCAACTTGCACATCTGTTCCATCAAATACCTCTATGGTGTATACGATCTTACCGCCAACAGAGGTATTGCTTGCAATTGTGGCATTCACTACAGCTATGGCTGAGTTGTTGGTCAACACTTTTGAGGCGTTTGGAATAAATCTATCAATTAAGGACCTGTCTCCTGTCCCCGATGTAGCACTTCGGTCTGTCCCCTGGAGGCGGACCAATCCAGGGGTTGCATTCCCTGTCCCCAGCCCAGTTGCCAGTATTAAGGATCCTGGCGCTTTGTCCGTAGCTCCCGAGGTGGCACCTCCTGCTTGTGCGGTCAGATTGTTTCCTGCTGTATCTGCTGTCGTGTGCCGCTCCATCCAAATGGTACGAGCAGAGTTACCCCCTAAAGAGAGGAGATTGGTCGGGGATGTAGTATTGATGCCGACATTTCCCTCAACATGGTGTTCAATAATTTGCCCGCTCCCATCTGCTGCAATATACATGTTCCCTTGGGATACGATTCGGCGTGTGGTCCCGACAGAGTATGGAGTTCCATTGGGGAACACGCACCCAATTATATTGACCGTGGCACCGGGGCTGCTGGAATTAAAATTAAAACGGGTGTTTGGGTAGTTGACCCCGCTGGCGAAATCTACCCCAATCAGGTTGAGGGCACCCCGCTTGCGGTACTGCACATAAATATTGTCTACCCCGACACTGTTGGGGTCCACTCTTCCACCCACTACAGTCACATTCCATGCGTTCCCGGCGGCCCCAGAGTCATCAATAAATTTGTCTGATGTCTCGCTTTGAGGAGAAACAATCAATATCGAGTCTGTTGGAGTCCCCAAATAAATATCTGCCGTATTGGCGTTAAAATTTCCACTCTCAGAGTAGAAACTACCAGAGGTACAGTTTATTCCATTGGTGCGATTGGCAACAGAACCCCGAATTATTTTAATGAACTTTGCTTGGCTGTGATTTATCAGGTATCCATTGGTTCCTGCTCCGGTTATGTACACATCCTCGAAAATATGCAGGTCATTATTTGAGGTTGCAGCGTTAGATATCCTAACTCCGTGTGTACTCGCTCCAATATGAATTTTGCTGAACTTATTGTTGGTAGACGTAACAGTTACCGGAGCAATCTGGTCAATCTCAAGCCCCGCCAGGATCGTGCCGGTACCAGGCACGATCGAGAAATTGGAGAATTCAGAATCTCTAATCTGATTAACTAAAAAAGGAACCCCTCCATTTGCGCCATCCCAGACAAACTTAACCGAATCCAATTCACCGGTTCCGCCTTCGCCGATAAAGCGGACTCGGGAACGAGTTGCAAAAGATAACTGCGAAGTCAGCCGATAGTAATTTGGCGTTGCTGGGACCAGGATGGTCCCCCCGGTCGTCGGGAGCGCATTAATTGCATTTTGAATCGTCGTAGAATCATTGGTAGACCCATCGCCCAGCGCCCCGAACCAGCTTATGGGGTAAGGGGCGTAGACGGTTCCAAATACTACGCTTCCACTTCCGCCGAAGATCCGCCGCCCAGGAGGGGCAAGGATAGGCCCGTTGATTGTAACAGTTTGTCCAGCGTCCGCGCTAATCTCTCCAGTTCCGGTGAAAATCAGTGTTACAGTATTGGGAACTGTAATATTACTAGAAACACTCATTTTATGCGGAATCATAAGGCTAATAGAGGTTGCACCAAGACTCGCAATCGCGGTGCCCAAACTAGCCCAATGTGCAGCATTAGCATTCTCGCCAGCCAAGTGAAGCCAACTAGTTCCGTTATCAATAGCCAGCCCATACATCGGTGTTGATACAGCTGTGACAGTTCCGGCAGTAGAGGCAGCATTACTTGGCATCGCAGTCCAACTATAAGCTGGGTGCAGAATGCCACCATCTAACGACTCAATAATTCCATTTGCTTGAATAGGCGCTTTTGTTGATGGCATTATATCCTCACCATAATTTTGCTGCCCGCTGATTGATCTCCTGCTAGAACAGCCGCCATTATAATAGCAGTCATTGTTGACGGAACGCTAAATACACCAGGCGACGACGCTGTTATATGGCCAGCCATATAGAAAGTCATGTTAGACGTTACATTAAGAGAGCCTGCACTACCGATCCAAATAGCTGCGCTATTATAGCTTTCACCAATATTAACCGCTGTTGCTATAGTAACATGATGACTTAAAAATGCTGTTGCTCCAAAGCTAGGAATCGTACCAGCAACCCAAGTTCCGCTAGAATACCAACCGCCACTGGCTACTGTTGATGATATTGCCATTCCATCTCCTAACTAACTATTGCTCGATCCGTAACGCGGCGCCAATTAGTGCCGTCAGAGAACGCAACAACCGCACCACTACTTTCATTAGACACATAAATAATCATTCCGGCAGGACTAGCGCTCGGCACCCCTGCAACTGTATAACTAACCAGTCCAACAGTAGAGCTGCAAGTTAATGCGCCAATAATGCTAGCCGTAGATGCAGCTACAAACACACTGCCTATCGACGCCGCACCGGGCGTTGAGATGGATCCCAGCGCCATCACAGACGACGCAACCGTAAGACCTGTCGCTATGGACGCACTGCCCACAATATTAATCGACGTGCCTACTGAACACGCACCAACAGCAGAAATAGATCCGCTTGCAGTAATAAACGATGTCACATTCAAGCCGCTAGCAATAGATACGGCGTTGGAAGTAGATATTGAACCCAACACAGTAACACTTGATGTTATATTTAATCCGCTTGCAACAGATACAGTGCCTGTAGTCGATATTGATCCGCTTGCAGTAATTGTTGACGTAACATTAAGACCAGATGCTAGCGAGCCAGCAATACCTGTTATTACAGAAGTGACGTTAATCCCACCCGCAACTGATACAAAGCCAGCAGTTGAAATAGAGCCACTAGTCGTTACCGAAGAAGTTATATTTAGGCCAGCGTATAATGACACAAACCCATGCGTTGTTAGTATATTTCTAAGTGTGGCTGCGCCAACAACAGACACGGTCGACGCGACATTTAGATTACTAGCTACGCTGACAACTCCAGTCGTCACGTCAACTATATTGCTAAGTAACGTAATGTCTTCGCCTGTAGTGTCTGATCCATACAATGACTGACCGCCTGGACGCCCGCCTAACAATGTCACATTAGCCCAGTCGTCACCAACAAGCGATTCTCTAACAACTTCTGTTCTGGCGATCTTCCTAGCACGTTGTTCGCTGAGTGAACTACTAGCCGAACTCTTTACACTTGCGCTTAACTGCTCCAATAGCTCACTCACCCGGCGCAGTCTTTGGTTGAGTTGCTGCACCAAGCTGTCTAAGTTCTTAGTTGGGCTAAGCGTAAGGACCTCGGTCATTTCGATTCCTCAGCCAAATCTTGCTCACGATATCCAGCACGATCCCACTTCACCATATCCGCACTAATGCCGAACAAGCGAAAGAAACTCTCAGACGCAAGTCGCCACCGAAATAAGCGCCCTTTGTATTCTGGCAACCTAATTCGCGTTATTGCTCGATCTGTTGTTTGTGCTATTGTAATCGACGTCTTTGCGGCTCCGTCAATAATTGGTGTCAGCACTAAGCCGCTTGCTTCTGGAACGTCAATATCGAGATACAGATCTTTTGTTGCTTTGTATCCGCCGGTGTCATATGCCGAACGAAGCTCAGTCATGATAGTCGCAACCGAGTTGCTTACGCTGTCAGCAGCATTTAGCCCGAGCAAGCCGTTCTCTACGTAGTAAGCAAATCCATCACCAGCACCAAGTACTAGATAGTTGTTGACTTTTTCAACGTGCAGATCACGAGCACCTGTAAAATTCCACATATAAAAACGAGAGGTTTCTTCATCATACACGAGCAACCGCGTTGGTTGTGTATTCGATCCATGCGGGTAGCTTAGGAAATATTTGCTGTCGAAATATGCACCACGACAAACCGATGCTTGAGCCATGTTGATATAGTCAATGCCGAGCGTAGATACGTTATAAAAAATCGGATCTATCTGCTGAGATAACAGCATTGATTGAAGTCCATCAAATACCCATATGCCATCGCTGCTGAGATAATACACGCCACGAGCGCTGCGAGCAACAGATCGTTTTGCCACAGTTCCACGCTCACCGCGCGTCTTAATAACGATAAAACTATCCTCGTCGCTGCCTTGAATCGCATAGATCGCTCCTTTAGTCCAAATATACGCCAGGCCCTCGAACATCATTAGTCGTTGTGCTGGATCGGCCGGACTCTCCACAAGCAAATAATTAGTCGGTGGAAATGAGTCTGGCACCTTAGCCTTGCTATATACTATCTTATGCTTCTGTGCCGAGTCGATTCCAAAAACGCGATCAAAGTGTGGACCAGCAATGTCTGACATAGTCGGAGGCAGATCGTTGTCCGTCTCCAGAACTTCGCCAAGCTCAGCATCTTTTTTTGTGCTTTCATATGTCGCTGCGTTGCTTGCAACTTCGCCATCCCAATAAAACACGCTGAAATCATCCGCAAATGAACGATATATCCACTTAATACCAGCACTGGGAAGCCCAGCGATGCTAATCGCTCTACGATGGACTGTAATTTGATCTGGTGAGGTTTCACCACTATATGGATTGCTTTTCGCAGTTACAAGGCTGCCAGAGTTTTCAACAAAAATATACCTAACTTTATAATTGCCGTCTAGTTGCTGACCACCAATAAGCGCAATATCGTCTATCCACAACGCCGAGCTAGCAGGAACACGGCCAGAGAACGTAATATCAAACCTGACACGATCAACATCTGACCATGTTTTAGTAGTGTCAGCTGGGCGTTGAAACGACTTCTTTGCAGTTAGTAGTTCGAGAAATGTATTATCACTTAAATTCTTTAACGGCTCTTCAGCAAGCGTGTACTTGACTTGAAAAAGCTGATTCCAACTTCCTGTACCTAGCTTAATACCGAAATCGCGCATCAACGTGGCGTCATTGATTGCCAACCTAACACGAATAAAATCTTCCTCGGTTGATGCGACGCTTGCTGCAAACGACGCCAAGTCAACCGTCGTTGAGAAGACACGCCTCAAATAGCCTGCTTTATTTGCTTCTGCTATTGCAGCCGAGGTTGAGAGCCGAAGACTCATAGAGCCTTGCGCGAAGAAATCAGTGTCCAACGAAACTACTGCATTACCCCACGGTTCGGTCCACGCGTTCGCACCGGTGAAAAGCGACTCACAATAGTCTATTTCTTTAATACGTTGTGATCCGAGCGCAATCGTCGGCTGACTTATCGGCGCAGAGACGCCCCAAGTTGTAAGCGATGTGCCATTATCTTTTTGCTTAATCGTGCCGTCAGTAATATACGTAAATGTAGTTGCACCGAGCAACGGCTTCATCGCTACCATTGGCCACGGCACCGACGTTCCGTCGAATGAACTACTAATTGACGCAAAGTCACGATATAATGAGTTACCTGCGCCAACGTAGCGATAACTATTCCCAGTCACTGGACTATGCCAGTAGCTATGAAGCGCAGCAGGCAATGATGTAGCGCTAATTTTGTTCACGCAAGTAATCTCCGAATCAACTCAACACCAGCCCAGTATCGCTCTGCACAATGCTGTGCCTTCTTTGCATCTTGCATTTCGCTCTCGCTGCCAGCGGCAGTTGCTACCATGCCAAATAGCAAATAATGGTGCGCCCACGAAGGCAAAGCACTAGTCGATGCAGCTGAGCTTAGGCTAGCAGGAACCGCAAAATACCGATATTGCAACGTGTCTGCGACCGTAGGCCGTGGCCACACCCTAATAACCTTCGTCTGTCTACGATCGGTTACATACGCGCTAACAGTAGGCCCCGTCGCAAGCTCCCATTCTGACGACGACAGATCGAGATCTCGTGTAGTAGCGCGCTCTATCCTAGATGGTCCCCAATTTGCGCTCTCAACTCGATCCGCGTCAACGCAATCACCAGGCAAACTATACTCCGGCGGATCGGCAGTCGGCACAGTAATCACTTGACTAGCCTCTTGAACATAACACAACGTACGTAGCCCAAAATCAGTTTGCATCTCGTTGAATGCGCTCAGCAACTGAGGCTCGCTCCAGACCGCCGCATCAGCGTCCATCAACAATGATTGCGCCATGTCTATTAGCTGTTGCGCTGTTGACATTTCAACTCCTCCAGCGCTTTACGCAACGATTGTTCCGCAACACCAGCCATAACAGCCAGCTTTGCGAACTTATCTCCCGTTACGGGTGGAATTGGCAACATACTAATGTCACGTTTATACTCAATCATCCTCGGCGCAATCTTTTCTGGTGCTTTTGCCGTTGCAAGCGACGCAATCCGCAACATCATCATACGGCGTAACACTGCGTTCATTTCCGCCATTAGGCCATCCCTATCAACGGTCGCCAGTTTAGAAGCCTCAACTACTTTCTGCTTAATGTTTATCTCGCCTAGCGAGCCCCAATCGTCAAGCACCTCACTTAATGGCGCTGTCGTTGTGCCGGGTATCGCGAGGCCGCCTTCTGTAGCTTGCCACACTTTACCCACGTAAGCGCGAATCTTTCGCGCATAAGTATTCAGATAGTCAACAAAAACCGGCGTTGTTATTACGTCCTCGCCATTAACATCCTTACCTTCTGCATAAACTTCAGGTGGCGCTACATCCGCATCCCAAGCATAATATTTGCGATCCAACTTCATGCTAAGGTCTTGACCAATCAACGCGATCCGATCGCAGCCAAGGAACTTAGCTAGATTAAAGGAGAGGTGCATTTGACATTGGCAATCATCTTCGATCACGTGCGCATCACTAAAATATCGCGCAAATCTGCTAAATGGTGCCATCATCGACCCCGTGAAGAAAACAGGGCCTGGAAAATTTCTGTGGATCTCAGGCGAACATGCAGGATGTGCGAACAGAGAAATATCAGTCGGTATCCGCACATTTTCATACTTGTCTATATATGTGCCTCGCTGCGGATCTACACTAACCACAAAGTCGGGATGTATTCCTAAATTCAGCAAATACTTAAGTGCCGCGTCAGCACAAATTATAATTGCACATCCCTCTATATTTCGTAATAATTGCACATTCTTACTTAACGACGGCCCACCACCAACCAACACCGCAGGCCTTCCCTTAAACATATCACATAGCACCGAGACGCCGCTGTATCGTGCAAGCGCAGGCAACGACTCCAATATATTCGAAAGCAACAGCTCGCCAAATGCCACCACCGTCACAATATTGGTCGCACATGTTTTAATAAATGGCAAGAGTTCGGTTTGCATTTTCTCTTCGTAAGCTGGATATGACTCAAACGCCCATTTCGACTTAATAATCTGCATGCTGCCACCAATACGCGACAGTAGTTGATAAAACATCATATCCAGTCTAGCCTGCGGCCCAATGACAAACTTAACGTTCGGCGCCATCAACAGCTCCCGCAAGTCTGTCGTTTGCATTGCCAGCTCAAACATTGCCGGATCATATTCCCACACCAACATCGCGTGAGCAACGGGCGATCCTACAAACAACCTACGAAACAGCGCCTTCGGCACATAGCCAAGACCAGCCCCCATCACCAAAAACGATTGACTAACGTTGTCATAATGTATTTTTGATGCAAGATCGGCCGCAGCCTCTTCCGCCTTGCTCGCATGAATTTGCCTCACGATTCCATCTGGCCGATGTAGCTCAACAGCTCCGCCGCGCATTACTAGATGATTCCTCGCAAACCCAACCTTCCCATCTACTAACGGCAGTAATTCTTGATGGTGCGCAATGAGTGCTGCCTTATTGCCTTCAAAGATGCTATTTTCCACTGGAGCCTCCAAGGAATCGTTCATAATGCGCCAATGCTGCGCCAAGTTTAGCTTCGCCTTCTTTCAACAACGCCATATATGTAGCATACTCACTAAGTATCCAATGCAACTCGACAGGAACCTCGGGGACATCACTGTCTGCGCTCAGCGCAACAGGACTATAGGCATAGACCAGGGTCAGGTTAGTTGCGTTGCGTGGTGCAGGATTAATGAACATAAAATTCGCGCCGACTATACCCCAATTCCTTGGCTCGCCAAATTGTCCCCGCCAGTTTGGCATCGCACGATCTAGCGCTCTATCCGCAGCCCTATCTAACTTACGACTATTGTGACTTAACCTAGTAGGCCAAACGAAATCACTTAGTAGCGCGTGTGGGTAAATCCGCCAATCGTTTGCCGTTGTAGTTATGGTTGCACGTTTTTCTAGTAAGGGCGCGCCCATCGCTAGTCGAAGCAAACACAACTCAATCTGACCCTGATTGATCCAATTGGTCAGCGCGGCGCTGTCATAGAATGTCGCAGTTGCCTCGCCTAGTCTTCGACTCGTGTTTGTTCTCAGTTCGCCAAGGTTCATTATTTCGATAAAAAAAGTTGGTGTTCACCAGAGATATCAATATTAGCTGTTCGACCAGTTACTATCATCAAGCCAGTGCTTGCGAAGAAAAAATTCTGCCCTGCCAGATTTACAACACCACCGCTAGTGCTAGTAATTGCAAGCACAAACGAAAGAGAGCCTGCCGAGTCGGCATATGCTGATCCACTAACAAACACCTCATTTGTACCTCTCTGCGATGTTTGCAAATCAACTCTCATCCCGCCACCATCATACTAACAGTTTGAGCTGATCCAGAGCTGTTCGTAACATAAATTGCGGTTATTCCAGCCCCCGCGATCGCCACGACATCACCCACCGACAACTCAAACGCTGTGCCGGTTGCCGAGTTGAGCCGTGCAGTTATTGTACCGGTTTTTGCCGTCACTACCACTAACAAAGCTGAGCTAACACCGAGCATATTCATACTTTGATTCGTTATGCCATTGGCAATAGACTCATCATAACTGCCACCTTCAGTATACGCAGCAGTCCACTCGATCGGCCGCACAACATCAACATCCATACTGCGCAATGTTGGTTTTACTGTTAGAATCGCTCTGCCCATCTTGCCCTCTATCGCGTTGTGATGTCCATACGACCCTTATATGTTTCAGCGGCCTTCATCTCAGTAAGACCTGTCTCATACGCGTCTTTGGTGCCTGGTATCATTGACGCAAAACGCCCATTCGGATCAAGCACTGGTGGGATGGCACGAAGAGCATACAGCAACGCCAGTTCCTTAATCACGTAGTGATAATTTCTCGGCACCACGGGCACGTCGGAGTCGTCATCAAGATCAGCAGGTTCTTTAATATAGACAAACAACACCTGGCTTGTTGATGCAACTGTTATAAGACTAGCAAGCGGATAAAAATAAATGCTAGTTCCAGCAATTGCATACGATGACAACGTCACACTAACAGACGCTCGGTCATGTTGTGCAAACATATACCATCGTTCTTTATCCAGCACATTTAACTTTTCTTGTTTTACTAGCACCTCGCGGCCAAAATCACTAGGAAGTGCATAACTTTGCGTGCCGGTCGTCAGCGTGATTAGCGTCTCCGCAATATTCGAGTCCAGCACCACTTTGCCGCTAAGCTCTTTAATCGCCCTGTTTACGAATGTCTTGATTGTGATGCTAGGCAACGTATCGCCAATAATTTGCAGCACTTCGTTGACTATCTGTAAATATTGCATTCTTCACCTCCTTCCCGCTTAGTAATCTGCATCTTCTGACCACGGCGACCACCCACTTAACACATCCGATGCCCGCGCTTCGCGATGTTGTGTATACACTCCATGCAGCTTCACGCGTCGAGGCCTGGCTTCGCTAAGATCAGCCTTTCGCATCTCACTCAAGCCAACCCGAAACATCCGCTCCGCCTCCGCTGCGCGCGCAGTCTCGCTTGCCGATAAATCCCGCCCCATTGCCGCAAATGCCGTTGCTACTGCGCCGTTAACCAATACGTCAGCCCGAACTTCAGCCAAGATTGTATCAGAATCGTTAGTCAGCGCAACAATCTTTCTAGTATATCGATACCTAATTGTTTTAGCGGCGTCTGGCATCGGCAAAAGCTCGATAACCTCGGTTCCGCTGCTTGCTGCATAAAATGCAAACCATTGTGGCGTACCGACTAATTGCCTAGCTGAGTCTTGCGCGTTAAACCAACTAATATCGCTCTTAACCAGCTCACGATCCACGTCTGGCATCCACATTGTTTGCATTCGATCAACGTCGGTTGCGAGCGTATACCTAGTCTTATAGGCTGCGTACGTTGCGCCAGATACTGTTGATCCAATATATGGCGCGTCCACAGTTAATGATGTGCCAGTTGCGATTGAATCTACATAGTAATACTCATCCTGATTTTGTAGTTTTAGCAGCCAACCAACACCAGCAGCCGTAAAAGTCGTTGCGCTGCCAGTTATCGTCACGCTACCTTCAATCGCGTTAATCGTGCCTGTGCTATAGACAGCCGACGTTTGAAAAAAGCTCTCCTTCTCCAGCCAACTCCACTTATACGCTTCCTGAATCGTACGATACCTGTCATTAATATGACGCTTCACCTGATCGGGCATTGTATCCGGCACGCGCACAAGCACCCTGTTTATTAGCTCACGAAACGTCTCGTTCGACATTAATCGGGCCTTCGCCAGTATGCAGTAATCCAGCGGTCCAACGGATCATCTCCACACCAGCAACTTTAATTTCTATCAGCGCTGTCTCTTCTCCAGGCTCATCGAAGAAATCCTCGAATTGCCAAGCCTGTAGCGCGTTGAAATCAATCGGTGTTCTACTCATCCTGTCACCAAAGCTGCCGACACAGCCGTGATCGTGCCGAGATAATTAACGCCAATTCCTTCAGGATGAATATTCGCAGACACCGAGCCAGTATTTAGCAAGTTGTTATTCCTGAACGAATACAGAGGGCTACCGGCCTCACTCGTCGCGAATGTCATCGCCAACATCGTACCAGCATCCTGCATACCTATGAACGTATTATCATCGATGTCACCGAATGCCCGCACTGTTAAGCTCGACCGAGCCGGCACTTGGATTCCAGTCGAACTAGCAGTGGATGCAAGCACCATTCGATTAGCCCAAATACGCGTCCTGGTACCGTTCCAAACGATATCTTGCTTGAAGCGATCAATCATACACCGTTCAATCAACGCATCGGCTGCGTCGTTTGTGCCATCACCAACCTGAATGCCAATCGCCGCAGCATCAGCACTAGCACCTAGCAAGTTGCACTCACGAATAGTTACTCGATTAGACGCACTAGTGTTAGCTATGTCGATGCACGCACCAGTTACGCTGCTATCACAAGTGAAACCGACGCCATCAACAACAATATCACTAGCATCGATAGTCAACAAGCTGGCCGCACCACCCGAAACAACGGCTGCACCGGACTCATAAGAATAAATACTAACGTCGTCTTTGGCCAGCGCGAGAGCGGCTGTAATCGTATACGTGCCTGGCATAAGAATGATCCGATCACCGCGCCCCGAGACGCAATTAGTGATGGCTTGAGCAATAGTCAAGAGGGGATTTTTGGGGTTTTTACCGCTGTTATTGTTGCTCGGTCCGCGACCTTCATACGGCACATAGCCGCTAGGCGCGACCCACCAATTTACTCCGATCGGATTCAGCGCGAGCAGCGCACCGCGTCCCGATCCTCCGCCAACGATCCACTGATTTCCTTGCATTCTGTCTAATCCTCCAACCAGCCAAACAGAAATGCACCACCTGCCTCCTTTCTAACAATGCGCCAGCCTAACCTGCATAACAGCCAACAGAGTTTTCTTCCAGCTTTTCTACAGTCCATCCTCCTTCATAAATAAGCTTACCATCCTCAACGCGTTTCTTTTTCGGCAACACAGCAACTTCAAAGCCGCGTTTAAACTGACCCAACACCGTGTTCGCGCAAAACTTTAAAACCCTACTGGCGTATTCAACGCTCGGGAAATCAAAAACTTCTTCGCCTCTCCAGCAACGAACAGGAAACGCGTTTTTGTGTTTCGCCATATGCACTGTCTGATTAGGCAAGATTTATAAGTTTTCTGGTCTGTCGTCAGTGTTATCACCGTTTTTATGATGTACAATACATCCGTCTGGCAGCTCTTCGCCATTGCTCAACCAATTTTGAGCTGCGATACGAGACCATAAAACATCTCTGCCTGGCGGGCGAGACAAAACGTTCCAACGCTTCTGGGCTTCGTTGTAGTACAATCCTTTACCGCTAATTGGTCTAACCACGATCGCCTCCTTTAATTAGCTAATTAGATCCCGTCGTCGCCGTAAATTCCCCAGGGTTCCGTCCAGCCGACACTGACCCTGAACTCGCCCCGGGCACGCATCGCACCCTGGTTATGGTCATCCCAGAACTCAGTCGCGAAGCGCTTCTTCCAGAACAACTTGAGATACGTATACTGCTTCGCGGTGAGAAGGAACCACGCTTTAGCGCTGGAGATATAGGGCGTTGTCTTATACTGCAAGTTCATCGACTTGATATAGTTGGACACCCGCTCAACAGCCTCAGGATTATACTCGCTCTTCGTCAGCTCGTAAAACTTCTGGTCTTGCGCTACACCCCCAAGCAACACCCGAGGCTCGCTATTGTAAACCAAGCCTCGATCGTTGGTCCAGCTTCGCATGTCAATCTTGGCCTGAGCTAGCGAGGTATAGGAGATGTCGGCGCTCGTGCTAGGTCGATTGGACCACGTACCAAATGGCTTCTTCGGGTGATCCGTTGCGCACAACACCTTACCGTCGGCTCCGGTGTAGCTGGCGTTAAATGCGCGATTGAAGATGTCAAAGCCTAAGGTCTGAGGGGTTTCACGAGCGCTTCGGCCGAGATCACGACTATACTTAGCAATCTGATTGTACAGATCGTCTTCCATCATTTCACGCGATACCGCGATACCAAGCACATACTTCAAATGAGTATAGCGCTTCAGATAACGGGTGTACTTATCATCGTAGCTCGTCGCGCCTAGCTCTCCCGTCTGCACGAAAGTGCCAAGCCCAGTGATTCCCATCTCTTCTTCATAGGCTCGCTTACTATCCTCAACGATGAAGAACATATCGAGGATGTCTTCGACCTCCTCGAACCCCTGGTCTATAATCGCGTTCATACCAGGCGCCAACAGCTGGCTAAAATTACTAGTTACCATTACCATTTTATATCACACTCCTCCCAGGTGCTTAATGAGCAATGCGGTTGAAGATACAACTATTGCCAGGATTAACAATCGCCCAGACGCGACCTTCAGTAGTACCAGCGGCATCTTTGTTGCTCAGCGCGATCACGGTGAACTGATCGGTAGCGGCGGCTGTCGTCTCGATGTCTAGTGCATCGATCTCGGTTGCGGCACTAGCCTTAATCGCAAACGATTTACCGATCAGGCCGATTGTGTTGGTGTTACTAGCTGCCGTACTATGAAAAACCTGCATCTCAAAGATGACTTCAGGCGTGGCTAGATAAACTAGCGTTCCCGATGCCAACAGGTTTGTGGGCGCGTCGCTTGTGGCGTTGCGTGCGTCCATCGCCAACATCCCGACAATAGACCCTGTACCTGTGGCGTCGTCGAGTTGGCCACTACTCAGCGTCGCGAACTGGCCCTTCTTCCTAACCAGCGAATTGCTCTCCTGATACCAAAGGCTTGGCGCATCGCCACCGTCAAGCCTTCCGATGCACACTGCAGGGATTGAAGCTGTCATTTTGCATTCGATCCTTTCTCTTGTCTGGCGTTAAAACTCGCGCCCAATATCCTTCTCGAAGTTAGCCATAAATCGCTCAACTTCCCGATTGCTCATTCCATATCGCTTGGCCGCACTCCTAATCCGATCCTGGCCTTCTTCCATTCGTTCAGAAACAACCCTAGCCCTACGATCTACTTCATCCTGCTCCGCCCGCCGAATCTCTTGCGACCGTTCTTCAGGAATCGCCATCGCCACCATTTCACGAGTCCGAAGCGTTCGATCGACCTGCGACGCATCTTTTCCAGGCTGCAACTTGGCATCTGGCACATCCGGGCGCTCTACCACAACATAGCCATCCCACTTATGATGCTCTACATTTTCCGGCGCAACCAACTTCACGTGCATTCCCTGTGCCTCCAACGACTGCTTCACAGACGGCGGAAGCCTCAATAAGTCGTATGGTCGATCCTGTGCGAGCTCGGCAGCAAGTTTTGGATCTGTCGCCGATGCGTTTTTGATCTCATCAACCATTATGCAATCACCCCCATCTTTCGTAGCGTCGCCAGTGACTTAGCATACGCATCTGGACTAACTCGAAGCTCGTTTGCCGTACGAAGCTGATCCGGCGTTAGTCCTAAATCCTGGCCACCCGGCAGCGCCGATCCGTTGTTCGATCCACCTTCCATAAACGCAGGAGCTGGTGATTGAGTTTGTGCTTTTACAACTAATTCTGGATGCATTCCAATCGCCGCTCGACCCACCAACTCCTCAAACGTGCGCGAATTGAGCACTTCGGCAGGAATCGCTTGTCCCAGCTGCTGCCGGATAGCTGCGCGCGTTTGGCCAAGCTGATTTTGCGGATCGTAAAGACCAGGATATTGCTGTGCAAGTGCAGACGCTGCCTGTTGCTGCGCCACGGCGCCCTGAATCATCCCACCAACCTGTTGCGTGAATCGAGGACTACGATAAATCGCGTCCTCGCCAAACTCGGCTAGATCGTCGTAGAATGATCGCTGGGCTTGCGCGGGCGTCTGTGACTGCTGATCCGCGCCGTCTTGACCTTGAATCAGCGTTGCCAATACTTGTGTTAGCTGCTCGACTGTTGATTCAAGTTGCCCGACTCGATCTGGCTCACCTCCGCCAAGCGGAAATGTTGGTGCCGTATAATGGAAAGGCGTTTGCGGCGTATTTTGCTGTTGTGCCGACGATTGACTATCCGGCACCAAGCCTTCTAAACTATCTAAGTCGATCGTCAGTTCCTGGCCGTTCTTTTTTCCTCTCAAGAGCACAAATCACCTCAAGTTTAAATTATGACCACATCTTAACATCACAGCGCATACATTGCATACATAGCTGCGCCATTGGATTCGTGCGACCAATTACTCCATATTTCTTTAACAGTTGTTTTATCAGTTATTTTTTCCACTACCGCTTGCCTCCTCCAGTCATAAACTGCCCCTGCCCACCGCCGATCATTGCCCCCATCTGCGCCATTGGATTCGTCGCAGCCATTTGTTCGCCGGGCGAACGATCAGCTTTATTCCCACCAGATTTCGTTTTCCCACCTCCATTACCTTGCGCTTTACCCGCACCAACTCCCCGTGATTGCTGTGCTACGCCCATATGTTCCTGTACATGGCTCATCGCAACCATCGCAACATCTTGCCGGCCTTCTTCCGCAGCCTGCTGTGCAAATTGCCAATGTAAGCCCATATGTCTCATATGATCGTCGAACGGCGTTGCCACCACGCGCTCTCCCCTCAACATCTTCGCGTGTTCTTGCGTCACCGGATCCTCACCAAGAATTAGCAGATCCTCAAGGCGTTGCAAATCGAAGGTTTCCCAAATCATCTTCACCAGCCTAAAATAGACCGGATCCACCCTCGCGCGATCAAGCAATGGCAGCACCGCCTCAATCGCTTGCATCTTCTGCTGCCTCTCAGTCATCCTATTCCGTCCTGGCGAAATCGGCGCGAGAGAAAACTCAAACTCACCTTGCATTTGCTGCGCGCTCACACTCATCAACACATCCTGACCGTCCTCGCCAGTCACCTGGAAGTAGTTCAGCGGGCTACCATAAGCCTGCTCTAACCACCAAACATGACGAAACAGATCAGTCAATGATTCGCGAAAGCGGAGGCCGATGGTCTTCAGCGCCTCGCTGCCACCCTCGTTCAGCAAGAGTTGTTGTCCATATGTGCGCGGCATTCCTGGTCTATCCGGCGCCCTGCCTAACTGAATATCACTGATCGTGCTTATCTTCTCCGCAAAGCCCATCAGAAATTGAATATCTGCGACTGACCACGACAGATTCGGGTTCAAGTCTTTAGTAATGATGTCGCGCTCGGGATCTTCAGTCGAAATGTGCATCCCGGGAAACCATCCACCAGCCGCATCAACTTGTTGCGCTGCTGAACTATCGGTGCGTGTTACTACGATCGGGGCAAGGCCTAGCGTACCCGCATCGGTCATCTGGTTAAATATTGTGTTGATTTCGACAACGATATCATCAAGTTCGTAGCCAAGCCCGCGACCATATGGGTTACGAATACCACGCTTATAGATGAATTGCGTCCAAGGTCTACGACCAGACGGGATCACGTCAACAAGCTCAGTCTGCCGGATAAGCTGACCGTTATCTTTAATTACTGTAAATAGCCATTCCTCCGCTCTTCCATCCCCGTCCATATCGAAACGATAACAGCACTCATAAACCTCGGCCCAGATCCTGCGGCCTTGATTAGCTTGCATCGAAACCTTAGTATCGGTATGCTGCGTCGTGATGCCGTCACTAGCATCTTGTCGATATTTCAATCGCGCTCGAATAGCTTCGATATTCGCACGCACGCCCGAATAAAACCCCAAGTCTTCTCGTGCGACAAGCTCATCTAGCGTTAGCCAAACCCGGTGAATGATATGTTCGGCCTGATCTAGTTGGTCAGCATCGGTCGGCAACAGTACATCCAATGGGCTAACTGGCACGAACTCCGGCCCACTATAAACCTGCTCCCACGCTGGCGTCATCGTGCTCTGCCCATCTGGGCTAAATTCGCGCCGTTTTGTTTTAATCCAGCGTTGTGTTGGGCGTGCCTTCACAAACCATGAACCATAAAGAATCATCTTAGGCACGATCTCATCGAGCAGACTGAAGAGGCCCATCTGACTCTTCAATTTCCAATTAAGATATCGCGTTTGAGCCTTAGCGCTATCTATCTTACTTGGTTGTCCATCAGCCCACGGCCTAACATGAACTACGTCGTCAATTTCAAACAACGGATTGATAAGTCGTGAGTGAATAGCGTCAGTCGTCCAAGCAAGCAGCGGAATCGCAAGATTACTTGCATCTTTAAACGGGAACGACTTAGCCTGAACGACACTCTCATACATACGAGTCCACTTCTTATATCGTTGCACGTATTGACTTCGATTCGACTCGTCTGCGACTGCGTCTTCAAGCACGACACTCACTACGTTTGGATTATAACGACGTGATAGCACATTAGCCCCTATAAAAATAACCTATAAGAAAGCCCAAACCAACACCACTTAAGAACACATAAAACAATATGAAGCCCTGCCCCCCGACAAAGTCAAATCCTTAAGCTCCAAGTAGAGCAATTTACAATACATCAGCTTGCTCATACTACTACCTCTACGAAGTATCCGCAATCTTGACAACGAGCGTAAATTCGACGTCTGTTGAACCGCACGCTGCCAATCTGACTAGGGATTGCCATAATAATCGAGTCCATCGACACCTGATCTGGCTCACTTGTATCCTCATGCACCGAAATTTGCTTGCCAAGGCAAGTTGGACAATACACCTCGCAGAGCAGATCATTCTTACTTACATCCTTGACAGCCACCATAAATGCTTCCCCCATTAGTAGCTTGACCAAACTGGTCGTTTCATTCGGCGCGATGCACGATCACTATCCTCGTCCTGATCCGCATCCGAGACACGTTGGGCTAGCCGTGGCTTAATCGTGCCTGGCACAAACCGCGCACGGGGATCTTGCGTCAACTCTACCGCAATGACCCACGCCATGACGATATCATCTTTTTCCCCGCTGTCCGCTTCCCATTTCCACTTCGCACGGCCGCCAAGGGTGTCTGTCGATTTATTGCGCAGGACGAACTTTCTAAATTGTTTAACGGCCTCCTCAGATTTAACGCATAATTCACCACCATCCAAAGCCGAGGCGAGATGATTGATGCCCATAGACCGCGTGACATCCGTCTGCCTCCAGCCATAACGAGAACTCTCCTGCTCATTTGGATTCAACACATCCTTATACGCATACATACGATTACGAGGATAACGCAGCGTCAGGAGACGGGCTTGTGTGGTTGCGCCTGGACCCGGCACCTCTACGCCTAGCAAGGCCCAGTTGAACATTCGACCGAGCAGATAGATAATGATGCCGAGTTCCTCATCCGGATCAAATTGCCCGACTATCTCCGCTGCCTGCGTCATCGTCGCGACGTTAAGTACGACTGCCGCACTATCATCGAGACCGACGCCCTCGCTCACATCAACTCCGATGACATAGGGAGTGTTAGGACTGGGCTTCTCCCAAACGCGCAAGAAACCCTTATCACTCTTGACAAACTTAGCACCCACAATCTTACCAACTTCTCGCGTAAAATCAAAGTGGCCGCGCACAAAATTCTCGGAAACTGGCAGACGAAGCAAAGTGCTGTGTTTGAAGCGACACTGACCCGAGGTAAGGAAGGCTTCCTCATCGTCGGATGGATACTCTTGCGCTCGCAAATCCTCATTGTTGCCGCACTTATTAACAAGTACCCACCGATACCACGCCATTTGCAACATATCAAGATGATACTTCTCCATAATCGCAAGTTCACGATCGCTAAGATCCTTCTCACCAATATGGTCGCGTTCAGGATCACGGCGATAGAGGCTGAAATCGTGCCACGCATAGAAGAGCGCCTTATAAAGGCCAGACTTTCCTTTCTTCGCATTTTGGTAGTCGTTATAGAAGTAGCCACTAGCACCGTTTGCTGTTGACTCCTTAATCACGAGCGAATGAGCATCAGTGTCACTCATCGCGGATTCGATGCCTAGTGCGGCGTCCCTCGGGTTAAGCCAAAATGCCAGCTCGGAGAGAAGGGCTGCCTTTAGCTGAAATGATCGGCCTGATGTTTTACTACGACCCGTCTCTACAGTGATCCGTGCATCGTGAGGGCGCACGAATACCAGCTCACCTCCTGCGGAACGTGAAGCCTTCGGCTTCTCTGGAACTCGCAATCCATCGAAACCGATCATCAAGATCTTAAAGAGGAAGTTGGCGCTGCCCATATCATGTGATTCAATTAGGCACTCCGATCCCGGCGCATAGATTGCTGTTTGCAGCAAGAGCGCAATAGCGAGCGAGGAGACGCCAAACCGACGCGCCTTTAACACGATTAATCGAGCAGGTTCTCCTCGGCGCCAACAAGCCTCAATTTCAGCGTAAATTTTGGCTTGAATCTCATTCAACACAAGCAAAACCCTATGGCCCTCGCGATCGTAGATCCAAAAATGGTTCTCGATGAAATAACGAGGATCTAGCTCACGCAAGGCACGCGTAGGGTCTGCTTGCATTGTTGCTGCGAGATTAGCGTGGGTCATTGTTATCTCTTCGGCGCAAATGGCAAATTGGGTGGTATCGCGCGACCGAGCATACTGCGCTGCCACGGCGTTAATTTTAAAGTTTTATTCGCGATTGCCAATATTTGCCTGTCAAGCGTTGCCGGCAATCCGCTTCTGAGCAGCGCATAAATATCGGCTATGCCTTCGTTGTTTGCGCGCATAGATTCTGGATCGCGCAACCAAGAAGGCATATTCACAACGTGGCCCACTTCGTGCGTTAAAGACGGCCGGTCAACATAAAAATAGCCTTCTTCCATTCGGCGCGGATCCTTGATAAATTCTTTAGCTTGGTCTCGCAAGAATCCCTTCCACCACGGAGCTTCTTTGCTTTTAACAAACTTACTGTATAGGTCTGGCCTGCCCGTCTCGGCAAACACAGAATACAGATCATCACGAAAGCCATAGGGATTTGAATAAACGATTGTGCGTGCAGGAGTTGTATATGCGATCGCGCGCGGATCATCCGAAGTATAACGAACTTCGTTTATTTGCTCTATCTCATCTTGTGGCACTGCACGCAACCCACGAGGCAACAGCTCATTTGCTAAGGCGTCCGCGTTTGGAATTTGTTGCCTTCTGAGATCGCGCGATAATTTGCCAGCAAGGCGCTGCGTTTGTTTCTTACGCTGCGGCGTCTCAGGAAACACAGGCCCCGCTTGCACTTCGCGCGGAGATAGTAGTCCGCTGAGCAGAGATTGCAAGTTCATCTAACCAATTGATTCCTGCGCCACGCGCAAGATAAGGTCAACCGTTTGCTCGTTCTTTAATACCTCACGAGATTTGCCGCACAGCAGCACGGTCATTGCAAGCCTGAAGTTGGAGTCGTCTTGACAGCGTACGATGTGCGCACGATCAACTTGGCTTAGCAGATGCGAACATCCGCTCATCACTACAAGACCCGTTTCCATTAAGTGAACACGAATCATCGCCCGAGCCCCTTAAGTAGGCGTCGCATTGTGACATCACCGACATTCTTATCTATCATATCAGTGCGAAGAAAGTATTGGCCAACTTTGGCCAGCGCGTCATCGATAGATCGAGGCTGTCCGCTGCGCATAAGTGCGAAGAGGTCGGCCATTGTCTCGCTAGTACGACTAGGCAACAGTGAAGTGCCTAGATTGGTGTGGCCAATTTCGTGGAGAAGAGTGGTGCCCGGCGTCTTCATTGGATCGAGCGCAGAGAAGTAGCCTTCGCTATTGCGGAGAGGAAGACGTGAGATCTCACGCGCCACGTCACCAACCTGTCGAGTAGCGATGCGCGCGGCCTCGGCACGTGCGTTTGGCCCAATAAGGCCGCGCTTGACTAACGCGTCTAATTTGCGCTGCGAACGGCTACCAATGTAATCAGCGGTGATGCCTTTATCTGTGTAGTAAATGTTGCCTGGCTCGAAGGGGCTAACCCAAGCCGCTGCAGATGGAGGAGGGTTGGGATCATAGCGAAGCGCGTTGACTTGGCTAAGCTCATCGTCTGGGAGGCCGCGAAGGAATCGTGTCGCACGAGGACCGAACAGTCGAAGTAAGCCTTCTTGCGTTGTGTCTTTGAGTGCTTGGCCAGTCTTGACGAGGCGACCTGCACTAACAGACTCGATTAGGCCGGTGAGGAGTTCGTTGACACGAGAAATTCGCGCTGCCGAAGGATTAATGATTGTACTTGCAAGTGGAGCGGGACTGGCGAGCGCGTCTAGGCCTGCCTGAGGTCCGCCAGCGCGAGCAACGAGGGTGTGCCATGCTGATTCAAGCGGACTCGGTGCAGCGTATATGCCAGGGGCCTGGCGACCAGAGGGCCTAGATTGTTTAGGCTGGAATATTGTTGGCACCGCTCTAACTCGTCCTTGCTGTGGTGTTATGTTTGCTGCTGCGCCAACTTAGTAATGGGAGCTAGCGCTAGAGAGGGAGAATGCTCTAGCGCTAGCCAACTTACGAAAAATCTGTCCGTTTTGAAACCTGTGTTGAAACTGCCATTCCACTCATACTGACGTTGACTCATCAAGTTGTTATATTACGACCTACCAGCTTCATCCAACTATGTCTGCGAAGCCGGGTTGCTTGCGAAGCATGGCCGCGCTTTGTCACCTTCTTTCTAAGGAGCCCCACGACTGGAGCAGATCGACACGATACATTGTTCAGGCAACAACTTAACAAAGTTTCCGCCTATCCCAACACCACTATCTTGTTTCATGTCAACTTTGAGATCTGAGTTGAAACAATCACAAACTTTCTCTATTTTATGCACAGCCACGATTACGCCAGTCACGACATTAGCCCATCTCTTTGTTATCTCTACACAGTCGCCAACTTTTAAGTGCACTACAACGCCTCCAATCTTTGCGCAGCAAAGCCCTCTCATCTTCAAGATCTCGACGGGGCGCACCGCCAAGGGAGGCCGTAGGTGGTGGTCTACGCTTGAGAATGAGAGGGCCGAGAGCTAATTTTGCGTGCCTTGTCAAGCAACGATTGATTGTCCAACGTATCGAGCAACGCCAGCGTTTGATCTACTAGTGCGTTGTGTTCATCG
>ORJL011909806.1_pt1 | contig 27426 bp, 28 predicted proteins | sample 1779941 | NCBI WGS metagenome assembly ORJL01 (sample SAMEA104232317, study PRJEB22302) | groundwater metagenome | biome: forest; feature: aquifer; material: groundwater | place: USA | collected 2011-08-07 | depth 5.8 m
GCGCCCACGGCCTCGAACATGTCCTGGATGTTGATGTCGCGGCCCTTGTACTTGCCGGGCAGGATGGTGCCGCCGTAGACGAAGACGGCGGGTATGTTCAGCCGGGCAATGGCCATCATGCAGCCGGGCATGTTTTTATCGCAGCCCGCCACGGTCACCAGGCCGTCGAACCACTCGCCAATGGAGACCAGCTCTATGGAGTCCGCGATGACCTCGCGGCTGACCAGCGACGCCTTCATGCCCTCGGTGCCCATGGATATGCCGTCGCTGACGGTGATGGTGCCGAACTCGAAGGGTGTGCCCCTGGCGGAGCGCACGCCCTGTTTGACGTTGGCGGCCAGGCGGCCTAGGTGGAAGTTGCAAGGCGTTACCTCGCTGGCCAGGTTGGCCACGCCTATGAACGGTCTATTGAGGGCTTCGTCGTCCAGTCCCACGGCACGGAGCATGGAGCGGGCTGGGGCGCGCTCCGGCCCCTGGGTGATCTCTTTGCTCTTGTGCTTGACGTCGGCCCTGGTTCTACTTGTCATAATGTGCCTCCTGCGATGTGATGAAGTTGGTGGCTTATCTGGTGGTAAGCGCCCTCTATGCTAGCGGCTTCTGCTGGAATTGTCGAAGGGGGTGTGCGGCGTACAGGCCCAAGTCATTCTGAGCGAAGCGAAGAATCTTGCCTGTTGTAAATGGCGTGAGCCTTAACCATACAGCAAATGCCGTAATGGCAGGTCAGATTCTTCGGTCATCCCATTTGCATCGGGACTCCCTCAGAATACATGAGAAGGCCACACGTGCTTCACGCGTGTTCGGTTTTCTGGAAGCGCCAAGTAGTGCCCTGTGGCGAGTCCTCCAGGGCAACGCCCACACGCGTACTAAGTGGGTAAGTGAAGACGAGCGTAGCTACCGCTTGTGCTTTGCTTCATCCACCGCTCGCTCTAGAGTACTACGGTCAAATCCCAGTTCAATTGCCTTGTCAGCGTCTTGCCTAGCTTCATTATCCATCCCCAAAAAAGTATAGGCTACTGCCCGGTTGCTATAGGCCACGGCAAACGCGGGGTCAAGGCGTATGGCCTCATTGAAATCCTTGATGGCCCGTTCGTGCTGGCCCCAATTGGCGTAAGCAAAGCCGCGGTTACTATAGGTAGATGCATCCTTGGGATCAAGGCGGACGGCTTCGTCGTAGTCCCGAATGGCTTGCTGGTGCTGTCCGAGGTTTCGGTAGGCTAAGCCTCGGTTATTGTAGGCCTGGGCAAGCTTCGGGTTGAGGCGGATGGCCTCGTCGAAGTCCTGGATGGCTCGTTGGTATTGGCCTAAGTTGTCGTAGGCAATACCCCGGTTGCTGTAGGCCACTGCAAAGTTGGGTTCAAGACCGATGGCCTCGTCGTAGTCCCGGATGGCTTGCTGGTTCTGGCTCAAGTCGGAGTAGGCTAAGCCCCGGTTGCTGTAGGCCATGGCAAAGTTGGGGTCGAGGCGTATGGCCTCGTCGTAGTCCCGAATGGCTTGCGGGTGCTGGCCGAGGTTTCGGTAGGCTAAGCCCCGGTTATTGTAGGCCGGGGCAAGCTTCGGGTTGAGGCGAATGGCCTCGTCGAGGTCCTGGATGGCCTGCTGGTTCTGGCCCAAATTAGAGTAGGCCAATCCCCGATTGCTGTAGGCCACTGCGAGCTTTGGGTTGAGGCGGATGGCCTCGTCATAGTCCTGAATAGCCTGCTGGTACTGGCCGAGTTTGCGGTAAGCTTCGCCCCGATTGTTGTAGGCCAAGGCAAACTTGGGGTCAAGGCGGATGGCTTCGTCGTACTCAGCAATAGCCTTTTGAAATTGCCCCTGATTTGCGAGTTCGACACCTTTGTTAGATTGCTTCTTGGCTTCGCCTGCAGGGCTGCATGCTCCAGCTATCAAGGCCAAGACAACGTAAGTTAAGAGACCACTAAGAACCCACTTTATGTACGTCCTCTGAGTGCACATGCGAGCATCACAAGCCGCTTGGGTGACTGTTCTTCTGCGTCGCTTAAGTATTTAGCGGTACCTTTACCTGGCACAAAAAGTCTAGCCAGCCATAGTTAGGGCGCACGACATCAGGAGCGTTCAGCTTTTCTGGAACCGCCAGGTGGTGCCCTGGGGCGAGTCCTCCAGGGCGACGCCAAGCTCTGTCAGCTTGTTGCGGATGCCGTCGGCCAGGGCGTACTGTTTGACCTGGCGCAGCTTGGAGCGCGTCTCCAGTAGCAGCTCGATGAAAGGCTGGGCTGAGGCGCTGTCTCCGCCGGATTGCGCTGTGAAGGTGAGTCCAAGGACGCCGCCCAGTTCCGTGAGCACCCGCTGTGCCTCTGTAACGTCCTCTTTCTGCTCTTTGTGTATGTTGATGTCACGGACTAGCTCAAACAGCACGCCCAGCGCCTGCGGCGTATTCAAATCGTCGTCCATGGCCGCCAGGAACCGAAGGCGATACTCCTCCGCCTCAAAGGCATGGCCACCTTGCGTGGCGACGCCAGGCCGGAGAGCGGAGCGCATCCGTTCCACGGCCCGCTCCTGGGCTACGATCTCGTCCTCGCTGTAGGCCCGCGGGCTGCGATAGTGCGACCCGAGCAGGAACAGACGGATGGCGTCGGGATGGTAGCGGGCCACGGCATCGCGGATACTGACGAAGTTGCCCGCGTGGCGGGTCATCTTCTCCGCTTCGCCCTCCGTCAACCGCAGCAGGCCGTTGTGCACCCAGAAGCGGACGAAGGGCGCAACGCCGGTGTACGCCTCGGACTGGGCAATCTCGTTCTCGTGATGGGGGAAGACCACGTCCTGGCCGCCGCCGTGGATGTCCAGTTGTGGCCCCAGTAGGCTGGTGGACATGGCGGTACACTCGATGTGCCAGCCGGGGCGGCCCGGGCCCCAGGGGCTGGGCCAGGATGGCTCGCCCTCCTTGGCAGCCTTCCAGAGCACGAAGTCCATGGGGTCTTCCTTGCGGGCGTCTACCTCAATGCGGGCTCCGGCCTCCATTTCGTCCAGGGAGCGCTTGGAGAGCCGCCCGTAGGCCGGGAAGCTGCGGACACGGAAGTAGACGTCGCCACCGGCGGCGTAGGCGTGCCCGTTGTCCACCAGCTTCTGAACGATCTCGATCATACGATGGATGTACTCCGTGGCCCTGGTGTAGTGATGAGCCCGCCGTATCTCTAGTGCGTCCATCTCTTGCAGGAACCGGCTGATGTACTGCTCGGCTAGGTCTCGGATGGACAGGCCTTGCTGCCGCGCCACGTCAATAATGCGGTCCTCGATGTCCGTGAAGTTCTGGACGTGCCGCACACGGTAGCCACGGTACTCCAGGTAGCGGCGCAGCACGTCGAATACGACGTATGAGAGGGCGTGGCCAACGTGGCACGGGCCGTAGAGGTTAGGCCCGCAAACGTACATCTTGACCTCGTCCCCGGCGGGGGCGAAGTCCTTCTTGGTGCCAGTGAAAGTGTCGTACAGCTTCATTTAGCGGGTTCTATGCACGCAACGGCTTGGGCGGCGATGCCGTCGCCTCTGCCAGTGAAGCCCATGCCGTCGGTAGTTGTCGCCTTGATGCTTACCTGCTCCACGCTCAAGCCCAGCGTTCTTCCTATGGTCTGGCGCATCCGCTGTATGTGCGGAGCCAGGCGAGGCTGCTCGGCGACAATTGTAGCATCCACGTTCTGTACCTGCCACCCATGACTGGCCAGTATATCTCGCACTCTGGCCAGCAGAAGAAGGCTGCTGATTCCTTCGTACTGAGGGTCGCTGGATGGGAAGTGCGTCCCGATGTCTCCCAAAGCAGCAGCACCCAAGAGGGCGTCTATGATGGCGTGAGTTGCCACGTCGCCGTCACTGTGCCCGGCTAGTCCCTTCTCGTACGGGATGGCCACGCCGGCCAAGACCAGGGGCGGCCCGCCGACGAGTTGGTGCGCATCGTAGCCTGTTCCTACCCTCAAGGAGCGTGTCCTTTCCTGCTGCGGAGGAAGGCTTCTGCTATTAGAACGTCCTCCGGAGTAGTGACCTTCATATTGGCGTGAGAGCCGAGGTACAGGTGCACCGGATGTCCCAGGCGCTCCACTAAGGCTGCGTCATCGGTGACATCTATGTCCGCTTGCCGGTGTGCCTGGTGAAGCACGTCCCAGGCGAAGATTTGAGGGGTCTGGGCCAGCCACAGGTTCCTGCGCTCCAGGGTCTTCTGGACAGTCATGTCGTCTCCGGCCAGCTTCACGGTGTCCTTGGCTGGCACCGCCGCCACGGCGGAGCCCCAGCGCGCGGCCTCCGCCAGCCCGCGTTCTATCAGATCAGGTTCCACACAGGGGCGCGCGCCGTCGTGGACTATAACCCACGGTTGTGGGGCCAGGTGTTCCAGCCCTGCGCGCACGGAGTCCTGGCGTCGCGGGCCGCCCAGGCAGATTTGTTGCACCTTGGCGAAGCCGCGCTTCTGCACTAGGGCCTTGCCCTGCTCCAGGTTAGTGAGACTCAGTACCAGGACCACGCTTACCACCGACTGCGCTGCTTCGAAGGCTGCCAGGGTATGGCTGAGAAGAGGCGCGCCGAGCAAGGGCAAGAAGAGCTTGTCCGGCCCATCCATACGGCGGCTCTGTCCCGCCGCCAAAATAATAGCCCCTGCTCGGCGATATTTGCCTTCACCGAGGAAGGGGCTGGAAGTCATTGACATATTATCGTGATTTGGGTTGAGCGAAGACCAGGCGTCCGGCCGCCGTCTGGAGGACGCGGGTCACTGTCACGTCCAGCACTGTATCAATATAGCGCCGTCCGCCTTCCACCACCACCATAGTGCCGTCGTCCAGGAATCCTACGCCCTGTCCGACCTCTTTCCCCTCCTGCAAGACACGCACCTGGAGTTCTTCACCTGGGAGGACCACGGACTTCAAGGCGTTGGCCAACTCGTTGACGTTCAGGACCTTTACACCCTGGATCTCGGCAACCCGGTTCAGGTTGAAGTCGGTGGTGACTATAGACGCTGCCAGGCTACGCGCCAGTTGGACCAGCTTTGCGTCTACCTCCATGCCGTCCCCGTGGTCTATGTCCAACACTTGTACGGGGACCTCCGCCTCTTTGCGCAACTTGTTGAGCATCTCCAAGCCGCGGCGGCCCCGGTTGCGCCTGACTGAATCGCTGGAGTCGGCGATGTGCCGCAGCTCGTCAAGCACGAACCTGGGGACAATCATAGTGCCGTGTACGAATCCCGTATGGCTGATATCAGCTATCCGTCCGTCTATGATGGCGCTGGTGTCCAAGACGATCTTGCCATCTTGCGGGATGGCTGGACTGTAGGCCCGATCGTCCTGTGGTAAGAACCGCAGCAGGTCTCGCTCCCGGCCTAGCATCACCATGGCGCCTGTCAGGGCCAAGACTACGCTCAACAGCGCGGGAATCCAGATGCCGGGCCAGCCGGGAATCCGGGCGATGGGCATGGAGATGAGGGCGGCTATCACCAAGCCAACGATCAGGCCCAGGGAGATGGCTGCGATGCGAAAGGCAGGAGCTTCTTTCAGGGCTTTCCAGGCAAGGCGGATCGGGACGATGACTACATATGGGGTGATGAGTGCACCAACGAGTGCGCCTGCTATGGTTCCTGCCAAGCCCCACGGCAGGAAACCTTGTGCGCCAGCCACCTCTCCCAGCAACCGGCCTGCCTGCCAGCCGCCGAGGCCCAGCAGTGCTGCCCCCAGTGCGCGGGCTACAATACTAAGTGCCACCATGTTGTCCCTTCCTCTACGTAATCCCCCTGAGCTAGCGTGAAGTGTAAAGAGGATAGGGTTAGACTTTGATAGCTGTCAAAGAACAAACTCCACACCGTCTCCGGGTGTGGGTTTCGACTCCAAGGCGCCCCCACGATCCTCAGACAATTGAGGCATATGCCTCAAAAATAGTATAGCAAAGGAGTGGGTGAACCGTCAAAGCTGGCGCATTCCTGCGCTCGGTATCTTTCTTGATCGGAGATGAGGGACCGGGGAGAAATCCACCAATACAAGATTAACATTAGATTAGACAAACGATTGACCTTTGTACAAAAACGCTATATTATCGAAGCCGTCTTGGTATCTCAGGCGTTGTCCATGGGAAAGGAACATGCGCATTACCGGGGGCACAGCCCGTGGAGTGCGCCTTATAGTGCCTCAGGCCCTTCATGTCCGGCCCACGTCAGACAGGGTCCGGGGCGCTCTTTTTCAGCTTGTGGGCCAGGCTGTTGAAGGAGCTGTGGTGTTGGACCTGTACGCCGGAACAGGCGCCCTGGGTATTGAGGCGCTGAGCCGTGGCGCGGCCAGGGTTGACTTTGTGGAGCAAGATTCGCGTATGTGCAGGGTCATCCAGCAGAACCTGGAAAGCACGGGCTTCGAAGACCGGGGGCACGTCTCCCGTGCGCGGGTAGCACAGGCCTTGCAGTTCCTGAAAGGGCCGTATGACCTGGTAGTGATGGACCCTCCCTACGAAGAACTCCAGGAGATGCGACAGGCCATGGAAGCGCTGGGCCGTGCCAGCCTCCTGAATAAAGGCGCTATGGTGGTGCTAGAGTCCAGCAGCAGGGCAGTTCTGGAAGACCGATACGGAGCGCTCCATAGTCGTAGCCACAGGCGGTATGGGGATTCGGCGCTTTCTATTTACAGCATGGAGGACACGTAGATGGTCATCGCGGTCTACGCTGGAACCTTCGATCCCGTCACCAACGGGCACGCGGACATTGTTGAACGAGCAGCAGCACTGTTCGACCGTGTGATAGTGGCGGTCTTCGATACGCCTGCCAAGACGCTGCTTTTTTCTACCCAGGAACGCGTAGGCTTCTTGAAGAATACGGTGAAGCACATCCCCAACGTTGAAGTGACTCCGTATAGCGGCCTCACGGTGGAGTTCGCTCACACGGTTGGGGCAACGGCCATGGTACGCGGCGTCCGCAGCATTACCGACCTAGACTATGAAGCGGCTATGGTTATGATGAACAGGAAGCTTCGTCCCGCCATAGATACGCTTTTTCTGTACAGCAGCGTGGAATTCCAGTTTGTCAGTTCGACATTGATCAAGGAGGTGGCCCGATACGGGGGCGATATCACTGAACTGGTGCCAAGTCATGTTGCTGTCGCATTACGGGAGAAGTACCGTAACGCCCCACAGGCCGCGACAGCCCGAAAGGAGTAGATATGGACATTTTCGGAATCGTAGATCAGTTGGAGGAGATGGCCACTGCCGGGAGGAAACTTCCTCTGGGCAGGAAGGCGCTTATAGACCCGGACAAGCTTCTGGAGCTGGTTGACCAACTCCGCGTAGCCGTCCCCAAGGATGTCATCGAGGCTCGGGATATCCTCAGCAAACGGGAGCAACTGCTGACCCATACGCTGGGTGAAGCACGACGTATCCGCTCGTCGGCTGAAACCGAGTTCCGGAGCCGGGTGGATGACAACGAGCTGACCAAGGAAGCCAAGAAGCAGGCGGACAAGGCCTTGGAAGACGCCCAGCAGAAGGTACAGCGCATACTGGACATGGCCGATAGGGACGCGGCAGCCCGCCGTGTGGCCGCCGACCGCTATGCCCAAGAGGTGCTATACAAGCTGGAGCAGGAAGTTGCCGGGACGCTGGCCACTGTGCGCAACGGCATCGAGACCCTGGAATCCGGCCTGGGTGTCGTTGCAAAGGCTTCTTAGCCCAACAGCTTCCAGGTGAAGCCGTATTCGGGGCTTTGCACGAGTTCCCGCACGCGACTGGCTGCGTTGACCTCGATAGGATTTCCGTGCCCGGGACACAGCTTCTCATACTCCAGAGCACCTATCCTGGCCAGCGACGCCTGATAGCTCTCCAGGTCTGACCCGGGGAAGGCGCGGTTCTTCCTGATGCTGCCCTGATGCTCCACTAGGAGGTCGCCGCAGAAGAGGACTCCCCGCTGCGGGAGGTGGAAGCACGCGCTCCCCGGGGTGTGCCCCGGCGTGTGAAACACCTTTAAGCCACCCAGCATGGGCAACTCCGCCCCGTCCTTGAGAAGCCCGTCGGCGGGCACGCGACGCAGGAACGGCAGGGACAGCGGCGAAGCACCAAACACGCCCATGTAGCACACCGAGCTTCCGTTTCTGGTAGGTTTCACGTCTGCCGGATGCGCCAGTATCTGCGCTCCGGTGCGCGCTCTGAGCGCGGCTGCACCACCTGTGTGGTCTGGATGGGAATGGGTGATCAGGATGTAGCGCAGTTCTTCCAGGCGGCGACCTACGGACTCGATGTACCTGCGGATGCCGTTGAGATTGCCAGGGAAGCCTGCATCCACCAGGGCCAGCGATTGGTCCGCCAGCAGGTAGACGTTGGGCGTCCTGGGCCCCCCGTTCAGGCCGTCTATAAGATGGACGCCCGGGGCAACCTCAGCCATGGCCTACGCCTCCAGGACTATGTCGCCGCTCTTCCCGCCGCTTTTGCTTGCCAGGCGAATATTCTCTATGCGCATGCCTCTGTCCACGCTTTTGACCATGTCATAGATGGTCAGAGCGGCCACGCTGACGGCGGTAAGCGCCTCCATCTCAACGCCGGTCTTGGCCGTGGTGCGTGCGGTGGCCGTGATGTGAATCGTGCTTTCAGCCTGATCCAGCTCCATGTCCACCGTCACCTGGTCAAGGGGAATGGGATGGCACAACGGTATCAGGTCCGGCGTGCGTTTGGCGGCCATGATCCCTGCTATGCGCGCCGTGGCCAGCACGTCGCCCTTTTCCGCGCGACCCTCCTGGATCAGGCGTAGCGTCTCCGGCTTCATGTGTACGGAGCCTTTGGCTACCGCGACTCTGGCCGTAGCCTCTTTGCCGCCTACGTCCACCATGCGGGCACGGCCCTGTGCGTCCAGATGGGTAAGGGCGTCTGGGGCAGGCTTTGTTTTCTCGGGGCGGACGAAGTCTGTCAGCTTGGGCCTGGCGGTGCGGACTCCTGCCTGCCACTCGGCCAGGGCGTTCACGAATTCGTTTTGCGGATGGCCGTTGTGTCCCTTGACCCAATTCCACTGGACTCTTCTCTCTTCAGCCAGCATGTCCAGCCGCGCCCAGAGGTCCTGGTTGGCGTTGCGCTTCCACCCCTTGGTCATGGTCTTCACCAGGTACTCGCTGTCCGAATGCAGCGTGGCCTCCGCCCCAGCAGGCACAAGCTCCAGGGCCTTGATGGCTGCGGTCTGCTCCATGCGGTTGTTGGTGGTGCTATCCTCGTGGCCGCCGAGTTCCTTGGGCGTGTCGTGGTCGGTGACAATCAGGGCTGCCCAGCCTCCAGGGCCGGGATTGCCTGCGCAAGAGCCATCAGTGTAGATGTGTATCATAGTTACAGGGGAATTCCTTCCTATCCCCCTATCTGGTACATCTCCACCTTGCGAGAAGGGCGCTCTGTCATGGATGCCCGCTCCTCTGAGTAGCGGTCGCTGCGCACCCGCCAGATGCCCCTGATGCGCTCCTCCATCTCCTCATCCGTGGCGCCGGTGCGCAGGGGCGTCTTGAGGTCGTGGCCGATGGACGCGAAGAGGCAGGTGTACACATGCCCATCTGGGGATAGCCGGATGCGGGTGCAGTCGCCGCAGAAAGGCTCAGTGACAGAGGATATGACGCCGATCTCGCCTGTGCCGTCCACGTACCGGTATCGGTCGGCTACTTCTCCCTGGTAGCTCCTGCCTGCGGGCTCCAGCGGCATCTCCTGGCTGATCAGGCGGACCACCTCCTGGGACGGCACCACGTTGTCCAGCTTCCATCCGTTGCGGGTGCCCACATCCATGTACTCTATGAAGCGGACAATGTAGCCATGCTCTTTGCAGTAGCGGGCCAGGTCCACCACTGTGTGGTCGTTCACACCCCGCATTATCACCGCGTTGATCTTGATGGGGTGGAACCCAACCTCCTCCGCTGCGTGGATCCCTTCCAGCACACGCCGCGTGCCCCCGCTGCGGCCGTTCATCTGGCGGAAGACGGCGTCGTCCAGCGTGTCCAGGCTTACCGTGATGCGCTGGAGTCCGGCGTCCTTGAGGGCCTGGGCCTTCTGGGCCAGAAGGTACCCGTTAGTAGTGAGGGTAAGGTCATCCACACCTGGGATTTGGGACATCAGGGCCACCAGTTCTTCCACGTTGGCCCTGACCAGGGGCTCGCCACCCGTCAAGCGAACCTTTTTGACGCCCAGCTTGACGAAGATCCGTGCCAGGCGCGTTATCTCCTCGTAGGAGAGTATCTGAGGCTTGGGCAGGAACTCGTACCGCTCCCCGAAGATCTCCGCGGGCATACAGTAGACGCACCTGAAGTTGCACCGGTCAGTGACAGAGATACGCAGGTCCTGCATGGGCCTGCCCATGGTGTCCGCCAACCTTGGACGTGACACCGCTGACGTTGTTGGTATTGCTTTGCCGGGCATTGGCTAAGGAATCCTTCTATAGTTCTACTGGGAGTTACTCCGGTTTCCGTTTGATGCGAGGGCCGCTACTCTTCTTCCACGAGACAGGTGCTACAGGGCCACGCCGCCGGTGTTACGCACCTCCAACTCCTCCCGCAATCTCTCCGCCGCTTTCATAGCCGCCTGAGCCCTGTGGCTCAACCGGTTCTTGGCCTCCGGAGCCAGTTCCGCGAAGGTCATACCCAACTCTGGGATGAAGAAAACCGGGTCATAGCCGAAGCCGTTGGAGCCCCGGGGCTCCAGAGCTATATATCCCTCTCGCGTGCCGTGAAAGGCCTCCTCTGTGCCGTCCGGCCACACCAGCGCCACAACGCATCTGAACCTGGCGGTGCGCCGCTCCCACGGCACCCCATCCAGCGCCTTGAGCAAGAGGTGGACCCTGTCGGCGTCCGAGGCACCTGGGCCAGCGTAGCGGGCGCTGTACACGCCCGGTGCGCCGTTCAGCGCGTCTACCTCCAGGCCAGAGTCGTCGGCCAGCGCAGGGACGCCTCCGCGCACGGCGTAGTACCTGGCCTTGAGGAGGGCGTTCTCTTCGAAAGTGGCGCCTGTCTCCTCCGGCTCGCCAGTGATCCCCAACTGCGACGGCGTAGCAAGGGTCACAGGCAGATCCCCTAGAAGCAGCCTGTACTCTGCTACCTTGCCTCGATTGTTGGTTGCCAGGAGAAGCTGCTGCACCACGCTGGCATCCATGATACCACCTATCTGCGGAAGTGTTCAAAAACGATTCTGATAGTGTGCCAGGTGTTCTGCAAGCCAGCCTACAGTTATACTGGTGTCAGAGGGCATGCATGGCGCCATCCCCGTCAGGCCCTGTTGCTGCTGCGGCAGGGCCCCTTCGAGGTGTTCCTTGGAAGAGAGACGGTACTTCACTCGGAAAGAGGCCAACGAGCAGCTTCCGTGGCTGGAGGCTCAGCTTCAACTCATCGCGGAGACCCGGGCTGGCATGGGGCGCCTGCAAGGCGAGATGAACGGCCTGCAGCGGCACGCGCGGCGCAACGGCCACAGCAGCACACAACAAGACCTTGTAACCAAACGGAAGGAGATCAACACCGCCGCCAACCAACTGGCGAGGCTCCTCCAGGAGGTGCATGCCAGGGGTATCATCGTCCGGGACACCGAGCGCGGCCTGGTAGACTTTCCATCTCTCAAGGAAGGCCATGCGGTCTACCTGTGCTGGCTCCGGGGAGAATCGCGGATCGCTTTCTGGCACGAGGCAGACGCCGGCTTCGATGCGCGCCAGCCTTTGTCTGAGGACGACCCTTGACGTCCACCCGGACGCCTGGAAAAGCGGAGGTCGTGCGCCTGGCCTTGGACATGGGCTTCGACCTGGTGCGTGTCACCACGGCGGAGCCCATGCAAGAACACGCCCAGGCCGCCGTGGAGCGGGTGCGCCAGGGATACATGGACGGCATGCCGTGGTTCACGGAACAGCGCGCCCGGCGGGCCGCTGGCCCTCAGGAGTTGCTACCCGGCGCCCGCTCCGTCATCGTGGTGGGCCTCAGCTATCTGCCGGCCGACGAGCAAGCCTCGCCGGCCGGCGGCCTTGCGGGGAAAGTAGCCCGTTACGCTCAGTGGACTGACTACCACGTCGTTATGAAGGAGAAGCTGCGCCTCCTGGCGTCGGCGCTGCACCGGGAGCCGGGACGCCCTGTGCGCACGCGGGTGTTCGTGGACGACGGTCCTCTACTGGAGCGAGCGGTGGCGCAAAGGGCAGGCGTGGGCTGGTTCGGCAAGAACACCAACATCCTGACTCCCACCCATGGGTCATGGGTCTTCCTGGGTGCCCTGGCCACCGACCTGGCCCTGGAACCAGATGCCCCGCTCAAGAAGACCTGCGGCGACTGCGCCCGCTGCATTCCTGCCTGTCCCACGGGCGCGATAGTTGAGCCATACGTTTTGAACGCTACTCGCTGCATTTCTTATTTGACCATCGAGTGCAGAGGGCCCATCCCGCGTTCCCTGCGACCGCTGGTGGGCGATTGGGTCTTCGGCTGCGACCTGTGCCAGGAGGCGTGCCCGGTGAACGTGGATGTCCAGCGGGTCAATGGGCAGGTGCTGAAGCGCACCGGATTTTCAGCCCTGGAACTGGAGCCGCTGCTGAGCATGCCCCAGGAGGAGTTCACGGCACGGTTCCGGGGCACGCCCTTGACGCGGGCCAAGCTTGCAGGCCTGCAGCGCAACGCATGCGTCGCCCTGGGCAACATTGGCGACAGGCAAGCGTTGCCTGTGCTGAGCGAAGCGCTCCGCAGCGACGAGCCTCTGGTGCGAGGCCACGCTGCCTGGGCCTTGGGCCGCATCGGAGGCGAACAGGCCGTACACTTGCTCCGGCAGGCGCTCACAGAGGAGACGACGCCGGAGGCGCGGGAAGAGATTGAGGTGGCCCTGGCGGAGGCTCGGTAGCCCGTTACTCGGTCTGCGCCGGCAAGAAGGTAAGAGGACATCGTCTGCTGACAGTCGCAGGGGAACGAAAATGTGAGGTGGGAAGGGGTGGTGCACACTCAGCGCCGATATGCTGCACACATTGACATATATGTAATGGTTCGCATACACTCTGTCATGTTCTAGGAACTGCTGGCATCCTCATCACGCTGTGTTAAGCAGGAGAGAAGTAGCTGTGAACGACCAGATGAGTAGCGCCGAGAAGGGCAAGCGGTGGACATTCATCACCAATCACGCCATGGTGTTCATGTACGTGGCAGAGCACCCCGACGCCACCATCCGCCAGATCGCTACTGACCTTGGCCTGGGATGGCGCACCGTTGCAGGTATCTTGCACGACCTGCGGAAAGACAACTACGTGCTGGCGTTCAGAGTGGGCAAAGGGAACCTTTACCGGGTTGACTCCACCCTGACTCTGCGGAAAGGGCCGTACAGCAAATATACCCTTGAGGAGTTTTTCACGATCCTGCGCCAGCCCCCCACAACACAGCCTCCAGCGTAGCCCTCTGCGTAGTTGCCGCTGAAATGATTTAAGGAGAGCCAAGCGGGGCAGAACTTTTTGGGATGAGGGTGGTTAGTTTGTCGATGGTGGGCGCCTTCGGATGCAAGGAGCCTGTCCTTGAGCCGAAGCCGGAGTAAGGACCAGAACTGGATGTCCAACCGTGACGCGCTAGATGTCTCGGATCCACAGAAGATACCTACATTCTATGCCTTGGGCTTGAGGAACTACCGTCTCCTGTGGGCGGGAAACGTGTTCGCTAGCCTGGGCATGTGGATTCAGATGGCCACCCTGGGATGGCTCGTATACGACATGACAGGGTCTGGGACTATGCTGGGTGGCATGAATGCTATGAGGGCCATTCCTATCCTGCTCCTCTCTCCGCTCTCTGGCGTCGCAGCGGACCGGATGGACCGGCGTGTACTCATGCTCAGTGTCCAAGTGGTGATGGTGGTGGTTACGCTGGCGATGACCGCGGGCCTTTACCTGGACAAGATCGAAGTGTGGCACCTGTTCGCTTTTGCTGTTGTGGCTGGCATCATGCAGGTGCTTCTGATGCCGACCCAGCAGACGGTGCTCTTTGACCTGGTCCCCAGACTGGCAATACCCAACGCCGTAGCCCTGGGCAGCGCCGCCTTCAACGTTACCAGGGTACTGGGGCCCAGCGCTGCGGGCATGCTAATAGCCTGGCTGGGGCCAGAAGGCAACTTTCTTGTCCAGGCCCTGGCTTACGTGGGGGTATTCATATCCGTGGCGATGATTGTGTTCCCAGCTAGGAGAGCCGTAGTACACCAGACCTCGGTCGTGCGCAACATGCTGGACGGGTTTCGCTACGTAGCCGGAGACGCCACGGCACGCATGCTTTTGATGATGGCGGTGATCCCTCCCTTGTTCATCATTCCATCCTTCATGGGGTTGATGCCTGTGTTCGCTAAAGACGTGTTCCACGGTGGCCCACAGGCCCTTGGTGTACTACTATCTGCGACCGGCCTTGGCGGACTACTTGGCGCGCTCTTCACGGCTTCTCTGGGCAGCTTTGACCGAAGAGGCCTCCTGGAGTTGGGCACGCTGTTGGCTTCGGGGGCATCGCTGCTGCTCTTTGCACTTATGGACTCCATGTACCCTGCGTTGGCCTTCCTGGTAGTGGTTGGGTTCTGCGAGATGGTCTATATGACCACAAACCAGACGGTGTTGCAGCTAGCAGTCCCAGACTCCATGCGGGGGAGGGTCACCAGCATCTTCTTGCTCAACATGGGACTGATGCCTTTAGGCACTCTTTTCTTTGGCGCCGCCGCCGACCTAGTCGGGGCACAAGTGGTGGTGCGTTGGGCATCCTTGGCCGTGCTGTTGCTGGCAGTCCTAATCCTCGCTCTGGTGCCCAGGATGCGCAATCTGCGTCTGAGCCACTTGGTCCACTCTTCCAACGAACTTCCGTCCGGTGGAACAGAGGCGCCGGCGTGACAGTAGACGTTGCCTGTGGGGCTCGTAGCCCGGTTTCTCAGGCCGCTCCTTGACCCGGAGTTGCTTTGCCTACCAAAAATGACATAATAGGAACGTTGCCCACCATATATGAGGAGCTGAGATAGATTTGGGTACCAGATGGGTGCTGAGTTCCAAGATCCATAAGGCTACCGTCACTGAGGCCAATATAAACTACGTAGGCAGTATCACCATTGACGAAGACCTGATAGAGAAGTCTGGCTTGTGGATGGGGCAGATGGTCTTGGTGGCCAGCAACACATCTGGCGCCAGGCTGGAGACCTACGTCATAGCGGGCGACCGTGGTTCAGGAGTCATTTGCATGAACGGCGCCGCCGCTCACCTCATCAAGCCCGGCGAAGAAGTGATAATCATGGGTTTTGAGCTGGCCGACGCGCCTATGAAGCCCAAGAGCATCCTGGTGGACAAGAACAACAGGTTTGTACGATACTTGTAGTTTCACCTGGACTGCTTGATCGTCAGATCAGGGTTGCCCACGAGGCGATGGAATCAACTGCTTTGCCTGACGCCCACCAGAAATAACGCCAGTATACCGATGCTCATTTCGTCCCATGAACCGAGAGCGCTCACCTTATACCCTTTTGGAGGAAGCATAAGCGCATATGACTGTAATCACTAAACTTGCCCTCCGCTGGAAGGTAGCTACCCTTCTGGCAATGGTAGCGGTGCTGGCCGGCGGTGTATGGATGCTGACCCGCCTTCAGATCGAGCTTATTCCCAACATAGACTTCCCTCTGATTACAGTGGTCTCGACCTATCCCCAGGCCGACTCCCAAACCATTCTGAATGACGTCACTGTTCCTGTCGAAGGCACTTTCAACGGCCTTGGAGGCCTGAAGACCACCCAGTCCATATCAGGGCCAGGCTACTCCCTGGTCATCGCCGAATTTGAGTTCGGCACCGACATGAAGCTGACTGAGCAGACCGTCTCCCAGCGTCTTCAGGCCGTTAGCTTCCCGGCTGGCGTGGAGCCTCCTCGTGCGGCCAGGGTCAACCTGGAAGAGATGCCTATAATTCAGTTGAGCATATCTGGCCCGGGCAACATCGCAGACCTCCAGGCCGCCGTCATGTCCAAGGTCGTACCGGCGCTACAGGCAGTCCCGGGCGTCTTCAGGGCCGAAGTCCCCACGTCTGGAGTTGCGGGCGCCTCCATCACGCGCACCAACGGCCAGCCCAGCCTGGCGCTCAGCGTGTACAAGACGCCCGATGCCAACACCGTGAAGATGTCGCATGGCGTCATGGACCGGCTGTCGGCGCTCAAGGCTGACCTTCCACCTGGTACGGAGGTTACCACCGTCTACGACCAGTCGGTGGACGTCGAGTCATCCGTCCAGTCTCTTCAGCGTGAGGCCCTTCTGGGCGCTCTGTTCGCGGTGGCAGTCATCTTCGTCTTCCTGCTCAGCGTGCGGCCCACCCTGGTGACCAGCGTCTCCATTCCCGTCAGCATCATGGCGGCCCTCCTGCTCATGGGCTGGAAGGGGCTCAGCCTGAATATCCTGACCATGGGTGGCCTGGCCATCGCCGTGGGCAGGGTCGTGGACGATAGCATCGTTGTCATGGAGAACATACACCGCCACATCCAGTTAGGCGAGGAGCGCGCCAAAGCAGCGCTTACAGCTACAGGCGAAGTGGCAGGCGCCATTGCTACATCCACTCTTACAACCATAGCGGTCTTCGCTCCCCTGGCCTTTATCAAGGGCATCATAGGCGCATTCTTTGTCCCCTTCGCCCTAACCGTGACCTTTGCTCTTCTGGCTTCCCTGGCCGTGGCCCTCACCGTGGTGCCTGTGCTGGGCGCCCTGCTCATAAAGTCTGGCGGCGCCGCTCAGGAGCGCGACACGCGTGTCCAGCGTATCTACTCCCCCATCCTGCGATGGGCCCTGGCACATAAGGGCTACACCATCCTCATAGCCGTAGTTACCCTGGCTGTCAGCCTGGCTATTCTGCCTATGATCCCCCGCAGCTTCATTTCCATGGGTGGCGCGGCGCTGCTCAGGGCAAACGTAACTCTTCCCCAGGGCACAACCATGGACGCCATGATGGCCAGCGGCGGCCCGGTGGAGCAGGCGGAGGGTTACTTGGGCGACCTACGTGCCCAGGGCAAGGTCACTACATTCCAGACGACCATTGGCAGCAGCGGCGACACTATGTTCGGTGGCAGTATGGGCGGCAGCCCCAACACAGCCAACTTTATCGTGAGCCTCGCCGCCGCCGCCGACGCCCAGGCGATATCCGACCTGCTCAAGCGCGAGCTTGCCGGCCCGGAGCGCACCGTAACCATCAGCCCTGTGGAGGCCGGTGGCCCGTCCAGCAATCAGATGGAGCTAGTGTTGGTGGGCGAAGACCATGCCCAGGTGGTAGCCACCTCCCAGCGTATAGTGGAAGCGTTGCAGGACGTAGATGGCCTGGTCAACGTCTCCAGTAACGCCGTCGCCGATGGCTCTGTCCCTGCTGAGATGCAGGCCTTCTTACCCATATCCAGGGTCAACGGGCAGCAGGCCGTTACCATTACGGGCCTAATCACAGCGGTCAACACCCAGAAGGTGAATAACCTGGTGCAGGAGACTGTGAAAGAGGTCGGCCTTCCCACCGGCGTGCAGCTCCAGACAGGAGGCGTCTTCCAGGACATGTCCGATGCCTTTGCCCAGATGGGTATTGCCATGCTGGCCAGCGTAGCCCTTATCTACCTTGTGATGATGCTCACCCTGCGCTCCTTCGTTAACCCATTCGTCATCATCCTCAGCCTGCCGCTGGCGGCCATCGGCGCTCTGGGCGCTCTCTTCGCCACGCAGCGCACCCTGGGCCTGCCTGCGCTCATAGGTATGCTGATGCTCATAGGCCTGGTGGTCACCAACGCTATCGTCCTCATCGTCTTCGTGGAGCAGTTGCGAAGGCAGGGCCTCAGCGTCCGCGACGCCCTTATCCAGGGAGGCCGCACACGTCTCCGGCCCATACTTATGACGGCCTTCACCACGTCCTTTGCCCTGTTCCCGCTGGCCATCGAGTCCGGCCCGGCTATTATCATCGGGGCCGAGCTTGCCACCGTGGTCATCGGCGGGCTGATGACATCCACATTCCTCACCCTGGTGGTCATTCCCGTGGTCTACAACCTGCTGCGACGTGAGCGCCGCGTCCCTGTGGTAGCTGGCGGCTCGGATGGGGGCACATAGTATCGTGGGATAGGGGGGCGCATTGCCATGATGCGGTGGATACTTCTGGGAATAGGCCTGATATTGTCGCTTACCGGCGTCATCTGGATGCTGCAAGGGATCAACCAGCTTGGAGGCAGCCCTATGACGGGGCACCCCTTCTGGGCGTGGGCGGGCCTGGTGGCGCTGGCAGCCGGATTGGTAATGCTCTACGCAGGCGTCCACAGCCGTAGGGTGGGCGAAACCCACTATCTGATTCCCGTGTGTTTGAATGGGGGGTCTGGGCGCTACATCCATCCTACAAACTAACCCGCCCGCTCATTTCCTTCGATAAACTCAGGATGAGCGGTTATGTATGAAACCCCCGACTTAAGTCGGGGGTTTCAATGTCCACGTTCGTGGCGAGCCTGTCGAACCATGATCTCCCGTTCAATGTGAAATCGATCAAGTGCCGAACAGGTTAGACAGCAACGCGACTAATAGTGTTAGTCCAGCACCGGCAATCCCGCCCGTGATTGCAGAAACGAGTTGCGCTTGACTTGATGAGCGCCTTCCTACCTCGCTATCGAGACGCTCAAGCACTGTTACTAGTACTCCTGTATCCATGACTGGTGGTTCTTCGCTCGTTTGCAAGTCGCTGTCTAGCAGAGGTGCAGACAATTGTGATTGCATTGCTGTTGTCCGGACGTCATCGATTGCTCGTGACAACGCTGTGTGTGTCTGCTGGCTGTCAACAAGCAGGAGAGTTAGTCGTGAAATGGCGCTTGCCAAGCTCCGCGTTGACTTCCAATGCTCCAACACATTCAGACGACCTATGTTTTGGAGGCGTCCCAATTCTGCCCGGAGTTTCTTGAACTCGTCCGATAGTCTCGCGTCGGCGTACATGGCTACGATGCGATCACACTGCATTTCGTAGAATCTAAATAAAGCCATAGTGAGTTCTAGGTAAACCGGTAGTAGCAGGTCGCCTGGCTCTTTCTGCAGAGCGGAGTCAGCGATTGGCAGCAGCACAACGAGTCTATTGTCTAACACGATTGGCTGGGATATTGCAGCGTTCAACTCTCCTTCACTAAGAACCTCTTTTGCCCTTTTAGCTGTAAAAGCGATGACCTCTATGTCAGTGTGCAAAGGACTTGGCCCCATGACCTTTGGTTTAACTGTATCGCTTGGTTCAAATACTTGCACAAGGACATCTCTAGTAGCTTGACCGAAGCCAGACGACAAAGCTCTTGGGTCCTCCGTATAGGCCATGTAGATACTTCCGTTGTACCAAGCCCAGCATTTATCCAGTTTCGTGTATAGTGGCCATTCTTCCCAAAACCGTCGCTTTTCTTGTTGTTGGGCTTCCAATTTTAACTCAAGTAGGAAAGGAACCCAGAATTGGTATTGGCGGCTAAACCTTTCTGCGTCATCGCTGACGTGGTTTTCTGCAAATGCTGCTTCAGGTAAAGACCCCCAGAAGAAGATTGGCAAGTGCTCCTCGGCATTGTTGACTGGGAAATGAGATACAGAAAGGACTCTGCTATCAGTTGCCAGAATCTTCCTGATATGTAGAGCAAGATCGACTGGCACCCCTTTAAGGGTTTCGCTGTCCTCTTCAATCGCTGTCTTAGCTAGTAAGTAAACGCAGCCTATTTGTACAAAAATCTTCTTGAAGCAATGCCCATGATTGTTTCGGCAGCGCGTCGTATGTTAGCTATATCTGGCATCTGAGCATTCCTTTCTACGGCTAGGAACTATTTTGTACGCTTTGGGTACATCCGCTCTTCTGGACGCCTTTAAGTGCTGTTTCATATCGGTTTCCTAGTCTGACGGCTGCATTCTACAACCCTAGCGCGTTCAGTACCAAATGGTTCTCTTTTCAGCGAAACGACCTCATTGCCACCCCACCCCTTTCCCGTGCCATGGCGCACCCACTGCATTTGAGGTATGCCATCACTAGCCTTGCGTGTCCTTACACGCCCTTGCTGTCCTCTTCCCCCTTGCCAGCCTGCCCGCATGTCCCGTCTCGGCCTCTCTCACACTTGCTAGCCTCCAATACGGATGTGGTATCCTTTGTGACAGGGGTCGCAAACTGACACTGCAGCCATACCTGGATGACCAGGAGGACATATATGCAAGACCTGAAGGAAGCCTTTGTGGAGTTGATCCGCCGCACCTCTACAGACCTGCCGGAGGATGTGGAAAAGGAACTGGTGGCGGCTCGCAAGCGCGAGGCTGCCGGTTCAGCGGCTCAGGGCGCGCTCGATACGATTCTGAAGAACGTTGAGCTCGCACGCCATGACTCGATCCCGCTATGCCAGGACACAGGAACGCCGCTCTTCTACGTGAAGCATCCCGAAGGATGGAGCACGCGCAAGCTCCGCGAAGAGATCCGCTCGGCCATAGCCGAGGCCACTAAAAAGTCGTATTTGCGTCCCAACGCCGTTAACGCTATCAACGACAAGAACAGCGGCAACAACCTGGGCGACGAAGCCTTCCCAACCATCCACTTTGAGGAAGTGGAAGGTGACGCGCTCACAGTCGACCTGATGCTCAAGGGCGGCGGCTGCGAGAACGTCGGCGCGCAGTATTCCTTGCCCAACACCGCGCTGGGCGCCGGACGCGACCTGAAGGGCGTACGCAATGTGGTGCTGGACGCCGTGCAGAAGGCGCAAGGCCAGGGCTGCGCGCCCAGCTTCCTGGGCGTGGCCATCGGCGGCGACCGAGGCTCGTCATACCTTGCATCCAAAGAGGTGCTGCTTCGCGATGCCGGCACAACCAATCCTGACCCGCAGTTGGCGCAGCTAGAAGACCAGTTGGTGCAAGAGGCTAATCAGCTCGGTATTGGCCCCATGGGCTTCGGTGGCGAAACGACAGTGCTCGGCGTAAGAGCAACGGGCATGCACCGCCTGCCGGCCAGCTTCTTCGTCTCGGTCTCGTATATGTGCTGGGCGCACCGCCATCGCCAGATGACCGTGCGCGGCGACAAAATCACATACGCATAGCAGGAGGGCTAGATGTCCAACTTGACACTTCCCGCAAGCGACGATGCGATTCGCAAGCTCAAGGTCGGCGATACGGTCCTGTTGTCGGGCGTCATGATCACAGGCCGTGACGCTGCTCACAAGTGGATGGAGGAAACCTTCATCACGAAGACAAGGCAGCTTCAGGGCGACGACCAGGCTGCATTGGAGACGATAAAGCCGATTCTGGACGGCGGCGCGATATATCACTGCGGGCCAGTGGTCGGCGGCCTGGATACCAAGAATTACCGGTTCGTGGCGGCCGGCCCAACGACCAGCATCCGCGAAGAGCCTTTCCAGGGCGATGTCATGAAGCATTTCAACGTGAAGGCCATCATAGGCAAAGGCGGTATGGGGCCCAAGACGCTCGCCGCGTGCAAGGATGTGCCGGGTGTGTATCTGCACGCTATTGGCGGCGCGGCGGCGCTTACCGCGCAGAGGGTCGTCAAGGTCAGGGGCGTCTGCAAGCTGGACTTTGGTGTGCCGGAGGCGATGTGGGTCATCGAGGTCAAGGACTTTCCTGCTGTGGTCACTATGGATGCCCACGGCAATAGCCTGCACGCCGAAATTGAGACGAAGTCAAAGCAGGTATTGGACCGCTTGCTCTCCGTCTAGGCAACGCGCTCAGGGGCAGCGGTATCCAGTTGACATGGTATGCTATATCTCTGACTTGGCCCAAGAATCTAGGCGGGGGAAGAGGAGAAAGTCATGTCCACTGGATCCGAGACTCGAACAGAACACGACTCCATGGGCGATATGCAGGTTCCCGCGGGCGCCTACTACGGCGCTTCCACGCAGCGCGCCGTCCTGAACTTCCCCATCAGTGACTTGCGTTTCTCCAGAGAATTCAATCGAGTCCTGGGCACCATCAAGCAGGTGGCGGCCCAGGTCAACACGGAGCTTGGCCTCCTGGACAAGAAGGTCGGCGATGCCATAGTTAAGGCCGCCCAGGAGGTCATTGACGGCAAGCTGGAGGAGCACTTCGTCGTCGACATCTTCCAAACCGGCTCCGGCACCTCCACCAATATGAACGCCAACGAGGTCATCGCCAACCGCGCCGCCGAAATCCTTGGCGCACCGCGAGGCACCCGCGGCCCTGTGCATCCCAACGACCACGTCAACATGGGCCAGTCCTCCAACGACGTTATCCCCACGGCTATCCACCTTACTGCTGCATACCTCATCCAGACCGAGCTTATCCCTGCCCTGGAAGAGCTTCAGGAAGCCATGGAGCAGAAGTCCAGGGAGTTCTGGCCGATCATCAAGACGGGCAGGACGCACCTCCAGGACGCTACGCCCATACGCTTGGGCCAGGAGTTCCTGGGCTACGCTGGCCAGGCCGAGCGTGCCGTCAAACGCGCCCGCGTTGCCCTAGACGAGCTATGCGAGGTCGCTCTGGGTGGCACCGCCGTAGGCACCGGCGTCAACTGCCACCCGGAGTTCGCCCAGCGTGCCTGCGCCAGGCTAAGCAAGGCGCTGGGCGTCCCCGTCCGAGAGACCACCAACCACTTTCAGGCCCAGAACACGCTGGACAACATCGTAGCGGCCAGCGGCTCCCTGAAGACCATCGCCGTGAGCATGATGAAGATCGCCAACGACATGCGCTGGCTGGGCTCCGGCCCCAGGGCAGGCATAGGCGAGATCGCCCTGCCGGAGGTGCAGCCGGGAAGCTCCATCATGCCTGGCAAGGTCAATCCGGTCATACCGGAGTCGGTGGCCCAGGTGTGTGCCCAGGTCATCGGCAACGACGGAGCCATCACCATCGCGGGGCAGTCCGGCAACTTCGAGATCAACGTCATGATGCCCGTGGCGGCTCACAACCTGATACTGTCCGTCAAGCTGCTGGCATCAGTGACACACAACTTCGTCCAGCAGTGCGTGAACGGCATCACCGCCACCAGCAAGGGGCCTGAGATGGTGGAGAAGGGCTTGGCCATTTGCACCGGGCTTGTTCCCGCCATTGGCTACGACCGCGCGGCCAAGATAGCGCAGGAAGCCGGACGCACCGGCAAGACCGTCCGCGAGGTGGCCAAGGAGCGCACCAACCTCACCGATGCGGAGCTGGACAAGCTTCTGGATCCCGCCGCCATGACGGAGCCCGGCCTGGGCGGAGCCCCGACGGGGGGATAACAACTTGGGTTCCATGATCATAGGATGATGGCTTCCAGAAACCGACGTCCAGGGTCATACTGGGAGCCAACGTTACAACGCCGCTAAGGAGGTTGCGTTGAAGCTATCATGGCATGTCACCGCCCGAGATTGGATGGCTTTTAATCTCTACCAAACCCCCAGGTCGCGAGGGATTCAAGTAGTTCTCGGTGTCTTGCTAGCTTTCATAGTTTTCATGGAGTTGAGAAGAGCACTGACCTCCTGGGATGATGGAGACGGAGCCTTGGTGAACATCGTGGTGCTTCTGGGACTGATTACAGTACGAGCTTCCATCACTCTGCTTGTGTGTATTGCAGCGAGTATTCTCCTGTTCTTGGTAAGCTATTTTTCAAAGGCGAACAAGGCGATCCTTACTGACTATAACGGCGAATTTACTGATAGTTTCTTTACTATTGAGACCCCCTCTGCAAAGAGCGAGGTGAAATGGACAGCTGTCCAGAAGCTTGCACGAACTAAGAAGTATCTCTTTGTTTACTGTCAGGAGGCGGCTGCCATAATCATTCCGTCTAGGTCTGTGCAGGGCGTCCAGTGGAACGAACTCTGTGAGTACATATCAGCAAGAGTCACCACTGCCAGATCGGCATGAAGGGTAATTCAATAACATGGCTAATGTGTAGAGGAGTAGTAGAAGATGGTAGGAGGATAACCTACACATGCCTGATTCCGTCAAGCTATCCGCAGTTCTGCGCGCTACGCCGCAGCAGGTGTACGAGGCGTGGCTCTCCAGCCGTGAGCATACCGCTTTCACCGGCGATGCTGCCGCCATTGACCCCAAGGTAGGTGGCGAATACACTGCTGGTAGTGGTTACATTCACGGCGTCACCCTGGAGTTGGAGCCGTACCGCCACATAGTGCAATCGTGGCACAGCACCGATTTTCCAGATGATGCAGAAGACTCGCGTTTGGAGATTACCCTGGAAGAAACACCTCGCGGCACCCGTTTGACCCTGGCCCACACCAACATTCCGGACGGCCAGGGCACGATGTATCGCGACGGCTGGCGGGAGTTCTACTTGACACCCATGCGTGTGTATTTCTCCAGTAAGGGCCAAGCATAGGTGGCTGCCAGCACGCCGCCGCAACGGCTGGCCGCTGAGAGGGTGGCCTCTCACGCAGACCGTATCGTCACGGTATCCGTCACGATCTTCTGCCAGGGCTTTCAGGCGCTGGCCATGGGCGGCATCGCGCTGTTTCTCCCCAACATTCGCGCTGAGCTTGGGCTTTCCTATACCCAGGCCGGAATCATCTCCTCTCTGGCGACCCTGACCTACGCCTTGGTGCAGATCCCAACCGGGTTCTTAGTCGACCGTTTCGGGCCGCGCAAGCTTTTCGTCATTGGCTCGCTGGTCACCAACCTGCTGGCCTTCGCCTTTGGGCTGGTAACGTCGTTCTGGATGATACTTCCCGTTCAAGCCTTGTCAGGGATGGCCAGGGCACTCCTGTTTATCCCCGGCCTGATCCTGGTCGCTAGCTGGTTTCCTCCTTCTCGCAGGGCCACCGCTATGGGCCTCTTCACAATAGGGGGGTTCTCGGGAAACGTGGTGTTGTCCGTGGCCGGGCCGTTGCTGGCGAACGCGTATAGCTGGAGGGCGCCGTTCCTGGTGTTCTCGATCATCGGCGTGCTGTCCTCCCTGGTCTTCCTGCGCCTAAGCAAGGAGAGCCCCAGTGCCGGCGGAGGCCAGCCCATTAACATCAAAGACCTGCTTTCCCTGTTCCGCTACCGTGTCATGTGGCTGACGGGCGGCATACAGTACATCCGGTACGCTGTGGTCTTTGGCCTCACGTTCTGGATTCCAAGCTACCTGGAAGAAGAAAAAGGTGTCTCCGTCGCGGTCGTTGGTGCCATTGTTGCCATCTCTTCCGCTATCACCGCACCGTCCAACTTCCTGGGTGGCTATGTCTCCGACCGCCTGAAGAACCCGCCCCTGGTCATTGGAGGCGCGCTACTGGTCATGGCCGTAGCCATCGCATTGCTGGCCACGGTGAACAACCTGGCTGTGATCGTTGCCCTTATCTTTGTAACGGCTCTCTTCCAGCAGTTCTACTTTGGCCCGCTATTCTCGGCGCCGGTGGAGATCCTCAAGCTCAAGAACGCCGGAGTGGCCACGGGCTTTGGCAACACCTTCGCCAACATCGGCGCGCTGACCTTCGGGTACACCATCGGTGCGCTCAAGGACATCAGTGGCGGCTTTAGCATAGGCTTCTATACCCTGGCGGCTTGCTGCGTAGTTGGGCTGGTGCTGACGGCGTTGCTGGCGCAGGAGCGGCGCAAGACGCTCGCGCAGGGGTAGGGCTACGCATAGGCGAGACTTCCAGTTGTGCAGCACTGGCGGTATGACCGCTGGTATGGTACATTAGATGGCTGGAGGTGCCGCATGGTTGCAACCAAAGTCGCTAAAATTACCATCAGCTTGCCCAAAGACCTGGTTGATGTTGCCGATAAGCTTGCTAAAGACCAGGCTACTACCCGCAGTGGCCTCATTGCCCGTCTCCTGGAAGAAGCGGAGAGGGAACGAATCGAGGCGCTGATGGAAGAGGGCTACAAGGAGATGGCTGAGGAGAACCGCAAGTTTGCGGAAGAGGCATTCCCAACTGCGTCCGAGACCATACTCAAGTACACGCAGTGGGACGAGCCCAACAATGGTTAGACGCGGCGAGATTTACTGGCTAGATATGCCTGTTGGCCAGGGCTCTATGCAGCAAGGCCGACGTCCCGTGCTCATTATTCAAAACGATCGAGGAAACAGTTCAAGTACCACTACTATCGTGGCAGCTATAACATCGCAGCGCCGACAGCGCTCGTATCCCTTTCAGGTCGCTTTTTCAGCTCAAGAAAGCGGCCTTCGCTTGGATGGCACAATCCTATGTGAACAAATCCAGACTATTGACCAAGCTAGGCTTGGTGACCTGGCAGGCTCTGTACCAGCCGACAGAATGCAGGAGGTGGACGAAGCACTGAGGTGGAGCTTGGGGTTGAGGTGAGGAGATGTTTTGCTAACTCAAGCGACGTGATAGGAGTGCAACTATAGGGCAGGACAATAGTTGTAGCACGTATAGATAGTTATCTTTGGGCATTTAGTCGCGGCAGCGGAGGCTACTTTGGCAAACTCACTTCCTAAACGAATCGTTGAATCATTGGATAAAGAAGTCCGGAATCAATTGGAGCTAGCTGGAGCTATGACTCACCCAGGTGAGAGTGGTCGTGGACGTGAGCAAGTAATAGCTGGCTTTGTCCGGAAGCTGGTTCCATATTCGATAGGGGTAGATAGCGGTTTTGTAATTGACGCTCAAGGGCAAATCAGCAAACAGATTGACATAGTGGTCTATCGTACGGACTACCACCCTGTGTTTAATATAGGTGGAGTCAAGCACTTCTTAGTAGAATCGGTGTTGGCTGTAATCGAAAACAAGGCGAGAATTACTTCGATTAGGGCTCTCGACGCTGCATTGGAAAACATAGCATCTGTAAAAAGGCTAGATAGAACTAATAAGGGAAGGAATCACGTTGTAATAGGTAGTTCTCAAGGTCCGGAAGTTCAGGCTGATGAATTCCAACATCAGGTTTTTGGCGCCATTGTCGCTCAGAAATCTATGGCCAAACCAAAACTCCAACAAAAGCTCTTAGAGTTCTGTGAATCACATGTCCGAAGAGAATGGTTCAACATGTATATTGATGTAAATGCTTTCTCGGTTGCATATGCGCGAGCGGTGAAGACCGACGATAGCGTCGAGCGAGGTCTGGAGGATGCGTTCATCGCCAACACGTCCATGGCTGATCGTTTGGCTGTCACTGACAAATCTTCCGCTGGTTTTGTGCCGCCACTTGCAGACCTAGCTCAGGAGCTAGTGAATTTCATTCGAGTTGCTCCAATCATCGATTTCTTGCCTACTAGCTACTTGTGGGATCAAAGTGGCAGGATTGACTGGCATACGATTCGAACCGCATGATGCTTGGTATTTCCCATCCCTTTTCCGTATGCGACAATAGACCCATCTTCTAATGCAACGTAGTAACATAGTGCGCCGTGCCAGTCCCGTAGAAAGGCCCATCATGCCCAACCGACTGATAAACGAGACCAGCCCATACCTCCAACAGCACGCCAACAACCCCGTGGACTGGTACCCCTGGGGCCCGGAGGCCTTCGCCCGCGCCAAACTGGAAGACAAGCCAATCCTCCTCAGCATCGGCTACTCCGCATGCCACTGGTGCCATGTCAGGGCCCACGAGTCTTTCGAGAACGAGGACATCGCCCGTCAGATGAACGAGAAGTTCGTCTGCATCAAGGTA
>ORJL011723499.1_pt1 | contig 27423 bp, 31 predicted proteins | sample 1779941 | NCBI WGS metagenome assembly ORJL01 (sample SAMEA104232317, study PRJEB22302) | groundwater metagenome | biome: forest; feature: aquifer; material: groundwater | place: USA | collected 2011-08-07 | depth 5.8 m
CTGTATTGAAAATTTGGACATTGAAAATTCATTGCCTGCCCGCAATGCTTTCAGCATAGCTGATGCAGGCGGGAAAATTGAAAATTGTAAATTGAAAATTGACCAGATTCAAGTCTTTGTGAATCTGGGCTGGTATATGGGCCCGCTAACCGCTGATGGATATTTTGATACCGGCCTGAAGATCAAAGTTACGGATATCCAATATACCTCACCCCTGCCCTCTCCTAAATTAGGAGAGGGGGATCCCGATGTACATCGGGAGGGTGAGATACTTTCCATGCGGGAGCAAATAGCTTCTATTTCCGCCCAATTAGCAACTTTACAAATCCAAAATAATCCAGCCGCGTCCCTATCTGCGGAGTTATGGCAATACGCTACTGAATCCGGCAAACTGACCTCTATTTTTGATGTCCAAGTTCCCTCACTCACCGTCACCGGAAAATTGCAAGTTGGGTTGTTGTCATTTGATGATCTGGAGGCCTCTCTATCTTCCCTGACCGGCGAAATTACGATTAAAGGCGATTTGGCCGTGACCGGATCATTGAAAGTCCTCGGTTCCTCCGCCGGTAAAGCCACGATACCAGCAAACAGTCTAAGTCTAAGTATTCAGAATAATCTGGTATCTTCTCAAAGTGCTGTCTTTGTGTCAGCCGAAGAAGCGCAAACTGTAGGCGCCAAAGCTACTGAATCCGGTAAATTTGTGATCAGTCTCCCCGCTTCCCTGCCCGCGGATCTGAAAGTGAATTGGTGGATTGTTAATTAAAGTAAATACGCTTCTTCTTCAGAAATTAAATAAAACTTTTTTTTGAGTTTTGAAGATAACTCTTTGTATTTATTTATGTCCGTATTATTGCCCGACTTAATTTCAAAAGCCGAATCTTCGGACACAAAATCCAATTCTTTTCCCTCAATTCTGTAATATTCTATTTTCCCGTATTTTTCCAAAAGTCTGATAAAAATATAATTTTCAAAATACCGGCCGAATACTCTGGTGTCGTTTAAGTAGGAAACATCAAATCCATTAAGATGAAGCGATAAATTTAAGTTGAGTCCGTATATTTTTTTGGCTCCGGACAGTTTTTTTCTCATACTCTTAAAGCCATTGTTATAGCAAACACTAAACAAACCTATTTCTTCAAGGATTTTTACATCTTCAGTTATTCCCCGCCTGCTGGTTTCCAAGGTCTTTGCCAAATTATTCGCGCTATATTCCTGAGCCAAATCAAAAGATAAGGTTTTAACGACACTCAAAAATAATTGTCTGTTAACTTTTGCCGAAAAATAAGGAATGTCAAAATTTATTATTTGATCGCTTAGATCCATAATGTATTTTTTGGGATCTATTTCCGGGTTGGCTACTATTTCCGGATATTGGCCAAAAGCCAAATATTTTTTAAACTCGGTTTTGTAAATAGTCAGGTTAGACACAAATTTTGCCCGGATCTTTGGCGACGGTTCTTCAATATTTTTAAATCTTAAATATTCATGAAAACTTAACGCCCCCAGTTTGCATTTTAATATTCTCCCGGCCAAACTTTCTTTTGATTTTTGCCGGTAAAACAAAGATGTCGAGCCGCTGATAATAAATTTAACATCTCCTAATAGGTCATAGGCAGATTTAATTTGATCCTGCCAATAATCAACATATTGGATTTCATCAAGAAAAATATATTTTCTCCCCGTGCCGGCGAATTTTTTCAAAAACAGATCTAAAACCGCATGAATAATATTTTTTTCGTTTAAACTTCCTGAAAACTGAAAATAACAGATATTTTTATGAAGAATATGTTTATTTTCCGCAAGCCAACGCATCGATTGTTTCAAAAGAAATGTTTTTCCGCTTCTTCTGGGACCACTTAAGGTTAAAATAAGCTTTTTCTTGTATAATTCCTGATTGAAATTGGAAAATATGTCGCGCCGGAAGCCAACCACGCCAATTTCCCCGGAAATCCATTGTGGATTTTGCTGAACCAATAATTCTTCAAGGTTGTACAAATTCATAACAACTTCATATTAATAGTTGTACATCTATTTGTCAAGGGGATTACCATCTTGACACTTCAGTGTCAAAGTGGTAATTTAGGTATCATATGGCAACATTAAAACTTGATGATCTACCGGATTTATTGACAGTCAAAGAAGTGGCTAATGTGTTGCGTGTCTCAGTCCTGACCATCAAGCGCTGGGGCAAGCGAGGCAAACTGGTCCCCATCCGCATCAATTCCCGAGGTGACAGACGCTACAAAAAGGAAGCCGTTCTCTGGCTTCTGGGAATGACCCCAAAAACAAATTAGGCTACTCTTTCTTTTATCGCCTGATAAAACTTCTCCAAAAGTCCCTTTTTGTTATTTTTGTCAGAAGTACTGGCCAGCCAGCCAAGATGGGCCGCAGCTGCGGCCTGAAAACTAGAAACCCTAAATTTCTCGGCCAACAAATGCTTGAGCTTTTCTTCTGTCACGCCATTTTTCCAGAGATCAATTTCGATATTGGCCACAATTTTTGGTTCTAAAGCTAGTCCCAAGGTTTTTCTGATTATTTCATAAAGACCCTCCAGAGATTCTTTCGCTTTATCCCAATTTTCGTGACGCCTATAAACCAAAGCTTTTGCCAAATTCAATCCTGCGTCTTTGGCAAGATCTTTGGACAAGCCATAATGTTCTCGGACATATCTAATTACCAAATCTCTGAACTTTTCGTCTTGCTTTAGACTCAAGGCATGCTGCCATTGCAATTCGAGGCCTGCCACCACCTTGGGATCAAATTTGAAATGCTCCTCGGCATCATTGCCGCCAAATCTTCTTCTTCTTCTGGAATAATCCAATATTGCCTCTCTCAATTTCTCGGGGGTAAAATCGGGTAAATGCTCTTGCTCAAAATAATATTCGGCATAATCCATTTGCCAAGGTAATAAACCGGAAGTTCTTTGTTCTCCAGAAGTCCTGATAAACAAATCTACATATGGATATGGTTGATTTGCGGTATCCAAAAATGATTCAAATTGTTTGGCATTTACTGTTTTCAGTTTTGCATCCAAAATCTTATTTACTGCTCTAATTATTTCCTGGTGTCCACCGTAATCAAGGGCAATATTGAATACATAGTCAGTATAATGGGCGGTATCTTTTTCAAGTTTTGAAATATGCTCCATGGCATCTTTGGGCAATTTATCTTTTCGTCCCAGATGAATAAATCGGACTTTATCTTGGTGAAGTTCCGGTTCCATTTCGTCTAAACCAAAACGCAGAAGTTTCATAATTTCATTTATTTCTATCTCAGGCCGTTCCCAATTTTCAGTAGAAAATGCCCAAACTGTAAATGTGTGTACTCCCAAATCCCGGGCTGACTTGGCTAATTTTTTAATTGCCTCATAACCTGCTTTGTGACCTTCCCAGGGCTTTAAACCCCGGGCCCGGGCCCACCTTCTGTTTCCATCCAAAATCAGAGCAATGTGATTTGGGATCTTGGTGCCGGGGGGAAGTGTAATCATGTCTCATTCATTTTAGCATATTTATTACTTCTTCCAAACTCAACAATTCAATTTTATCAGAATTTCGCTCTTTGTATTCTATCTTGTCCCCGGTTTTTTCGGAAACTACTAACCTGACTGGGATACCGATTAGATCTGCATTGGCAAATTTTTCCCCGGCTGATTTATCAGTGTCATCAAACAATACCTCAATACTAGAATCCATCAACTTTTTGTAAACTTCCTCACCTAGCACTTGGCCCTTAGCCCCTAGCCCTATCAAATGGACATCAAAAGGAGCGATAGATTTTGGCCAGATGATCCCCTTTTCATCATGGAATTTTTCCACTATTACTCCCATCGTCCGGCTAATGCCGATACCATAACAGCCCATGACCGGATAAACTCCATCAATTTTGAGATCAAAAGCCTTAGAATATTTCTGTCCCAAATCAAAGACATTGCCCACTTCGGCCGCCTTAGAAGCTTTGAGTTTGTTTGAACATTTTGGGCAATTGTCTTTTTTAAAATCGTCGATATTGACACAATAATCACACTTATCGCAATACATAATATTGGCCTCACCAGCTTCGGTCAAGACTTCAAATTCATACGAAACTTTGTCAGTAAAACTCCCACCCGAAGCCTCTGTTACTTTGGCTGCAAGGCCGAGCCTTGAAAAGACCTTTAAATAGGCTTGTTTTGCCAACGCATAATATTTTTCAAAATCTTCTTGAGTCAGGTGCCAGCTATACATATCTTTCATCAAAAATTCCCGCCCGCGCATGATCCCCGATTTTGATCTTAATTCATCTCTGAATTTCCATTGGATGTGATAAATAGATAGGGGCAAATCTTTGGCTGAATTGATAAATTCACGGGCCAAGGGGGTGACTACTTCTTCATGGCTTTGGGACAGCGCATAATCTTTCTTGGTCCGGCTTTGAAGCTTGAATAATACATCAATACTGTCCCAACCACCGGATTGTTTCCAGATATTGGCCGGGTGAAGCATTGGCATCAATACTTCCTGGCTACCAATGGCATCCATCTCTTCCCGCACTATCTGAGAAATTTTATTGAGGACCCGGTGGCCCAGTGGCAAATAGGTATATACTCCGGCCATCAGCTGGCGCACAAATCCCGCCTGCACCAACAATTTGTGATTGATTGTCTCGGCATCTTTAGGTGCTTGCCGCAGGGTCTTAAAAATAGTTTGCGAATATCTCATACTTAAAACATTTTACCTCCTATTTGTATTTATCATAGCACTTCCTTTTTCAATCCCCAAATTAACTATTGACAAGAATATTGTTTTGTATTACATTGTAATATATAATGGCCACAGAGAACCTGATTCTTATTTGGGACGATTTCAATAGAGATCATCTAAATAAACATTCTGTCTCTGTAAAAGAAGCCGAGGAAGCTTGCCACAATATATTGGGCAAATTTCCTGCTAAAAACGACCGTTTTTTGTTAATCGGCAAGACAAAAAACAATCGGGTTATTTCAATGATTGCCGCGATTAAAGGAGCCAAATCTATCTATATAGTCACCGCCCGTGACATAAGTAAAAATGAAAAAAAACACATCAAAATTTAAAACATACAAAGAGGAAGCTGATTTTTGGGACAAGCAATCAGATTGGACTCAGTTTTTTGACATGTCTTCAAATCAAGCAAGCTCTACTTCGATCTCAAAAGATAAAGAGGAAATCTTTACCATGAGATTGCCAAAGTTTTTTAAAACTAGGCTTACAGGCCTTGCAGACGATATGGGCGTAGGGGCATCTACTCTGGCCCGCATGTGGGTAGTTGAAAAAATCAAATCTCTTACTGCTTCCTAATAATTTATCTTCATAGCACGGAGATTGTTTTACTAAAAACATATGGTGCGAGTCTAGAATTCACAGAAACGTTGCATTATTAGGCATTTCTACCAACATTTTAGTATAACACCATTTTTTGATTTGACAAAAGCAAGCACCCGGTATAAAATGCTTTTACAATTTATAACGCTGTGACGTAGTGCAGTAGGCAACAAATATGACTAATCTGGCCTCTCGAAAATGCGTGCCCTGCGAAGGGGGTACACCGCCTCTATCTCCAAACCAGGTAGCCGCTCTGGTAAAGTCTGTAGCTGACTGGTCAGTTGTCGCCAATCAAAAAATAGAAAGAGAATTTCAGTTTAAAAATTTCGTCACAGCCATGGGATTTGTAACTCAATTAGCCCTCATTGCTCAAAAAGAAAATCATCACCCTGATATATACCTTCACCAGTGGAACAAAGTAAAAATCACTCTTACCACCCACGCCATTGGCGGTTTATCCGAAAACGATTTTATTTTAGCTGCCAAGATCAACCAATTACTGTGATATATTAAAAAGCATATGGACAAGATTGATGAATTACTCACACGAGGGGTTTCCCAGATTATTCCCAACAAAGAAGATTTGGAGAAAGAGCTGCGTAGTGGTAAAAAACTACGACTTTACACCGGTATTGATCCCACAGGTTCTCAAGTTCATATTGGTCATACGGCTTGGATGTGGAAATTGCGGGCATTTCAAGATTTGGGACATGAAGTAATTGTTTTGATTGGAGATTTTACCGGTATGATTGGTGATCCTTCAGGTAAATCAGACGCTCGGAAAATACTCACCAAGGAGGAAGTAGACAAGAACGCCGAAACTTACAAAGAACAAATTGGTAAAATTATCCGTTTTGACGGTCCAAATGCTGCTACTATCCGCCGAAATAGTGAATGGCACGGCAAAATGTCTGCTCTGGAAATGGCTCAAAATATGTCGTACCTAACTTTTGCTCAAGTATTGGAACGAGATATGTTTCAAGAACGCTTAAAAAGTGGCAAAGATTTATATATTAGCGAGTTTTTATACCCCTTTATGCAAGGTTACGATTCTGTGGCCATGGATGTAGATTTGGAAGTGGGTGGATCTGATCAATTATTCAACATGATGACAGGGCGCGACTTGATGCACAAAATGAAAAGAAAAAATAAATTTGTCATGGGACTTAGATTAATCACCGACGCATCCGGTAATAAAATAGGCAAAACCGAAGGCAATGCTATCGCCATTACTGGCAAGCCAGAAGTTTTGTACGGCCAAATAATGTCATTGCCCGATGAAGTTATCACTTCTATATTCGAATCTTGTACCAATGTACCATTAGACCAAATTCCGAGTGGAGATCATCCTATGGACAACAAAAAGAAATTGGCATGGCAGATTGTATTTCAATATAACAATAAACAAGATGCTAATGCTGCTCAAAAACATTTTGAGAGTACAGTTCAGGCTGGAGAAACTCCCACCGATATCCCCTCTATCTCTATCTCTAATCTCAAATCAAAAACAATTGTCGATGTCTTGGTCGAGACTGGTCTCGCCTCTTCCAAATCCGAGGCCAAGAGACTGATTGAACAACATGGCGTAAGAATTAATAATCAAGAATCAATGATCAATGATCAAGTGAAGAATGGAGATATTATTAATGTCGGGGCGAGAAAGTTTGTAAAAGTACAAATTTAACCAAATTCATCTGTCTCCTCCATCTCCACGGTTCGCGTACCAGTCTCCACAACCACTCAAGCCCTAATGTTTCAATAAACTTAGGTGGTAGAGCACTTTTACCTGTCAAATAATCAAATGCACCCCCTACACCGATTAGCACACGAGCATTTAGCAATTTGCAATTAGCATACAGCCACTTTTCTTGGTATGGAGCCCCGTAGGCCACTAATAAAACATCTGGCTTGTATTTATTTATCTTGGCAATTATCTCAGCATTTCTAACTGGATTTTTAATATTGATTTCACCATGATCACTTGCGCCACCATATTTCTTGGCCATTTCAGCAGCAACGCCATTTTGGCCTCCCAAAAAGAAAAATTTGTAAGGTTTTTTAAGCAATTCTGCTACTAATTTACGTCCAGGGATAATATTTTTGATGCCCGCCAGCCTCAAACCTACTCCATCAGCTATAGCCAAATCCGCACTATTTAAAATATTTTTGAATTCAGGATCATCTTGAGCCAGCATTATGAACTCAGGATTGACCGTAACTATAAAATAAGGCTTTTTATTTCTGAGCATTGAGCACTGAGCACTTATTTCCTTAAGCACCTCAGTGCTGGTAGTGCCAGACACCTCCACCCCCAGAATATTTGCTTTAATATGGTCCATTGCATGTATTATACACTCACCTGCTTTTGCAGAGTTAAACAGTTGGTCAGTTAGCCAGTTTATCAGTTGTGAAAGGTTAATATCCTATAGGTCTTCTAACTCCTAACTCCTAATTGCTAACTCATAATTTTTGTACACACATTATCCCCATCGATTTTAGATTCATATTCCACAATTGTAAATTGAAAATTGTAAATTGTAAATTAAGGATTCGTCAGAATCCTACAGGTCTCTCTTGCCGCCTTTTCCCAACTAAATTCTTTAATTCTTAGATAACCTTTTTTGATTAAGACTAATCGCAACGAATGATTACGAATAATAACTAATATTTTTTTTGCGATGTCTTCAACATTAAGCGGGTCAAATAATAGTCCGGCATCCCCGACCACTTCTGGTAATGCTCCACCATTGGAAGAAATCACCGGCACTCCTGCGGCCATGGCTTCCAGGACCGGCAAACCAAATCCTTCGGTAATACTGGGTTGGACATAAAACATGGCATTCTTCAAAAGTACGTTTCTGTCTTCATCTGAAACAAAACCAGTGATAATCACATTCTTGTTTTTCTTGGCTTCATCCAATACCTCTTGATAATTCCACCCCAGCTTGCCTGCCAGCAACAATTTACAATTTACAATTTTCAATTTACAAAAAGCCTTAATTAGTCTAACTAAATTTTTACGGGGCTGAATAGTACCAATAAACAGAATATATCTTTCTCCTGTCTTAGTATATCTTTTTGGTTCAATATAGTTTGTGCCCTCGTAAACTACTGAAATCTTCTTTGGGTCAGCTCTTAATCGCTCAATCAACTGATCGCGTGTAAACTTACTGACCGCAATGATTTTCTGAGCACTTTTTACTGCGTACTGAGTACTGAGGGGAAGATACCATCTCTGAAGCCAGTTTTCGTAAGCCGGTAGCCATTCGTACTCGATCCCGTGGATCGTAACCACTGTTTTTAACCCAAATTTTCGTAATACCGGGAGTGTATGTGCCGGGATCCACAAGACATCTAATTTGTCAGTCCATGTTTTAAACGCAAGCCCTACTTGAGTCCAAAGTCTTGGAAGTTTGATAATTGAAACTTGAAAATTTATTGGAAACTGAAAATTGAAAATTGAAAATTTAGTGTAGAGTATCCACTCGTGGTTTTTTGCTTCAGGCAATTTGATTAACCGAGTAATAATCTCATAAGAATAATTTTCTGTGCCGGTGCGTTCTGATCCAAATGCCCGACTAGCATCAATACCTATTCTCATATTACATTTTCTCTGGAGCTGATATGCCCAATAGATTCAAGCCTTTTTTGAGTACATCCCCGACTGACTTTGTTAAAACCAGCCTAAATTCCCGTTCCCCTAAGCTCTGAGCACTGAGTATTGAGCACTTGTTATAAAAAGTGTTGAATCTCTGGGCTAATTCGTATATAAAGTTGCATAGCAGATTGGGGCTGTATCTGCCAGCCGCTTCCTCGACTACCTCAGGAAATTTATATATGTGCCTCAATATGGCCAATTCTTCCCTATTTAACTCACCCCCTACCCCCTCTCTTAATTTAAGAGAGGGGAACGAAAGGGGAGAGTTATTTTTCGCGAGCACACTCTTAATGCGAGCGTGTGTATACTGCAAATACGGCCCCGAATTCCCCTGCAGAGCCAAGATCTTATCCCAATCAAATACAATATTACTTTGGATCCCATGTAAAAGATCAAAATATTTAATCGCTCCAATCCCCACCTCAGGTATGCCTTTTGCCCTGTCTATAGCCTCTTTTAGGACTTCATCCAGTTTGACAGTATTACCCCCGCGAGTGCTAAATTTACGCCCATCCGGGGCCAGATATAGGCCATGCCAAACATGCACTAGCTCCACTTTATCAGAAATAAGTCCCATTTTTCGACTGGCGGTAAAGAGTTGAGCAAAGTATAAAATTTGATCGGCTCCCACTTCATAGATGATTTTGACCGGGTCAAACTCTTTCATTCTATATAAAACAGTAGCCAAATCGCGGGTGGCATAAGTAGTTCCTCCGTCGCTTTTTAACAACATTAATGGAGATTCATGACCCGTTTCTATAATCCATGCATCTTCACTTTGTATAGCCACCTTTTTTTTGGCCAATTTAATTATTTCTTGCATTTTATCTTCATAAAAACTTTCCCCATAAGCGTGATCAATTTTTACTTCAAGTAAATCATAAATTCTATTAAATTCCCGCATAGAGATTTGAATACATTTCTGCCATATTTCCCGCGCCCACTTATTTCCGTCTTCCAGTTTCTTGAACCACTTTCTGGCCTCATCTTCTAGTGTTTTATCATTTACCGCTAATTTATGAAATTCTATATATATTTCTTCCAGTTTATCTATATCATAATCAGTTATACTATATTTATCTATCATATATAACAATTTACCAAATTGTGTTCCCCAATCCCCTAAATGATTATCGCCGATTACCTTATACCCTAATGCTTTGTGAAGATTGTATAAAGCCTGGCCAATAATAGTGGACCTTAAATGTCCAATGCCAAAATGCTTGGCGATATTTGGAGAAGAATATTCAACTATCACTGTCTGACCATGCCCAACATCCGGTAAATTACAGACGGTAGACATTAAATTTAATAAGTTCTCCGGCGTCAGAGTAATATTTATAAATCCCGGACCAGCAACGGTTGCCCCCGGGATCTTGGCTGCAATAGCCTTGGCATCAAGTTTATTTTTAATAGCTATATTAGTAGAGTAATCGCCAAAGGATTCTAAATTGGGGTGCTCAAGTGTTACTTGGGAAATATCTACACCGGCAGCCTTAGCGATAGTCTGGCGTAATTGATCTCTTAGCATAGAATCGATTATAAACTATTGCCAAGACTAAATACCACACCCCTACCCACCACCAGCTCATTGGACCCACAGACAGACTGGCAAATGAAAGCTTTGAAAGCCAAGAAGCAATCGATAACATATAGGCAAGAAGTGGCCAAGCTAGATATAATGCCGGCGGAAATATAAGTCCCAGGGCCGTCAATTGCATAATATACGGGACTGTCCAGACAACCATTAGATTTGCCAGAGGAGCCACAATTGATAATTGACCAAAGTGATGCAAGATTAAGGGAATGGTAAACAGCTGAACCATAAATATTATTTTTAACTCAGATCCAGAAGACAATAACACTCCAAGGGTTGCCATGACAGACAATTGAAATCCAATATCTAATACATACCACGGATTCCATAAAATCATGACTGTCGCGGATAATATCAATGACCATATTGCATCGCTTTTCCGGCCATATATCAATGCGGTAAATGATAAGATACTCATTATTCCCGCACGGATTACTGATGCCGTCATCCCTGCCAGTAACACGTACAATATAGTTCCTAATACACCAAATAGTATCATTAGTTTTTGATAGCGAATTTTGTGGCCGATTTTCATCAACCAACCGCTAACCATAACCACATTGTAACCTGATGCGGCAATGATATGTGACAGCCCATCGCGGACAAAATTCCGGCGGGTGTCATACGAAAGTAATTGATTTCCGCCCAATAATATTCCTGAGGCTAAACCACCCAAATCTCCGGATAAATATTTAGTTATTTTCTCCTGTAAAATAACTCGTATTTTGTAAAACAGCGGTGTATAATTTCTTTCGATTTGGGCTTCTTCCAGGTATATATTTAATCCAAATTTGTCTGTCACTTGACCTGTCACTCTGCCAATCAAGGTTACCTGATCTCCATTCGGAATATCTATGTTCTTGTCCAAGACGATAAATCTTCTATTTTCGACTCTTATTTTACCACCCCAAATGACTCCTGTGACTGTGACTTGATCCCCTATGTTGGCCTGAACTTGGTTATTTATAACTATTAGATATCTGACTAAACAAGCAATCAATAAAACTCCGAGAAACCACCATCTCACCATAAGGACAGCTTATCTTTAATCTGAGTATACAGCTTGGCACTAATGATTTTGCGGGCTACCAAGTCAGTCAATTCCTGATACGGCCGGCTATTGATTATTTTATCCGCAGTAACCGGGCCAATTCCCGCAATAGCCTCAAGTTCTGCTTGGCTGGCTGTGTTTATATTAATTAAATTTGATTTGACATTTGTCATTTGTCCCGCAGAGGCGGGATCATTTATTCTAGGAATATAGATTTTCTCTCCGTCACTGACCTTTTTTGCTCTATTAAGATTGATTTCGACCCATTTTGTATCGGCGCTTTCGGTTAAACCTTCAGCGACCCGCAGTGCATCTTCTATTCTGGAACCCGCCGGCATTTTATAAACACCAGGTTTATTAACTGCCCCTTGTATATCCACCAATATTTCTTTCTGTTGGACTTCTTTGGAAATTACCTGTACCGGAGTGGGATTAAAATGGTCATAAAAGTACCACAAAACGCCCGATCCAAACAATAATATGCCTATTGCGGCAATATAGACCTCTTTTTTCATTTGGTTACAAAATTTATGACTTTACCGGGTACAAAGATGGCCCTGTATGAAGCCCCTTTTAGGTAAGTTTGTACTTTGGCACTCGCAAGGGCCCTCTGCTGAACATCAGGCCCATCCTCCAATCTGTCTCTGACCTTACCATCTATCTGAACCACAATAGTGACTTTTTTGTTGGTGACCAGGGTTGAATCATAAATTGGCCAAGCTTGTGAGTGAACTGAGTCAGCATGACCTAATTTGTACCACATTTCCTCGGCGAGGAATGGTGCAAATGGTGCTAAGACCAAAATAAATTTCTCCCAGGCAGATTTCCAGTCCCCATCCGCGTTGGACATGCCATTGAAGGTCTCCATCATGGCTGCAATAGCAGTGTTAAACGACATATTTTCAATGTCCTCTGTTACTTTACCTACCAATTGATTGACCAGCCTGTTTACCAAATCACCTTTATTAATTTGGGTATTGGTCAACTCAAACTTCCGGTATAACCGGTTTAGAAACCGGTAAATTCCTTCCACGCCATTGGTTTGCCACGACTTCATGTCTTCAAACGGACCCATAAACAGCTCGTACATCCGGACAGTATCAGCTCCGAATTTATTTACTACTTCATCCAAGCCAACCACATTCCCCCAGCGTTTGCTCATTTTCCGATGGTCGGGACCTAAAACCGTTCCTTGGTGCCTTAATTTTAGAAATGGCTCGTCTATACCATTACTTTTAAGAATTCCCAAGTCACAAAAAGCTTTATAAAAAAACCTGGAATACATTAGATGTAATACTGTGTGTTCCGCCCCTCCCACATACAAATCTACCGGAGCCCATTTTTGTACCAAATCTTTGGCAAATAGTTGTAAACTATTTTGAGTATCGCAAAATCGTAAAAAATACCACGACGAATCCACAAACGTATCCATAGTATCCACTTCCCGCACGGCAGGACCACCACATTTGCTGCATTTAACACCTTCTTGGAATGATTTAGACTTGGCCAAGGGTGACATACCCTTTGGCGTAAATTCAACATCGGTAGGTAATAAAACCGGCAATTGGGCCTCGGGAACAGGTTGCCAATCACATTTTTGGCAATTGGTCATGGGAATGGGAGCACCCCAATAACGTTGCCTGCTAATCAGCCAATCACGCAGATGATATGTAGTCGTTTCTGTGGCATATTTCTTCATCCCGTCGTCGGGATCCATCTGGATTATTTCTAAACCATATTTTTTAGCAAATTCCATATCGCGCTGGTCGTGAGCGGGCACACCCATAATGGCGCCGGTTCCGTATTCAGTGGTTACATAGTTTGATACCCAAACCGGAATTTGTTTTCCGGTTCCTGGATTGGTCACTAATTTTCCGGTAAATACCCCTCGTTTATTTTTATCGGCTTTATATCCCTGAACCTCTACACTTTTAATAAAATCAGTCAGTTCAGGCTGTTCTTTAAGTCCCAGATATTCGGCAGATAGGGCTATAAATGTGGCTCCATGCAATGTATCCGGGCGGGTCGTAAAGACTTCAATGTCATCAAATTTGATCTTCCAACCCTTGGATTTGCCTATCCAATTTTTTTGCATGGCGACAGTTGACTTCGGCCAGTCTATTTTGTCTAAGCCTGCTATTAGCCGATCGGCATAATCGGTAATCTTAAAAAACCATTGATCCAAATCTTTTCTGTGTACGACAGTGTCGCAACGCTCACATTTCCCATCCCCGCCTGCAACGCTTTGCGTAGCAATGCGGGCAGGAATAACCTGTTCATTGGCCAAAACTGTCTCACATGACGGACACCAATTGGCAGGAGCTTTCTTTTTGTATGCCAATCCCGCCTTGAATAACTGAATAAAGATCCATTGTGTCCATTTGTAATAATCTGGCTTGGATGAATCAATTTCCCGATCCCAATCGTAAGACAAACCGGTAGCCCGGAGATATTTTATGAAGTTTTGAATGTTGTCAACGGTTGATTTAGCCGGATGAAGTCCATTTTTAATGGCATAATTTTCGGCAGGCAATCCAAAAGCGTCCCAACCCATAGGGTGTAATACGGCACAGCCTTTCATCCGGTAATAACGGGCCATAACATCAGTTCCGGTATATCCTTCAATATGACCTACATGGAGACCCGCTCCTGAAGGGTACGGGAACATGTCTAAGACATACATTTTCTTTTGGCCTGTCAATTCAGGAGTCTGATAGAGTCTCGTATCATCCCAAATTTTACTCCATTTCGCTTCGATTTCTTTATGATCAAAATTAGTCATAGATTTGATTATATATTACCCAGTCTCTACAAACTGTTGGTAATTTGGTACCAACCTGGATATCTCTAATGTATCTATCCATTTACTTATATATTTATCTATATATAACTGATAACTGGAATAAGGATAACTTGAGAAAGTTGAGCGGATTTGTAACGGCCCAAAAGTAGTCGTGGTCATGGGTATTCGGTGAATTTGGCGACTAGTATCTAGTGCCTCTTTGTCTCCAGCCAGCAACCTGCCTTTGTAAACTCCTTTGAAGGACGTCCCCTTTTTGTACATACTGTAAGCTGTGGATAATTTACGCATTAGAGTAGTAATTGCCCGGGGACTGGATTGACGAACTAGTAAATCTAGGCGGTTAGGCAATAGGCAATAGGCCAATATTTTGGCATCAGTCTCGGGCACAAAACGGCGGAGGTTACTTAAGTATTTCTGAAAATCCGCGTCATCAGCAAAAATCACACCTTTTCCGGTTTGAAAAATGTGATAGGTTCCGACAGAAAACTCCTTATTGCGATATTTGGCCGGCATATGATTTCCAGAGTTTTTTATACTTGGAATACTGATGAGAATTTAACGACAATTCCGGAATTTCCGTCTGGCCAAGAGCCAACTCTAAAATTTCTTTCGAAACTTTGGACCAATTTAATTCAAGGCACAATAAACTTATTATATCCACCAGATCTTTCTGGCCTCTATCCGATCCCTTCCGGCCCTGATAAGCCACCAGTTTTAACTTCAATAATGTTTCGGGGGTAGGTACCTGAAATCCTTCCAAATTTAGAGCCGAACTTAAGATATCTTCAGCGGGTACTCCAAGCTGGGAATAATATGGTGTATAAACATCAATTTGAATTTCTTCTTGTCTGATTTCATATTTATGAAGTCGATCATTTTTTATCAAATCATAATCCCCGCTTAATTTACCCAATTGATCAAGACTGACCACAATGTCAATATCCTTGGACTTTAGTTGTTTGCTATACAACCACACTGCCCACCCGCCGATTAGTACAAATTGGTATTTCGAAAATAATTTTGTCAAAATCTGCCAGCTCTTTTGGGTTACCTGGTCACGATAATAAGTCATCTAGTTTAGATTTTATGTAACGGCAAAAATCTTTGGCATACCAGTCGTGCATATTCCATAAATCCACAAAGATCTGAGATAGAGATAGAGATTTGAGAAACGGATCGGCTTGGAGAATAAAAAGATTTGGAGAACCGGCGATAATTGATTTGGTAAATCTGGACTCAATAATTTTTGGATCGCGATGATAACAATAAACTTTGTCATAATCGGCTGGTGGCTCCCCAAATCTATCCCTGACTGCAGTGTATCCGGTGGGAATTGTATCTCCCGGTAGTTGTCCTTCAATTTCCATAACTGGCAAATTTACCCGTAATTTTTTATAGACATCTTTTTGAAGTTGGCGGTGATTGGCCCAATGATAGAGAATCTTTTCATAATCCACGACCTCAGACCGGCGTTTGCCAATTAGAACCGCTCCCAATTTTCGTAGAGGCGAAATAGCCAAATTGACTGTAGATGAAGATAAATTTAATTTGGCAGCCAATATCTGTTGGCCAAAGACCGGTTCCCGCTTTTCCAGAGTTTGAATCAAGAGCTCCCGCCAGATATATTCGATTTTCTTCATGATATTGATGATTATATTCGAAACTTATAGAATATTCAAGTCCCACTATTTATACACCACTTGATCTTAGCTTGACAATATTGTAAAAATATTATAAAGTTAGTTTATGATTACAGTACAGAAACTCAAACAGGCGATAGCCGAGTCACAATTGCTGTCTCCGGCAAATCCTACTCCAAGAAATAAATACCTTTCTTGGTTGGAGAAGGCCTCCGAAAATCTTCTGATCAAGGCAGTCTTAGGTTTTAGGCGTTCGGGAAAATCATACCTGTTAAAAATGCTCTCGCTGTCTCTCATTAATAAAGGTGTTCCCCCTGAGAACATTTTCTATTTAAATTTCGAGAATGACCTATTAAATGACATTAAAGAAGTCAAAAGTCTGCGCTCTATATGGGAAATATATCTTCGCGAAATTGCAAATTTGGAAAAACCCATTTATATTATCTGGGATGAAATCCAGATGGTCCAAAACTGGGAAAAGTTGGTACGCACACTTTATGAACAAAATAAATATAATATATTCATAAGTGGATCTAATAGTCAATTACTGTCCGGTGAGCTAAGCAGTAGTCTTTCCGGCCGAAGCTTACAAATTGAAATATTACCATTTAGTTTTAGAGAATTTCTGGCCCATCAACATATTGACCATACCTCTTATTTCAGGAATAAATCAATAATAGACAAGGCTTTTATGACTTACCTCAAAAGAGGAGGTATCGCCGAACAATTTATGATTGACGATAATTTAGCAAAAAATTATCGGGATGGATTGATACAAAAAATAATACTTGACGACATTATCAAGCGCTATCAGATAGACAAGGTTAATGTTTTGAAAGAAACTTTTGAATTTGTGCGGGGAAATATTACCTCAACCCTCTCACTGCGAAAAATAATATCCAGGCTTGACAATCAGATGCTTAAGTTGTCCCCCGCTACTTTGGATAATTATTTATATTATTGGCAAACTTCATACGCCATAAATAAACTCGTCAAGTTTGATTATCGGCTATCCCAAATTTTTGACCGGACAGCTAAATATTATGTCATTGATAATCTCTTGATTTTGGGGGGCGAAGAACAAAACGAAAAAAGACTGGAAAATCTAGTTTACAATGAGCTGGTCAGGAGATATGGCCGGGAAAATATAAATTTTGCTCAAGATGCCAATGGTTATGAAATTGATTTTTTGGTAAGAAACAATGATGAATTTTTATTCTTCCAGGTGTGTCTGCAGTTGAATGATAAAAATGCCAAACGTGAGATAGGCAATATCAAACTTATCAAAAATAAGATAAAGGGAGACGGCAAGGTCTTGGTTTTAGATGATTTGAGGTCTAATACGAACGATTTTGATGTCCCCATCGTATCAATTATTGAATGGTTATTAAATTAAAAGTATGATACTATTTATAGTATGACTCTGCCGGATCCCGGTCATGAAGATATTCCAATTGAAATAAATACCCGTCCTTCCCTGCCCCTGCCGGTTTATTTTAAGCAACTGGCGGCCATTGCCACAGTATTGGTTTTAACTGTAGGATTGGGCGTGGCCGTCAAATTATCCCAAAATTATCAAGGTCCCAGTAAAGCCGGATCAGGATTGGTGGACAGAGTCGATCTATCTGTAAACAAAATCGATTCTATAAAATATGGTTTATCCGCCCAAGCTGTGGGAAATAATACCGATGCTGTAAATTATCAATGGGGAGTCAGCTCGACAAATTCTATTGGTACATTAGATATTCACTCCAGTCAAAAATATGCTGAATTTACTCTCAATGGCAATCCCGGCCGGGCAGATATTTGGGTGGCGGTAGATGGCGGAATAACCAATTCCTATGCCATTGCCATGGGCCCGGACGGGCCGTATATTCCGACACCTGCCACTCCGCCGGTCCCTTCGCCTTCGGCTTCGGTAGCCCCAAGTCCGACTCCGTTGAGCACAAGCACTCCCACCCCAACTCCCACGCCCTTGCCCACGATTGACCCAAGTGATACCCGTTGTCAGTCGAAGGGGGGAAATTGGACTTCACAATATTCTGATTGTGAGAACATTGACAAAAATGCATGTACTGACCTTAATGGTCTATTTAATGAATGTGCATCAGCCTGTAGGTATCAACAAGACCCGTCACGACCATGTATTACATTATGTGTCCGAGTCTGCAAATTACCTCCACTTCCAACTACCACACCCGTTCCTGTAAACAATGCCCCAGTGATTACCACTGATTATTTGCCCACGGTATATACCGATGAAGATTATTCAGCTGAGATAACCGCTACTGATGCTGACGGAGACTCATTAAATATGGAGTTTTCCAATCTTCCAGGAGGTATCACCAAAAACCTTTGCAAACAGACTATGTCTCAACTACCAACCCAAATTAGCTGCGAGCTTAGTGGCTGGGTTCAGTTTAGTAAAATTGACATGTCTCGACCAATCGGTGTCCGTGTTACCGATAGCCGGGGCACCGTAGTCAATAAAACTCTCTATATGTATATTTCCTCTCCTCAACCAGCGTGGATTTCCTGGAATACCAAATCTGTAAATATTTATGGGGGTGTTGATCTGAAAGTAGATGGCAAAAAATACAAAATGGACACCAGCTATCCCATTTCTCCGGATATTTCTATTGAAAATGTGACTTCCATGAATACTCAATGGCGGGAAAATGGATTTGACAATACTTTGTTTTTGGGATTTGGACGCGATGATGATGATTGGTGGATTTCTTTTGTTGATTATAATATCGGCGGAAAAACATTTACTAGATCCGGCGAATTTTACAAAACAAGCCTAGGCAGACCAGTAGAGATCACTGAAGAATTTGGGGATCTGAAATTGCAAAATATGCAGATTCAGGCTTTTACCGATCTGAATTTTGACCCAGTATTGGAAACTGAAAAGCTACCCGTCGCCCGCTTGTTTGGACTCTATTCAGGCACCATATCGGTTTCTGATAGAAATATCTATGACTATCCAACCGTGGAAATATCCAATTTACCAATGGGGCTAATTGCAGATAATTGTATAAAACAGCAAGATCAAAGTATTCTTCATTGTCTGATTACGGGCAGGCCATTATTTATCGGTGATACTACAATTTTAATCAAAATTAATGGTGTCGATAACCAGTTAGTATTACCTGTCAGATTTTCTAATCCCGAGCCTCCAAAACCGCCTGGATTCATCATTTCCGAAGTTATTCATTGGCCTGTTTTTGTCGTTGGCAAGTCTTCTCCGATTACAGTCGAGATTTCTAATGTAGGTGGATCTACAGGTCCAATCCCCGTTATTTCTATTGTTTCCAAAAATGGTCAATCCTCGCTGAATCCTAATTCTGAATGTAATCAAAAGAATAATCTTGACATAGGACAGAGTTGTAATCTGATGTTTGATCAGATTTTCTCACAAGTCGGAGACCAGACTTTCTCAATCGAAGGTCTGTCCAATGACAACGATTCGACAGTTAGCGTAAAAGTCGCTTCTTCTAATACCACCCCCCTAACCATTTCTACCAAAATCCCGGGTATTCATCAGGTGGGCGAACAACACGCTAGCCGTATCGGACTTTTCCCTAAAAATTCCGATATTGCTTATCCATTTGAAACCAATTTTGTATATTCCGCCGAATCGCAATCATTTGTGGCCACCATAGAATTACCAGTCGAACTGACTTCACAGACTTTTGATATTTCTATAAAGCTAGATAAATATTTAAGAAGGAGTATCTCTGATGTCAAAATAGAATTAGCCCAAATTGAAAATATAGATACCGGTAATACCAACGCAATCCCGGGTGACTTTAATGATGACAACAAACTGACAATGGCTGATATATCATTATTGTTATCTCAATACACTTCTTTGTCTACACCTGTAAACGCCCAAAACCGCAGGTTTGATATTAATTCCGACGGCTTCATAACTATGGCTGACATCACTATGGTATTATCAAATTATACTCAATTGGTTACCACGGGAGATTAATATGCCGATTAGAAAAATAATAAAAATATTAACTTTGAGTTTTTTGATTTCAGGCCTGATTATGGCTTCTTTATTAGTTCAGAAGCAACAAAATTTGAACAAAAAAGCTTCTTTTGCTGGTGGCACCACCAGCATATCTCTGGATCCAGCTTCTGGTGCACTGACTCCGAATGTGGCCAACACTATTTCTCTGAAATACAATGCCTCCGGCATTCCTATTTCAGGCATTGCAGTCAAGATCACGGGGTCTACAATGTCAGATTTGATCATGGATCCGGGCATGAGTATCAATGATTGGAGTTGTCCCGTTAAATCTCTCTCTGCTACAACTTTGGAAATAAGTTGCTTCAACTTGGGTTTTTCCGGTTTTACACCCACATCAGCTCTCCCTTTGGCCACATTTAAGATTACGCCAACTGCAAACATTTCTTTAATTTTTGACAATAGCCTAACTGCAATTTATAAAAAATCAGACGGAACTGACATTGCCGGTATTCCCAACGCCGGGATATATACTTTATCTGTGGCAACCCCAACGCCCATCCCTACACCAACACCGACCCCCACTCCGTCTTCGACTCCGTTGGGGGCAAGCAAAACTACTTCAGAAATAATTGACAATTTTGATGGGGCGGCTTTGGATTTGTCCCGCTGGAATTTGACCAAATATCCCACCGGCTCTCCCGAACAAACTACTCAAACTGACGGAAAATTAAAGCAAATGATAAGCGCCGGTTATGGCCAATATGTAGAATTGAACGCCACGACCAGAGCTATTACCGGAGATTTTGATATCTCCGTGGATCTAAAGTCTACGGGTGGCAACGAAAACAGCGCTTTTACCAGGCTCTTGTTTTCTGATGTTTCCGGAGACAACCTCTTTGCCATGGTGCTGACAAATAATGGATTGTTATCTGCTTATAGTATCCTGAATAAAAATATGAGCGAGCAGTTTACCCAATCAGGTCTGACTGGGCCAATTAATGTCCGCATGATCCGGGTCGGAAACAACATTTATTTCTATAGCAATAAATTAATGGGGACTTATACCGGCATCTATACCGGTGATGGAACAATTACTCTAAAAACCAATACTCAAAGTGATAAATATCCAAACATAACGGGATTTTTTGATAATTTTGTGGCCAAAGTTAATATAAATGTCGTGGGCGTGCCAAATTCTTGTGGAGGGACCTGTGGATCTAATGCCAATTGTCAGTCCGGTCTGACATGTTATGCCGGATTCTGCCGCAATCCGCAATGCCAAGAGATCAAGGATTGTTCGTGTGTAACTGTTAATGTCACTCCTGCTCCCACCGTAAAACCAATTGCTAAGCCCACCCCCGAAGTAGCAGAATATACTCCAGCACCCCTTAGCAAACCCAAGACAATAACTGAAAAGAAAATTTATGATCTGGATCTGGAGAAAACAATTCCCGCTCCTGCTCCTAAACCCCAATCTTTCTTTGGAAAAATCATTGGCTTCGTTTTGAAGTTGTTTGGAATTAAGTATTAATAACTGTTAAAATAATCTTCGCTGGGCCCGTGGTATAGCAGTAACACAAGTCTATGGCATAGACTAGTCAGGGGTGCGACTCCCCTCGGGTCCACACTTCGTCCCGATGAACATCGGGACTTCGCGTGGCAAGCCACTTTTAAATCAGTCTTTTGTTTCTAAACGCAAAACCTGAACTGGATTTTAGATATTTTTCAAAATCAAGTGCCTTTTCTTTAGTTTTGAAAGCTGCATAATAAACCAATTCTATTGGTCGAAATTGTTTTGTAGCATTCACTCCACCATTTTGATGTTCAACTATTCTTTGTTTTAATTCCGATGAAAACCCAGAATAAAAAGTGTTATTAGCGAGTTTAAGTAAATACAAATAGTACATGACAATTATTATAGTTGCCCCACTTCGCTAAAGCTACGCGGGACACACTCCTTTACTACACTAAGTCTTCATAATTATTGAGTGGCCGTGCCACGCGAAGCTCTGAAGTGCTAACGAAAGAGCGGAGTGTGGACCATGGGAGAATCGGACTCCCGTTTTCCCGCTGCGAGCGGGATGCATTACCACTGTGCTAATGGCCCCAGGAGCTTTATTATATAGCTCCTGAATCCTGATTACATGCCCTTGCTGGCTTTAAAGCAGTCACGGCACAATACATCCGGCCCCTTGGGCTGGAAAGGTACAGTGTCGGCTTTGCCACACTTGGAACAAGTAATAGGAAAGTCTTGTCGGGGTCCACGGTTTCCGCCGTTTCCACCTCCAAAACTGGCATTCTTGTTGGCCTTCCGGCAATCCGCACAGCGGGAAGGTGGATTGGAAAATCCTTTATCTTGGTAGAATTGCTGTTCACCAGCGGTCCACACAAAATCCTTACCACAGTCTTTACATTTCATTGTTTTATCTTGCACTTAAAATCACCTCCTTTACGCGATTTCGCTCCTAAAAGGAGGTCTACGATTTGGATAAGAGCTATTATAGCACAAAGATATTTGATACAATCAGTGTAAATGTCCAAACTTGGATTTTCCCTCATTGAAATATTGGTATCAATTACCATTCTGGCCGTCATGTCCACGGTGGGTATTGCCTCGTACCGGCAAACTGCCCGTAATCAGGCTCTGGAGTCAGATGTGGCCAAAATAATTCAGACTCTGAATATTGCCAAAACAAATGTCAACAGCGGTAAAAAAGTTTCCTGTCTGGCCAAAAACCTGAAAGCTTGGCAGGTGACATTTTCGGCCACTGGCTATATCCTCCAAGAAGTATGTAACGACAACTCCGTCTCAGATTATGCAAAATATAATCTAGTTTCCAAAAATACTATTTCCGGAGCACCGGTAATCCGGTTTTTACCTCTCGCTCAAGGAGTCACCCCGGGGGTTGTCAATATCGGTCCTAAAGTTATAAATATTTCTGCTTCGGGAAACATCCAATGAAATTCCGGCCTGCCCAAGTATTGATTGAATTAACCATTGCTTTGGCTGTCGCCATGGTCGCTATTTTAGCTCTGGTCCAAAGCGCTACTAAATCGGTTTCCAATTCCACTTTTTCTAAAACCCAAACTCAGGCTACCCAATATGCGACCGAGGCCATCGAATGGCTGAGATCTGAAAAAAATAAAAGCTGGCCGGATTTTTCCACCAATATTTCTGCGTCCAATAAATATTGTCTCAATGCGCTCGCATGGGTTGCAGGAGTTTGTAGTAATAACATGACCGGATTGGGATTTAAACGACAGTTGGATATTTCCGGAAGTCAATTGACAGTCACTGTTACTTGGGATGAAAAAGGTAAATCTTTCTCAGCCAAACAAAATATCACTTTTAATAAATATTAAATTATGAAACAAGCTTTTACACTTATCGAAACGGTGGTGGCAATAGGCGTGTTTGCTCTACTGTCTGTCGTTGGTAGTATCCTGCTGTTTGGAATATTGCGCGGATCCAAAAAAGCAGCTTCGGTCGCAGTAGTCCGGGCCGAAGGGGCAAATATTATATATAATATGACCGGACTGCTCAGATTTGCCCAGGAGATTGTAAGCTGTAACAATACCGGTATCGAATTTCGGCCTCAATTCGGGGACAATATTATATATGCTTTCAGTAGCGGTCTTATTGCTTCCAATAGTGCTGCCATCTCATCAAATCAGGTAAATGTAAAAAACTTTTCAATAGCGTGCTTACCCACGGGTATTCCCCAAAAAATCAAAATAATAAATATAAATTTTAGCTTAGAAAGAAAAAGTCCTATTTCTGTCTTTGATCAAGCGGAAATTCCATTTCAAACCCAAGTGGTCTTGCGTAACCGGGATTAAAGGTTTAATATTAAATTATGTACAAAGGCCAAGCATTGATTGTCATCCTTTTGGTCTTGGCAGTAGCCTTGACAGTGGGATTGGCAATTGTCTCGCGGACAGTGACCGATATAGATACCGCGACTACCCAAGAGGAATCATCGCGGGCGCTCTCAATTGCTGAAGCCGGTATCGAAGCTGCACTGTCGGGATCCACAAATTTACCCCCAGGAGTTGTGGCCACTGATTACAAAGGCAGGGCCATTAGTATTTCAGAGTCTCTGGCGGCCGGAGAGTCCGCGACTATATTTCTTACCGGACATGATAGCGATGGCAATATTACCGAAGGCGTTGGCGAATATGCAGGAAATAGCCTGGATTTATGTTGGGGAACGGTTTCCACAGGCAGCAAGCCGGCCATAGAGGCCTCATTGTATTACAAAGCCGCGGGTGCCTATAAAGTAACCCGCTATGCTTTTGATCCCGACTCCCGCGGAGGATTTTCTGGGGCTGATACTGTCACTACCAACTGCCCCTCAGATCAGGCATATATATATCACCAGCAAATTAGCAATATGCCAGTAAGTGGCAAGATTTTACTCCGGGTGCGGTTACTGTACAATGGGGACACAGCTCATTATGTAGGTGTAAAAGGGTCATCGGAATTCCCGATCCAGGGAAAGAATATTACTTCGGTTGCGACAGATGGAACGACTAGCCGCAAGATTGAAGTCTTCCAGCGTTATCCTGATCTATCTCCTCTTCTGGATTCAGCAGTCTTTTCCGGGGCGGGGTTAGTTAAGTAGTTAAGGTTCCTTCTCCATCCACAAGTTATTCTGGGCTATAATTATTTATATGTCTCAATATAATCGCAATGAGCAATTTTACTTAGTTGACAAGAAAGATCGTCTAATTGGAAAAATATCTAGATCTAAGGCTCATTCGTCTTCACAACATATCCATCGCTCCGTCTGCATCTTAATTTTAAACAATAAATCCCAATTACTACTTCAAAAAAGATCAGAAAACAAAGATACATATCCCGGTTATTGGACACTTTCCGTTACCGGACATGTTACTTATGGGCAGACTTATCTTCAAGCGGCAAAAAGAGAGCTCCTTGAGGAACTAAGTTTGAAGGCACCGCTAAAACATCTGACAAAGATGCTTTTGTCTCTCCCCAATGAAACAGAATGCTCCACTATTTATCAAGCTGTCATAGCAAATACTAATATCGTTCCCGATTCTCAGGAAATTTCTAACATTCTTTGGGTTGATATTTCTCAACTTTATGAATTTACTCGAAAAAATCCAATTACTCCAGATGCTTTACTTGTACTTCAGACCCTAAAATATCTCTGACTCCATACAATTTCTCTAAAATCACTTTAAACCAAGGCGTATAAATGTTTGGATTTATTTTTACATCTTTTAATAAGTCCGTCACTGGCATCCATTTCCAATCTGCGGCTTCTTGCGGATCAGCCCTTACTTCCCCATCGTATTTTCCTTCAAATACCACATCATACTCATGTTCGCCCCAAATTAAATCATAATCTGCTTGATATATAAACTTAAATTTCTCTGTTAAAGGAGTTTCGAAACCCATTTCTTCTTTTAATCTTCTCTGTGCGCAAGTCATGTACTCTTCGTCTTTAAATGGATGGGTACAACAGGTGTTTGACCAGTATAAAGGCCAGGTAGGTGTTGCATGGGAATTTGTATGGGGAAAACAACCCCCTGAAGCCGTAACCGAATTAAAACAATCCATTAGAGCAAAAGCCGAATGCGGACTTAAAATGGATGATTTTGAAAAACTTTGGTATCAGTTGAGCACAATAGACACAGATATGTTCTAGTTTTTAGTTATCAATGTTGTATTTTTTATATCTCCCTGGGAGAATAAACTTTTTAATTTACCCATTGTTTTGCCATTTATAATTCGTGTTTCTATTCCATGGTCAGAGACTAATTTTAAGCTTGATTCTACTTTGTGAATCATTCCTCCTGTGACATCAGTTCCACCTGATATTCCAATAGAAGAAAAAACCTCTTTGAAGATTTTGGCATTAATCTTGGGGATTGTGTTGTTTTTAGCATCAAGTACTCCATTAGTGTCTCCACATAATATTATTCTCACATTTTGATATCTATTTTTTAAGTTTTCAGCCAAAATGTCCAGAGTTTTTTCCCCAGAAAAGATACAACAACCTTGTTTGGTATCCAAAATAATATCGCCATAAATAACGGGGATAATACCAATATTAAAGCTAATTTCGATCTGTTTTATTAAAAACTCGTCTAATTCTTGACCAGAGGCTGTCATAAAACTGGCTGGAGCGAATGACATGACAGGGAGCTTCACTTTCAAAAAAGATTGAACAACTATTCGATTAATTTGTATCGCTGCATCAGCCACCAGACTCAAACCTTTAATACTACTTTTGTCTGTTATGCCATTTTGAGTCTGATATTTGGAGGCTACCACATGACCAAAAGATCCACTACCGTGTCCGATAATTAAATCAAATTTATCTGACAAAGAAGCTTTTATCTCGTGTGCCAATCGACTAATAACTTTCATTTTTGCATAAAATGGGCGATTTTTATCTGTAATAAGACTTCCTCCTAATTTTATTAAAATCAATTGTTTTTTCATACACTTTCTATCAATCCTAAATTTGCAACAGATAATGGAACCAGAAAATAGGGTCAAACAACACGTAATTTTTCGACAATCCACATTCGGGCCAAAGTAGAGGCGTTGACCCCGGCCTGAGTAGCCACTTCCGTTAACTTGGTCTTTAAATTTGATTGTAATCTGACAGTCAGACTTTCGTCCTTAGGTTTTTTTAGATTAAATACCACTTTTACTGGTTTAAACTCTCCCGGAAAATCCAGAAAGCTGTGTGTATCCCAAAAATTAGCCTCTTCTTCGTATGTTTTAAATTTTGGAATCTTTGTCATATTGTTTTTCTTTTTTATTTGAATCCCGGACTGAGACCGGATAATAACAGTCATACCTTTTGTGGGCTAAAATGATAGTTAAATACCTGCCGGATTTAGTCAGAGCAATTACTGAAATCCGTCCATATTTAGCTTCACTGGTATGCAATACATTTTGGCAAGCTTCATAGACTTCCCCCATTGTCACACCGTGCTTTAAAATATGTTCAGAATTAAACTCGTCCCAAACTAATTCTGAAATATTTAATTTATTCATATTGTAAGACAATGTCTGACAATAGTCAAGGATTTCCCTCTCTCCAGAGGTTATTCTGCCTTAATAGGGGTTTGGGTAAATTCATCAGGATATCAGGCCTAAAGACTATATATTCATTGGGCCATTGGGAAGAAAGATTGCGCTGGAAGTTGACACCACCAATGCCAATGACCGGTCCATCTATCCGCAGTTGCCTGGTTCCGGTCCCGGTATTAAAACTGCCGTTGGTCAAGAATATCCCCTCCAGATTTGGAATCAGAGTATCGGGGTCTACTCCGGTACCGGTGACTGTGCCAACTTGGGGATCAATA
>ORJL011770443.1_pt1 | contig 27423 bp, 30 predicted proteins | sample 1779941 | NCBI WGS metagenome assembly ORJL01 (sample SAMEA104232317, study PRJEB22302) | groundwater metagenome | biome: forest; feature: aquifer; material: groundwater | place: USA | collected 2011-08-07 | depth 5.8 m
ACTTCCCCTCCTTGGTTGGTGTAAAGCTCGCTTTCGGCTGCAGTAGAGAATCTGGGCCCGTTGACAACAACCACGTTACCTTGCTTATGGACCCGGATTTTGAGCTTTTTGCAGGCTTCAACGGCTATCTTACGCAGGTTTGGGCAGTAAGGGTTAGCTCCTCCGATGTGGGCCACTTCAGGCCCGTCAAAAAAGGTATCTTCCCTTCCTTTTGTCCGGTCTATAAATTGGTCTAAGATGACAAAATCACCGGGTTTTATTTTTGCCTGAAGAGAGCCGGCTGCACAGGGAGAGATAATTGTTTCTACCCCCAGTTTTTTAAAGGCATAGATATTAGCCTTATACGGCACTTTATGGGGAGGAAACTGGTGTTTAAGCCCGTGCCTGGGCAAAAAGGCAACTTTTTTACCGGCTACTTCGGCGATGGTTATCTCAGCTGAAGGGGTGCTGTATGGGGTTGTGACCTTAACGGTCTCTGCTTTGTCGAAAAAAGAATATAGACCGGATCCTCCAAAAACTCCAATGCTTGCTTTAGGTAATGATTTCATTTTTTTTGTTAAATAGAGGGAGGTTCCCGATGGCGATAACACTTGGCCACTTGTTTTGTTTTCCTTCGGTAAAAACAGCCGTTTCGGCTACTATCTCCGCTTTTGCTTTTTTCATTAACTTCCTTAAACTTTCTAACGTTCCTCCGGTTGAAATAACATCATCAACCAAAACTACTTTTTTACCCCTTAAAAGGTCCTTGTCTTTTCCGTCTATCCATAAAGTTTGGGGTTTCCCGGTGGTGATGGATAAGACATCGGTTTTTATACAACCTGTCATATAAGGTTTTTTATTTTTTCGGATAACAACATAGGGGATTTTTAAAACTCTTGAAAGTTCATAGGCTAAAAAGATCCCTTTTACTTCGGGGGAGGCTAATACTTCTGTATTTTTAGGAAGTTTTTTTGAAATTTCCCTTGCAACTTTTTCTATTAGCTCTGTTTCGCCCAGGATGTTAAAAAGAGCAATTTTTAAATTGGGGGCAACGGAAACAAGAGGAAGCTCCCTGGTTAAGCCGCAGATATTTACCTCATGAACGCTTTGTTTCACTCTAAGGTTCTACCAAACATTACCTTTATTTGTCAACCTCTCTTGCGTGATATACTAAACGCGTTATGTTGATAAAAGTTTTGATGGGGGTGGTGCTAGCCCTGACCTTTTTCCTAATGCCTTTAAATGCACAGGCCAGGATAACTCCTGAAGATATTGTCAATTCCAAAAAAGAGGCCTATGAAAAAAGGGTTGTTAGCTATTCACCTGCTCACAAGAAAAGTCTGGAGGATCTTTCAAAAAAGATTGCCGGAGTGAACAAAAAAAGGACTGATGAACTGGAACGGATTATGGTTACCCAGGCTTTAATACTTGATGAATATGAACGCCGGTCAGACGGGAAAAACGGAGAGCAAATTAAGGAAGTAAGATACTGGATAACCTATGCCCATGAAGCGGTGGCTTACCAGGCAGCGAAGATCTATATCTTTGAGCTTTCCGGCGAAAGCAATCTTACGAAAGATGCTTTAAATACGGTTTCTTTTTTCCAGTCAGAGCTAAACTCAGCCCGGTCTAAGGTTATAAACTCCAGAAAAACTTTGACGGATACATTAAAAAACCTATGAGAAGAAAAGTATTAATAGCAGCAATATTAATTGCAATTGTATTCTTATTTTTTATAACAAAGCGGGGTGATAATAAAGCTGTCTCTCCCCAGGCAGCTGCCTCGAATATCCATGTTCCTGCCGCCACTTTGACTCCTACCCCGATGCTTCCCGTGTTTGACCAGGGCAGTAATTTAAAAGCAGAAACGGAAAAGTTAATACCGGAAGATTTCTCAGGAGAATTTAAAACATTAAAAGAAGAAGCAGGAAAACTTTAACCTTAGTGTACATATATTATATCTTGATTTAACCCAAAGTTAAAGACTTTTCATTTTTCCCCGTATCCTTAAAATTTGCTAATATGAGGAAGATGCTGTCCGAAAAAATCTCCGGTAAGAGAATAAGCGAAATAAAAGATACCCTCCATACCTCTTGGAGTTTGATTAAACTTGTTTGGGGTATTAATCATTGGTTGTTGATAGGAACAGCAGTCTCCATTATCATCCCGGCTTTTATCCCCTTTATTAATATTTATATTTATAAGTTGGTAATTGATATGGTGGTTGCGGCAGTAAGTGGGGCTCAGTTCGATGTCACTCAGCTTTATCCACTAATTGGTTATAGAGTTGCAACTTATTTTTTACAGGATGCAGCTATTAGGACACAAGGATTTGTCAGTAAGCTCCTTTGGATTAAATTGCCCATGGTATTAAGCCAAATGGTAATGGCTAAAATATCTACGTTGGATATGGAGTATTTTGAGAACAGTAAGTTCCGGGATCTTCTAGAAAAAACTCGGGAAAGTTACAACGCCCGGCCACAACAGCTCTTAGAACAAATATTTTACTGTTTACAGGGAGTAATCCAGGTAACAATTGCTTTTGTGGCAATTGCCAAACTGAATTTATTTTTAGTGATAGTTGTATCTGCTGTTGCGATACCGGAGTTTATTAATCAAACCCAGCGCTCCAAATTTGCATGGGGCCTGTGGGCACAAAATGCACCATTGAGAAAGCGTTACAATTATTTGCAGCATGTCTTACAATCCCCCCGTGAGGTTAAGGAAGTACGTATATTTGGCCTGGCTAGAAGATTTCTTGACGAAGTGCGAGGGCTCCATCAAAAGTTTCACAAAGAAAATGTGGAGTTGGCAAAGCAAAACTACCTTTTTAATTTAATCTTTAACGGGCTTTCTACCGCTGTATTTGTAGGAGTAGAAATTTATGTTATCACTGAAGCGTTGGCAAGGAGAGTTACTGTTGGTGATATTAACTTTTACACTGGAGTGGTATCAAATTTCCAAAATGGTTTGGGAGGACTTTTCCGCAATATCAGTGGGATTTTTGAACACAATCTCTACGTCCGTAATATTTTTGAAATTATGGACTTAGAACCAATTATTAAAAACCCATCTAACCCTATAAAATTGGATGTTTTAAGAGCCCCAAAAATTGAGTTTAAAGATGTCGATTTTAAGTATCCGGAAAGTAGTAAATACATTCTGAAAAATTTCTCGATAACTATTGACCCCGGAGATAAGGTAGCCTTTGTAGGTGAAAACGGAGCGGGCAAGTCGACAATTATAAAGCTTTTGGCCCGTTTTTACGATGTCGACAAGGGCAGTATTTTAGTAAACGGGGTGGATATCAGGGAACTCAACCTTGATGAATGGTACCAGTGTTTAGGGGTTCTGTTCCAGGATTTTAATCGCTATGACCACACAGTTAGGGAAAACATTGAGTTTGGTAAAGTTTATGATGAGGTAGGGCTTGAGGATGTGGTAAAGGCAGCGACTTTGGCAGGGGCACATCCCATGATCCAAAAGATGGAGAAGGGGTATGACCAGATGTTGGGGCGGACTTTTGAGGAGGGAATTGAGCCTTCCGGTGGTCAGTGGCAGAAGATCGCCCTCTCCCGGGCATTTTTGCGGAGTGCCCCTATTTTGGTTTTAGACGAGCCAACGGCGGCGATCGATGCAAAGGCTGAATCTGAGATTTTTAACCGGGTGGAAAGGCTGTCCAAGGATAAAACGGTTATTATTATCTCGCATAGATTCTCTACTGTTGGAAATGCCGATAAAATTTATGTTATTGATAACGGTAAAGTGGTGGAATCGGGAAGCCATAAAGAGTTAATGGGTCAGAGCGGCCAATATGCAACCCTTTTTAATCTCCAGGCTAAAGGCTACCAGTAATCCCCAAACAAAAAGCCCCGCATCTTTTACAATGCAGAGCCTTTTGTAAATGGTGAAATCCCGTACCGTACGGCATGGGATACTAAGGTTCCAATTAAACCTGAGAACCAATTTTGTACATGCCGGTTCCACATACGGAACACACGCCTTTAACTGCCGGTTTGCCATTTTTCATTGTGACATTCTGAGCGTTATTTGCGTCTCTTTTCTGGCGACATTTTACACAATACATCTGCATTTTATTAATCACCTCCTTTCAGATTTGTTTAAAGCCTATTCTCAGGAAAAACAAGGCGGCAAGTAAATTACAAACCGCCGAATGTAAATCCTTTTTGTATAGCAATGTAAAGCAAAGCTTGGGCGCTAAAGATCAAGGTAGCCAGGATGCCTATCTTTTGAAGGTCATTTTTCAAATACGAAAACTCATTGTGGTTAGCTGAGGGAACAGTCTCGTTCTGTCCGAGAGGATTAAATTTAAAAGCGCTGTGTTGTAGTGCCTTTTGGGGTTTAAGCGCGTCAGCGCGAGCTTTGCTTATGTCCGGTTGTTCTTTACCGTAAAGCTGGGTACGGAGAGCCAAAAGTTTTTTTTCCTGGGCTGTAAGTTTCTTTGACTGAGAATAAGCCATATGTAGTTTTCTTAAGAATCCATCTTGGTTCAGGATTGTTTAAGCTCATTTGAGCCTAACAGACTTTTTTGTGCCTGTCAAGCACAATACGAAAAAAATTATCCTGTCATTTTTTTTGTTAACTTTTTAGAAAACTCATAGTAGTTTAATTTATCCGTTTCACCCCATCTAATAAGTTGACAATTTATCAACCCTCTTTGTATAGTTAAAGAGTAATTTATGTATCCAGACGGAATAAATGGTTTAATTTGGGTCTTAAATTTAGTGGGTTTAGTCTGGACAGGTGCGTTAACATTTTTATTTTTGAAGGAAAGAACCTTTTTAAGAAAGCTTTTTCCTGACAGGAAAGGAGACTTTAAAGAGAGATTGGAAGATGTCTTAAAAGAGGCAGAAAGTCTTAGGGGGTTTAGAAAAAAGTTTTTGGAAAGTATTCAAAAAGTAGGGCTAAAGAGGTACAATCCTTATAGGGATACCGGCGGCGATCAGAGTTTTTCGGTAGCTCTATTAAATGGGAATGGGGATGGTATTGTGTTGACCAGCCTCCATTCCAGGGCCGGGACAAGGGTTTTTGCAAAACCCATAAAGGAAGGGAAAGAAGAAAGCTTTGCCCTTTCTTCAGAAGAGATTGAAGTAGTGGCACAGGCTTTTAATTAAGAATTATGTTTAATGTCTTCAATATTTTAAATAACTTAACTAATTTACAAAGGAGTCTTGTTGTTTCCATAACGGCAATAGTTTTGTTTGTGGCCTCAGCAGGCTTATCTTACACTATTTTTTCAAGGGTTGGGGGTACCTTAAGCGGGCCGCTTGTAACTTCTTTGCCCGGTCCATCTACGGCAATTACCGAAGAACCAAGCGAGCCAAAGACTGAAGAATGTCCGCTAAACGGCAGAATGCATACCAAGAAAGCAAAGGAAAATTGGGAAAAGAGGCGGCCGCTTGCGGTAATGATTGAAAACCATACCGAGTCGCGGCCCCAGTCCGGTCTTTCCTCTTCGGATATTATTTACGAAGCCGTTGCGGAGGGCGGAATTACCAGGTTTATGGCAGTATATTACTGTAATCTATCTGATGTTCAGGTAGGTCCGGTCAGGTCGGCAAGGACATATTTCCTGGATTGGCTTGGTGAATACGATGCACTTTATGCGCACGTCGGAGGCGCAAATACCCCTGGTCCTGCAGATGCACTGGGCCAAATAATTAAATACGGTGTCAAAGATCTGAATCAATTCAGCATTGGATATCCTACTTTCTGGAGGGATTATCAAAGGCTAGGGCGGTCAGTAGCCACGGAACATACTATGTATTCAACAACCCAAAAGCTTTGGGAGATCGGGGCAAAAAGAGGTTGGGTAGATAAGGACTCGACCGGGAAGAGCTGGGACGCAAGTTTTATAAAATGGAAGTTTAAGAAAGACGCGGCCGCATCCGGTCAGCCGGTGATTAGTAATATCAAAGTTGATTTCTGGCAGGGGTACTCGGATTATTCTGTTAGCTGGGATTATGATAACGGTTGCAACTGCTATAACCGTAAAAACGGCGAATCCGCGCACCTTGATTTAAACACTAACCAGCCGATGTCTGCAAAAAATGTAGTTGTCCAGTTCCAGAGGGAATCACACGCAAATGACGGCTACGAAAATAATGCACATCTTTTATACGGTACAACCGGTTCAGGAAAAGCGCTTATTTTCCAGGACGGGAAGGCAATTGAGGGTAAGTGGACAAAGGCTGCCCGAACTTCCCGAACTAAGTTTACGGATAACAAAGGTATGGAAATTTCTCTAAATAAAGGATTAATTTGGGTCCAGACTGTCCCGGAGGGAGCCAAAGTTTCATACTGAGATCGGAATTTCTGCCCGGAAAGGAGGTAGACTGGAAGAACTAATAATATCAAAAGTCCGGGTTAAACTTTTAAACCTTTTTTTAACTACCACGGAACCCCTATTGCATGTCCGGGAGATTGTACGTCGGATAGATGAGGAAATTAATGCTGTAAGACGTGAACTTTCGCATATGGAAAAAGCGGGCATGGTCTCTTCGGAATGGAGAGCCAACAGAAGGCTCTATCATTTTCGTAAAGACTATATCTTTTATCCGCAGCTTTTGGGATTTGTCGTAAAATCTACCGGTTTGGGTGGAGCAATTATTAAAAGCAAAGGCAAGCTTGGACGGATTAAATACGCAATGGTTGCCACCCGTTATGCAAAGAACCTGCCGTCATCGACTGACGATGTGGATCTATTGGTTGTAGGCCAGATTGTATTACCCGAGCTGCAGTCAATTATTTCGGACGAACAGGCCAGAAAAGATAATGAAATTAACTATTCATTTATGGATGAGGCGGAATTTCATTTTAGGATAAAAAGACGGGATCCTTTTATCGTAAAGGTTGTTACCCAGCCTAAGGTGATGCTTTTGGGAGACGAAGAAGAGTTGATGTCAGGAGTGGTGATATAAATAATGCAGCCAAGGATAGTTTTGTGGCTAATAATTATACTTACGGCTCTTTCGATTTGGGTTAACCTGCCTCCTTTAGAATACTTTTCCAGTATACCGCTGGTTGATAAGTTTCCCGTTAAGTTAGGCCTGGATCTTGAAGGGGGTACCGAACTTGTTCTCAGGACAAGGATGGAGAATATCAGTTCTGTCGATAAAGACGCGGCTCTTGAATCTGCCCGTCAGGTGATCGAAAGAAGGGTAAACCTTTACGGAGTGTCTGAGGCAGTGGTTCAGTCCTCAAAATTAGGGGAGGAAAGAAGAATTTTAGTTGAGCTTCCCGGGGTAAAAGATGTTTCGACGGCAGTAAGTTTGGTCGGACAGACGGCGCAACTTGAGTTTCGTGAAATATCAGCTTCTGCGTCTGCTGAAGCGTCACCTTCAGGGCTAATCAGTACAGAGACAACACTGCCTACCGGTTTAACCGGAAAGGATTTAAAAAAGGCACAAGTAACTTTTGGCTCCTCCGGAACAAGCGCCGGCCCCCAGGTTGCCATTGAATTTACCCCGGAAGGAGCGGAAAAGTTTGCCCAGATTACCCAAAGGAATATAGGTAGGCCTCTTTGTATATTCGTAGACAGTTCCCCCATTGAAGACGGTTGCCCAAGAGTTGACCAGGAAATTATCGGAGGCAGTGCGGTTATAAGCGGAAGTTTCACTACGGAACAGGCTAAGAATTTAAGTATTCAACTTAATGCAGGAGCCTTGCCTGTTTCAATTGAAATACTGCAGCAGAAATCAATCGGGGCAACACTTGGTAAAGAGTCGATCCAAAAAAGCTTGGTAGCCGGAGGAATTGGTATTTTAACCGTTATGGTTTATATGGTCGCATACTATGGTTTTTACGGGTTGATCGCCGATCTTGCCTTGGTTATCTATACACTTTTAGTACTGGCTGTATTCCGGACGGGGCTTTTTATTATGCCGCCGGTTACACTTACGTTAGCGGGGATTGCCGGGTTTATTCTTTCTATTGGGATGGCGGTTGATGCCAATATCTTAACCTTTGAAAGGATGAAAGAGGAATTGCGTTCAGGTAAAAAAGGCAAAGCCGCTTTGGAAGCCGGGTTTGCCCGGGCGTGGACATCGATAAGGGATTCTAATGTTTCCTCGATGATTACGGCGGTAATTTTGCTTATTTTAGGTACGAGTGTGGTCCGGGGCTTTGCGGTGACACTTTTAATAGGTGTTTTAGTCTCTATGTTTTCGGCTATTATTATTACCAGGACGCTGCTTCGGATTTTACCGAGGTTTAAAATATAAAATGTTATTTACCTCTAAAAAACCCCATTATGAATATTTAAGAAAAAAATGGGGCGGTAGGCATCGTGAAATTACTGATAAGCTGCTGGAAAATCACGGGCGGCATTTTAGGAATATTACCCTGGGAGGTTTGGGGGGGTTAATGCTTTTGTCTTCTCCAGGGGTGAATGCAACTTTGCACCCCGGTGATATTGCGGCAACACACGATGGCATCGGGAAAACTGTGGATAAAAATTCCCTTTTAGCTGCCTCTTTAAAAGGGGTGGTTCCGGAGGAGGTACGAAAATTGTCAGACACAGAAGATAAAGAGATAAGTGAAATTTTGTCGGAAACAATGAAAATAAAAGTTGAGCCGGAGCTGGAAGGGATAAGGTTAAACCGAACTTACGGAATGATAGGAGGAGAGCAGCATTTGTACCGGTTCCCTGGGGATACTTTATACCGGCATGCGGAAAATTCTTCTGACTGGGCGATGTATGGCTCGTCGGGAATAGCCCCCGGTTTGGGAGCCTGGGGATATTTTGCTTCGTCGGAAGCTGCTTTTAGTGAAAAGGATAAAGAGAGGGAAAGGTATTACCTGGCGGTTCAGACATTTCTGTCGCCCGGGTTTGCGGAAAATGTCGGCAAATACAGGGATTTTTTTAAGTTTCGTAAGATGCTGGTAGTAAACCCAAAAACCGGCCAGGCGGTTGTAGCGGTAATTGGGGATGCAGGCCCTGCAGCATGGACAGGAAAGCATCTTGGAGGTTCGCCTGAGGTAATGCATTTTGTGGGTCTTGCCAGCGGACCAAGAAAAGGAGCTGTGTTGTATTATTTTATTGATGACCCCGAGGATAAAATTCCCCTGGGACCCGTAGCAGGGAGCGCGTCTTATGCTGAAAATGGGACAGAAAGGATTATTAGCTAATGTCATATTTTTACTCACATCTAGTTGAAATAGAATCTGTCGTTATAAAACTTGCAGAGCTTGATTTAACCGATGATCAGAAAAAACACCTTGCGTCGCTGGTTGATTCTACAATTCACCATACCGTTTTAGATCTGGTTCTTTCGAAGCTTTCGGAGGAAGACAAAAAAATATTTCTAAAAAAACTTGGGGATGACCCGCAAGATAAGCAGCTGCTGGAGTTTTTAGGTGAAAAAATAGAGGGGGTAGAAGACGAGATCAAGCAGGTGGTCAAAGAGCTTAAAAAAGAGCTGCATGAAGATTTAAAGGAAGCAAAAAAACATGGGTAATTTAATGGATAAAAAATGGTGGTTTTTTATTTTATCCGGGGTAATTATCCTGCCGGGAATAATCTCTTTGGTTTTATTTGGTCTAAAGCTTGGGGTGGATTTCACAGGCGGTGCGCTTTTGGAATATAAATTTGAAAAACCGGTTGGAAAAGAAGATATCCGTAAGGAATTATCCGGGGAAGGAATTGAAATATCAAGCGTTGTTGAATCAGGAACTAATACGTATATTATAAAAACAAAGCCTGTTTCTGAACAGAAAATAATCGGTGCGAAAGGACTTTTGACGGAAAAATTAGGGAATGTTGAAGAGCTGCGAGTGGAAAATGTCGGGCCGACAATAGGAACGGAGACTACCCGTAATGCCTTTATCTCTTTAGTTTTGGCTTCTGTCATGATTGTAATATATTTATCTCTTGCTTTCCGGAAAGTGCCAAAGCCGACGTCTCCCTGGAGATTTGGAGTTGCCGCCGTTGCGGCACTTTTGCATGATGTTTTACTTTTAGTGGGGCTTTTTTCAATCCTTGGACATTTCTTTGGAGTGGAAGTGGATGTACTTTTTGTAACTGCAGCTTTGACGGTAATTGGTTTTTCTGTTCATGACACCATTGTAGTTTTTGACAGGATCAGGGAAAATCTGCCAAAGCATTTATCTAAAAATTTCTCCCAAGTGGCCAATATTTCCATAACTCAAACGCTAGCCCGGTCCTTAAATACATCTTTGACTGTGGTCTTTGTTCTTTTGGCACTGCTTTTATTTGGAGGTGAAACGATCCGCTGGTTTGTGGTAGCACTTCTTGCCGGAATTATCTCCGGAACTTATTCTTCCATCTTTAATGCCACAGCTTTATTGGCACTCTGGGAAGAAAAATTAGGCCATTAAGTTAGGGCGCCTCGTGATGGGCCCCTACATATTTCATTCTTTCCAGAAGATATTCCCGGGTATTTTTAGACGAATCTTCTAAAACTTCTTCGAAAAGTTTCTGTAGTATTTCTCCGACTTTGGGGCCGGGAGGAATATTTAAAGTTTCCATGATATCTTTGCCGTTAACTTTTAGGTCCGTTATAGAAAAAGGTTTATGTAAAACTTGAGCAATCCTTTCACCGAACTTTTCCATCCTCCAGGACATGGCTTTTTGGGTCCCTCCCCCTAACCTGTCCCCGATTCGAAGAGCCAGCATGTCATTGATATTTTCCAGGCCTATATTTTTAATAAAACGACGGATGGCAGAATCTGTTTGTTTTTCATCCACGGTAAAAAGATGCCAGCGGATTAACCGATAAAATTTATCCGTTTGTTTTTTGCTTAAGTTAAATCTTTTAGCAATTTCTAAAGCCAGCCGCCCGCCTATTAAATCATGATTATAGAAGGTAACATTTCCGGTGTTGTCAATTTTTACAGTATCAGGCTTACCGATATCGTGGAGCAGCGCAGCTAATCGTACCAGCGGATCTTGTGAGGGGGTGCTCTGTAGGGTAAGTAGGGCATGTTCCCCAATATCATAAACCCGGGCATGTTTTGGGCCCTCTTGTTTTACCCCGAAGCATCTTTCCAGTTCCGGTAAAATTATTTCCAGTATCCCCGCCTCCCTAAGACTAACTATACCTATGTATGGATTCGAGGATGCAAGGAGTTTAAATAACTCATCCCTAATCCTTTCCCAGGCGACCTCCTTAATAAGTTCTCTATTTTCCTTGACGGCAGAATAAGTTTTTTCTTCAATTTCAAATTCCAGCTGTGCTGCAATTCTTACAGCACGCATAAGACGAAGGGCGTCTTCCTTAAAACGTCTATTCGGATCACCTACGGCACGGATGATACCGTCTTGAATATCTTTTTGTCCGCCATATGGATCGATGATTGTCCCGTCAGCTGATAGAGCCAGAGCGTTTATAGTAAAATCACGCCGGGCGAGGTCTTCTTCTACCTTGTTTGTCCAGGAGACCTCTGTCGGGTGACGGAAGTCTTTGTAGACCCCCTCCTTTCTCATGGTGGTTATCTCGAAGACTTCGCTGCCCATGGAAACCCCTACAGTCCCGAACTTATTGTCATAAAATCCCTCGGGGAAGATTTTTAGTATCTCTTCAGGTTTGGCGTCGGTGGTAAAGTCCCAGTCGTGGACCGGACGGTCCATTAAAAGATCACGCACTGACCCTCCGACTATATAAATTTGAAAGCCGGCTTTTTTAAATTTATCTAAAATATCAGCAACTTCTTTTGGTAACCTTTGGTTCATGTGGTCATTGTAGGGAAATGTGCTACAATCTTCAAGTTATGCCTAAGGTTTGGAAGATGATTTCCAAAAACTCCGATGATTTAGTAGAACAACTTCTTTTTAACCGTGGTCTTAAAACTGAGGCCGCGAAAGAAAAATTTCTTAACCCTAAACTTGAAGATTATAAAAAAGATTTAGATATTTCCGGCATAGAAATAGCGAAAAAAAGAATTCTTAAGGCGGTAGAAGATAAAGAGCTTATTGTTGTTTATGGAGATTATGATGCTGACGGAGTCTGCGGCGCGGCAATCTTATATTTAGGGTTAACTTCTCTGGGGGCTAAAGTTTTACCCTATATTCCCCATCGGGAAAAGGAAGGCTATGGTTTGTCGGAAACGGGGTTAAAGGCGGCGAAAGAAAAGGGGGCGACTTTGATAATCACCGTTGACAACGGTATTGTGGCAAACAAAGAAGCAAAGTTTGCTAAGGAGCTGGGGCTTGATTTAATAATTACCGACCACCATATCCCGTCTGAAGATTTACCCGAAGCCTTGGCAATTGTTCACTCTACCACGATGTCAGGGGCGGGAGTAGCCTGGTGCCTGATAAACCGGTTGCTTGAGGAAAGCCTGTCTTTGGAGCTGTTAGATTTGGTAGCTATAGCTACAATTTGTGACATGATTCCGCTTTTGGGAGTCAATCGCGCTTTGGTAAAAATCGGTCTGGAGAAACTTAATAAAACAAAAAGGGTAGGGCTGGATGCCCTAATAAAGGAAGCAGGTTTAAAGAAAGGAGAAGTTACCGCTTATAAAGTCGGGCATACGTTAGGGCCGAGGATAAACGCAATGGGAAGGCTTGAACATGCAATGGATTCCTTAAGGATTCTTTGTACTAAAGATACCGAAAAAGCCTTAAAACTTGCAAAGATGTTGTCGGATGTCCAGGAAAGAAAAAAAGAACTGGCTATGGAGGCGATCATGCAGGCAAAAAAGATGGTGGGATTAGAAGGCGGCCGAAAGAAAATTTTAATTTTAAGAAATGAAACCTGGGTTTCAGGAATCGTGGGTCTTGTGGCCGGAAGAATTTGCGACGAATACCGCCTGCCGACAGTGGTTATTTCGGTGGTAGGTGATTATGCTAAAGGCTCGGCCAGGTCGGTAGATGGGTTGGATATTGTTGAAACAATTAGGAAATGTTCCGACATTTTGGTTGATGTGGGAGGCCATCCCCGGGCAGCCGGTTTTACTATTGAGACATCAAAAATAGACCTTTTTAAGGAAAGGCTTGAGCAGTTGGTTGAATCTGCAAAGATTAGTATAGATGAAAATCTTGAAATTGAAGCTGTTCTAAATCCAGGAGAAATTACCAAATCCACGATTGAAAAATTGAAACTGTTTGAGCCTACCGGGATGGGAAACCCTATACCGGTTTTAGCAAGTTTCAGTGCCAACGTGTCCGGAATTCGGACAGTGGGGGAGGGAAAACACTTAAAATTTCAAGCTTCCGGTATTGATGCTATAGCGTTTTCTTTCGGTGAAATGGCCCTTCTGTTGAAAGAGGGGCAAAAAATTGACCTTGCCTATCATTTGGAGACAGACAGCTTCAACGGTAAAGAAAAGTTGCAATTTAAAATAATAGACATAAAATTGGTCTAATATGGACCTGAATACTACACAGCCATATAACAAAGCTTTGGATTTTGCCCGCCTTTCTTTGGCTGGTAAAAAAAGGAAATCCGGGGAGTTTGTGGTGGATCATTGCATCCGGGTGACTGAAGAACTGATTCGTTTTAAGGTTTCGGACCCCCCCACTTTAACTACGGCAATTTTACATCACAGCCTTCATGAGGGTGCAGCAACGATCAGTGATATCAGAGAAGAGTTTGGGGATGAGGTGGCCTCGATGATGGAGGCTTTTGAAAAACTCCGGGTAATTAAACCCAAAGAAGAGATGGGAGATGTGTTTGCGGAAAATTTAAGGAAGATGTTCTTGGTGCTGGCAAAAGATTTACGGGTGGTAATGATAAAGCTGGCAGATATCCTGGATAATTTAAAAACTCTGCAGCATGTAGAGGATGAAAAACGTAGAGAGGTTGGGCAAAAGGCTTTGGAAATTTTTGCTCCTCTGGCAGAACGTCTTGGTATGGGTGAGATGCGCGGACAAATGCAGGACCTGGCTTTTATGCATCTTTACCCGAAAGAGTATAAATGGCTCATGTCTTATACCAAGAGTGATTTGGAAAAATTAGGTAAGGTCTTACTAAAAATTAAAGGGGGGATTGCCCTGGCTTTAAAAAAGGGCGGGGTAGACGCCGAGGTACAAAGCCGGGTTAAGCATAATTATTCACTTTATACCAAGTTGATGAGACAGGAGATAAATAAAGACTTAAGCAAAATAAACGATTTAATCGCACTTAGGATAATAGTGACTAATGATAAAGAGTGTTATGAGGTTTTAGATATTGTCCATAAACTTTTTAAGCCTCTACCGGAGCCGGTATCTGACTATATAGCGCACCCAAAACCTAACGGGTATAAATCTTTGCATACCCGCGTCTTCGGGCCGGGGGATCTTTCTTTTGAAATTCAGATAAGAACCAGGAAGATGCACGAAGAGGCAGAATATGGGCTGGCTGCCCATTGGAATTACGCTGAAAAGAAAGAACAGGGGACATCGGATGAGAAATTAAGCAAGGGGTTTGCTGCCAGTGCTGAGAAACTGGATTGGGTTAAAAGGTTAGGGGCTTGGCAGACGGAGATTACCGATGACTCAGAGTTTTTAAAAACAGTAAAAACAGACCTTTTTGGTACTAGGATTTTTTGTTTTACCCCAAAAGGGGATGTTAAAGACCTGCCGGCCGGGGCGACGCCCGTGGACTTTGCCTACCTGGTACATACCGATTTAGGTAATCTAGTGATGGGCGCAAGGCTAAACAACAGGCAGGTTACCCTGGATACAAAATTGAAAAACGGCGATGTTGTTGAGCTGGTTTTATCAAAAGACCTTCATAAAAAACCCAGCCGTGATTGGCTTAGATTTGTTGTTACCCCCACAGCCAAAAGAAAAATTAAAAAAGCCCATACACCGGATTAGGTAAAACACCGTGATAGCCGTGCTCTTTTTTGTCTCATAATTTCAATAATATCCCGCCTGGCTCTATTTTGCTCTCTGGAAAGTTCACTGCGCCTTAAAACTAAAGGAGCTTTTACTGCCCTTGTCTGTGGATGCTCCTCTCCGTATATTGCTTTTATTTCCCTTATCTTGCTGTCTATTATAGTGATTTCTTCAGCCCGGGATGCCCGATCCCCGGCAATGATGGCGATATTTTCATCTTCTATACTCATATTAACCTCCTTTCTCCATCAAAAAACCTCCCTTTTGGGGAGGTCTCTTTTAGGTTTAATTTTAATTTAAATTACCTGTAAAGACTCCCCATACGTTTTAAGCTCCCAAGAAGGAGCCCCGTAACGAGGGAGGTGAGTAAAGCTTCATATATAAACAAACTTAAGTCCATGTAAATATTGTATCATATTAGGCGTTGTCAAGAGTACCTGAAGTTGTTATGATCAAACGGTTATGGAGAGAACTTTAATTTTAGACTGCAATGAAAAAATAGGTGAAACCGTAAAGGTTTGCGGGTGGGTACAGGTCCGCCGTGATCACGGCAAAATAATTTTCCTGGATGTTTTAGACCGCTCTGCTACTATCCAGGTAATTGTCCAGGGGGATTTGGCAAAAGATCTGCGGCCTCAGGATGTAGTTTGCATAGAGGGTGGAGTAAGTAAGCGTCCGGAAAATCTGGTTAACCCAAACCTTGCTACAGGCACTATTGAGCTTCAGGCAAAATCAATTGAAGTTTTATCAAAAGCCGAAGAACTCCCATTTGATATGGGCGATAAAGACTTAAATCTGCAACTTCCGACTCTTCTTGATTATCGCTCTCTGACTTTACGCCATCCGCGGATTAAAGCAATTTTTAATGTGCAGGAGACAATTGTTGATGCCTATAGGAAGGTTTTAAAAGAAGAAAGCTTTACCGAAATTTTTGTTCCGACTATTGTACCTGTAGCAACCGAAGGGGGGGCAGAGGTATTTAAGATAGATTATTACGGCACAAAAACTTATCTGGCTCAGAGCCCGCAGCAATATAAACAGATGCTGGTTGGGGTTTTTGAGAGAGTTTTTACACTTGCTCATGTTTATCGCGCTGAACCCTCCATTACAACACGGCATCTTTCCGAGTACATTAGTTTAGATGTTGAAATGGGATTCATTGATTCTTTCCAGCAAATAATGGATGTTGTTGAGCTTTTAATAAAAGGTGTCATAACTGAGGTGGGAAAACAAAATGCCCCAGAACTGGATATTCTCGGTGTAACTTTACCGAAGATAGAAAATAAGTTTCCTAGGATAAAAATGCGGGAAGCCCAACAGATTATTTTTGAAAGGACAGGTCGTGACCATCGAAGTGAGCCGGATCTTGATCCGGCGGATGAAAAGGAGATCTGTCAGTGGGCTCTGGAAAAACACGGGGTTCAATTTGCATTTATCACCCATTACCCCACAAAAAAGAGGCCTTTCTATACTTTCCCTGATCCTGATGACCCGGAGTACACTTTAAGTTTTGATTTGCTGGGTATTTCTGAGGAATGGGTAACGGGTGGGCAAAGGATTAATAACTATCAGATGTTGCTTGAGCATATCGAAAAGTGGGGTAATAAACCTGCTGATTTTGATATGTACTTGCAGGCGTTTAAGTATGGTATTCCTCCTGAGGGAGGATTTGCTCTAGGTTTGGAGCGGATAACAAAAGACCTTTTAGGCCTAATCAACATTAGAGAGGCTTCGCTATTTCCTCGCGATATGGAAAGAGTTGACGTGAAACTCTCTACCTTAAAATGATGCCCGTTCTCTACGCTGTTGTTGTGTTGCTTTTGGCCGTTAATGTGATTCTTGGCTTGCCCAGGGCAGTTGATCTTATCCAAACCCAAGTCTCGGCTAATAATGTTCCTACAAACTCTGTTTCCCAGGGACTTACCCCTGAAGTTGCGGGAATTGCCAAAGAGATGTTGACCCCGGATAATTTAGGGTCTCCCCCGCCGTCTTTTAGTGCCACCTCAGTGATGGCAACCGATTTAGACACAGGTTTTATTTTTTTTGTCAAAGATCCTAATAGGCGGGTTCCCATTGCTTCCACTACAAAAATCATGACTGCTATTGTGGCAGCTGACCATTTTCAGCCCAATGAAATACTAACAGTTCCGAGTTCTTCACTGGTATCCGGATCAACCATGGGTTTGTCTGCAGGCGAAAAACTGACCTTTCGGAGCCTGCTTTACGGCATGCTTTTAAACTCTGGAAATGACGCAGCTTATACAATTGCCGAAAATTATCCCGGGGGAGTTAAATCTTTTATTGAAGCAATGAATTCAAAAGCAATTTCCATGGGACTTTTTAATACCCATTTTGATAATCCGGCCGGGTTTGACAGCCCGGATCATTTTTCTTCTGCATCGGATCTTTCAAAAATTGCCTATATTGCGGCTGGTAATCCGCTTTTATCGCGGGCGGTTGCAACAAAGGAGGCGACAGTTTCATCAGTGGACCAGGTAATAATCCATCCGTTAAAAAACTTAAATAAACTTTTGGGCGTTACAGGCATACTTGGAATAAAGACGGGGACAACGCCGGCCGCTAAAGAGAATTTTGTCGGTTTGGCGGAGAAAAACGGACATAAAATATTAACTATAGTTTTGGGGAGTGATGACCGTTTTGGAGAAACAGAGAGTTTGATCAATTGGGTTAATGAAAATTTCTCCTGGCCAAAGGATGTAAATTAATTTTTCGCGATAGCCGGTACCAAAGCTGCAAAATCCGGACCTTCAAAGACATATACCGGTTGCAAGTAAGGCGTATATTCTTCCTGCTGCAGATAGGCTAAGTAAATAGATGAGATTGACACTTGAGGGTTTTTTGGTTCAATGCTAATAAACCCCAGTCCGGATCGAAGGTCTGCCAAAGCCTGTTCAGCTGTTTTTAAGGTGTAAGTAGAATAGGTAGTTTCGTCAATTGGCCAGATGGTGTAGTCTATTTGCCGGAATTTAATTTCTCCTTCCTGGTTTAAAGAAACTAAGGTCTTAACCAGGCCATGGTTAAATGATGTTGTAACCATAGGAAGATTATCCCAGTCGGGCAGCAAGATGGATAAAATAGCAGTTTCTGATTTCTCGGGGGAAGGACCATTGAAGGTGATATTGGTTGTCCCGCCGGAAAGCTCATTTACCAAAAGATTACGTGTTTTTAAATATAGTCTAAATTCCTCAACGATACTTTCTTTATTAAAAGGCGCAACCGTTTTTGCGGATTCGGAGGCGGGTAGGGGGGCTTTCTGAAGACGGAAATTTCCGTTAGCCAGGTCAATACTTAAATTTCCTTCCGGATTAGTAAATTTATGGCGGGTGGGGGATTCGATCTGGGGTTTATCAGTAAAACCTAAGTTTTCAGCCAGTAGTTTAGCTTTTTCAGAAGAAAGCAGGGAAATGCTGGTTTGAGGTATAAAGTAAACTTTTATAAATTTAGGGTTTTCAGGTAAACCCCCGGTAACAGTATCAATAGAGTAAGTAAAATTAGATGAGGAAACCTTTTCCGGCGGGAATTTAATATCCGGCAAAGGACCGAACTTCATTTCTGCCTTTTCTTCAACGGGGGGTATTTTTGAAAGCTGGTAGTCCTGCCAGGCCCGGTATCCAAAAATTCCCGTGATGATTAAAACAATCAGAACTGCAGATCCTAATATTCCTCTTTTAGTTAAGACAGCGGCTTGTGTTAAAGTCATGGCGGATGGTTCCATTATACTTCAAGGCTGATATAATATGGAAACTATGGATGAACAAGTTCACGCCTCCGGCGCGAATGTCAGAACAAGATTTGCTCCTTCCCCTACCGGGCTGATGCATATTGGGGGCGTAAGAACCGCGCTTTATGCATATTTAGTTGCTAAAAAAAATAACGGTACTTTCACTCTTAGGATTGAAGATACAGACAGAAGCCGTTACATGGAAGGTGCAGTTCCGGATATTATCGGAACATTAAAATGGCTGGGACTTGATTTTGATGAAGGCCCTATATATCAGTCGGAAAGAAAAGATATTTACGCAAAATATGCCCGGGAGCTGGTGGACAAGGGGTTTGCTTATGAGCAGGATGGGGCTATCTGGTTTAAGACGGAAAAAGAGGGTAAGACATCCATAACAGACTTAGTCGGCCAAAGGGTAATAGAATTTGATAACGGTACGCAAAATGATTTTGTAATTCTTAAATCAGACAGTTTTCCTACTTATCATCTTGCGCATGTTGTGGATGATCACGAAATGCAAACTAACCCGGTAATAAGGGGGGCGGAGTGGATATCTTCAATTCCTAAACATGTCATGCTATTTAAAGCTTTTGGCTGGGAAGTTCCTCAATATGCTCATTTGCCTATTATCTTGGGGTCTGATAAGTCAAAGCTTTCCAAGAGGCATGGAGCAAAAGCAGCCTCGGATTTCCAAAAAGATGGTTTTTTACCTGAAGCGATATTAAATTATATGGCTTTGCTTGGGTGGACTTCGCCGAGTGAAAAAGAAATTTTATCCGTTGAGGAAATGATTCGGAATTTTGACCTAAAGGACGTAAACCTTTCCAATCCCGTCTTTGATATAACCAAACTGGAATGGATGAATGGTGAATACATCCGTCAAATGTCTGACGAGGAATTGACTAAAAGAATGCAGGAGTTTTTAGTGGACCATCCCGCAAAGGAGAAAATTGCAGAACTAGTGCCTTTGGTAAAAGAGCGGATTAAAAAACTTTCTGATTTTGTCCCCTTAACTGATTTTATTTTTGAAAATCCTGAATATAGAATAGAAGAATTTAATAAAGTAAAGGTGGAAAATCAAAAAGAAGTTCTGGAAAAGATTGCCCAAACTTTGGAGAATTTACCCAAACCCTGGGACAGCGCTTCTTTTGAACAATCATTCCGGAAGCTGGCAGAAGATTCTGGAATTAAGGCAGGTGATATGTTCCAGCTTATTCGTTTAGCTGTTTCCGGACAGACAGTTACGCCGCCTCTTTTTGAAAGTATTAAAATTATTGGGGAAGAAGAAACTCTTGACAGAATAAAGCAGCTAGCCTCAAAATACCCCAACATATAGAATATGTCTAAATATATTATTAAAGGCGGCAGTAAATTAACAGGGAAAATAAGTATTTCCGGCAATAAAAATGCTGTTTTACCTTGTCTTGCTGCAGCACTTTTAACAGAGGATGAAGTAATAATCAGAAATGTTCCAAAAATATCGGATGTGGATGTATTTTTGGAAATATTTCAAAGTCTTGGTGTTAAATCCGAAAGAGGGGATAGTTTTATAAAAATTCATGCAAAAAAGATTACGTCTTCCCATTTACCCCAGGAACTTTCCGCCAAACTTAGGGCGGCCATTCTTTTTGCAGGCCCGCTTCTGGCGCGGATTGGGAAAGCTGAATTTTCACATCCAGGAGGAGACGTTATAGGTAAAAGGAGTATTGATGCCCACATTAAAGGCTTGCGCGATTTAGGTTTTGTATTTGAGCGGGAAGACAGAAAGTATATAGGGAAGAAAAAAGAGGAAAATTTAAAATTCTATAAGATTTTTTTAGAAGAAGCATCCGTAACCGCTACTGAAAATTTACTTTTAGCTGCAGCATTGAACCCGGCAACTGTAATTCTACAAAATTGTGCACAAGAACCTCATGTCATTGATCTTTGCAATATGCTTATTAAGATGGGTGCGTCAATAGAAGGGGTAGGGTCTTCTTTGATGAAGATAACAGGTAGGGAAAAGTTAAAGGGTGTAGATTTTTCGGTAGGTTTAGATTATGTGGAATTTGGGACATATGCGATAGCTGCAGCGATAACAGGTGGGAAAATAGAGATAGAAAAATCTTCTTTAGAAGGAATGGAACCAGTGATAAATCCTTTGATGAAGATGGGGCTAGAATTTAACCCTAGTAACGGATCTGTTTTTATATCAGCAGGGAAAATAAACCCGACCCAAAAAATTATTACAAACATTTGGCCTGGATTTCCGACAGATCTCATGAGTGTTGTAATAATTTTAGCTTCTCAGGCTAACGGTGTATCTTTACTTCACGATTGGATGTATGAGTCCCGAATGTTTTTTGTGGATAAGCTTATAAGTATGGGGGCGCATATTACAATAGCTGATCCTCACAGGGTTATTGTTTCCGGCCCTTCTAAGTTAATCGGCAGGAATCTTGAGACACCGGACATCCGGGCAGGGATGGCCTTAATCCTGGCAGCGGTTATTGCTACAGGTGAAAGTACTATAAATAGGGTAGAGTTAATTGATCGGGGTTATGAAGATGTAGTTGGCAAACTTTCCTCCTTAGGTGTAAATATCCAAAAAATATCCTAATTTTTCCTCATAAAACTTGAAATATATATTAATAATGTTATCATTTACATGTTTCTTACGAAACTATGGATAATTCACTTGAAAAAATTTACAAAGCTGGCCTTAAATTTCTAGCTCCTCTTACACCAGAGGAGACATACCGTGTCATAGTTCAGGAGGCAGTAAAGTTGGTAAAAGGTGAGGTAGGAGCGCTTTCCTTAATGGTAGAAGGGGAATTTAAAATTGTATACCGCCAAGCTCCTCCGGGATCCCCTCCTCCGGCAGCAATCCGTAAGGCCGGTTTTGCATATAAATCATTTAAAGAGGGCAAAGTTTTGGTTATAGACAGTAAGCGTTTAAAGAAAGCACATCCGGAAGTTGTGAGAGAAGAGTTTAGGTCGAACATCTTTATACCACTGGCATATAAGGGAAAATCATTAGGAGTTCTAGCGGTCAGATTTCATAGTAAGGGAAATTTTACCCAGAACGAACCTGAAATCTTAAAACTTTTTGGCTCAATGGCAAGTTTAGCGATCAGGAAGACACAACTCTATGACGAAACACAAAAAGCTTTGGAATCCCGTGATTTATTTCTGTCTATGGCTGCCCATGAATTCCGTACCCCTTTAACAACCATAAGTGGATATGTACAGCTTCTGGCCAATAAATTTACAAAAGATGAAAACCCTCAATCGAGATGGATCGAAGAGCTGTCTTGGGAAACAAGAAGGCTTACTTATTTAGTCAATGAACTTTTGGAGATTAGTCGTATTAAAGGTGGGAAGCTACATTTTGTATGGCGTGAATGTTTTCTTCCCGAAATAATAGAAAGAGCTGCTCGTGAATTTAAATTTAATCATCCGGGAAGAAAATTAAATATTCAGAATATATTAAAAAAAGATTCCTTACTGGTAGTTGGAGATTTTGATAAACTTCTTCAGGTTATAACAAATTTATTGGACAATGCTGCTAAATTCTCAACTTTTAATAAGGATATTTTAGTTAAACTTACAGAGAATCATTCGGAGTTTATTATAACGGTTAAAGATTCAGGAAAAGGGATCGAAACAAAAGACTTACCCAAAATTTTCGAAGGTTTTTATCAGGGCCATAAATCAACGGACCAGGGAATGGGCTTGGGGTTATTTTTAGCCAAGATTATTATTGAGCAGCATCATGGTTCTATTAATGTCCGTTCCAGATTAGGTAAGGGTACTAGAGTAGATGTGACCTTACCAAAGGTAAAAATATGAAATCCGAATCATTGTTCCCGCAGACGGAATCTAATGAGGTTTATAAAAACTTAAAAGAAGTAGGATCTTTACCTCCAGGATACGAGAGAATTAGGGAAATGATTATCTCGCCGGTTTTAAGAGGGACAGTTGTGTTTTTTATTGGTCAGTCAGGAGTGGGTAAAAGTTTATTAGCCAGGCAATGTCTTTTGGAGTTTGAACAGGACGTGGTGATTAAGAGATTTCTGAGGGATACAAGACATAAATTAGTAGAAAAGCTTTTAAGATATGACGATTGCTTATATTTTGCTAAAGAGATTTTCGGAATTCCATGGGATCAAACAACTCCATTTAAGGCCCACGCTTTAGCATCGTGGTCTTTGGAGAGAGCTGTATATTGGATGGAAAAAAACGATGGTCTGCCTTGGTTAGCTGTAGTAGATGCAGCGGTTTTTCCGTTTCCCAATCGGGATTTAGGAGGAAGTGCAGTCAGAAACCTTGTAAAACTTAAAAAATTTAATACTTTTGCTTATGCGGTTTTACCTAATGATGAACTACAGAATGAAGTTTCCTTGGAAAGGGCAAGCTTGGGAGATAGCGAATTTTTTGAAGAAGCAAAAGCCAGAAAGGGAGCAGTGCAAAGCGGGAACCAATTATTTGAAAGTATGGCGACAGAACAAGCTATGAGAAGGAATCAGAAGCTGGTTTTTATGTGGTTTGACGACTTAATAAAGGAAGGAAGGGTTCCATCTTTTCTTAGTAATTTTAAGGAGGACCCTGAGCAAAAAAGTCTTATATACAAATATGCCTATAAACTTCAATGTGAAGATTTCTTCGGCAAAAACGGTAATTTTATGCTTGTTGAAAATTTTCAACTTCCTCCTTCTGTAATTATTCATCGTTACGACCGTAAATTTGGGCGTTCACCAAACCATAATACTAAATATTCAGTTCCGTTAAAACAGATTACAGAAGAGACATATGAGCTATATAAAGAAGAACTGGAGGACAGGAGATTTCCTAACCTGGGAAATCTAGTCCTTGATCATGTAGCCAAACCCGCGGACGGAATGGAGAAGTTTTTTCTTGGATCCTGAGTCAATTTTCTTGCGAAGATACCCCATATAAACATCTACTACCCTGGTTTCTATATCGGGAGAATATAACCATACCCTGTTTAAAATCATTTCCCGGGTTAAGATTCTGCCTTTATTATGCATTAAATACTGTAATAGCTTAAATTCCTGAGGGGTAAGTTGTAGTTGTGTGCTGTTTCTTTTTACCTCAAATGTCTTGTTATCCAACATTAAATCACCGACAGATAACTTATCATCAGTTTGGTTCCTATGGCGAAGCCTGGCTTTAATCCGGGCGATCAGTTCATCTGCCAAAAATGGTTTAGTCATATAGTCATCAGCGCCAAGGTTTAAGCCGTGAATAATATCTGCGACGCCGTCTTTAGCGGTTAAGATTATAACCATAAGATCAGGGTACTTTTTCCGGATCTCCATACAAACCGCTTCTCCGCTCATATTAGGTAATCCTAAATCCAGGAGGACAAGTTCCGGAGCAAGTTTGGCAATTGAATTTAATCCCTGTACTCCGTCCGAGGCGGTTTGAACAGAAAAGCCGTTGTCGAGCAGAAGCTCCTTTAGATATTTCTGTAGGCCGTTGTCATCTTCAACTATAAGGATTGTTTGTGCCATCTCTTACAATTATACCAGCATTTGCAAGTACTCTCAACCCCACAGAAGAAGATAAGGAGTATACCCTATTCTTACACATTTTTATCAATTATCTTAACGGTAAGGGATAAGATAGCACAAGATCACGACAAGGTGTGATAAGATGAAAAAGAAAGGAGGGGAAAATGGCATTCGAATATAAAAATTCCAAGGGTCAAACATATTACCTGCATTCTAAAGACGTTAAGCTTAGAAGTGGCCGGAATCAAAGGATTTACTTTTTTGCCAGGGATATTAGAGCGGGTTCTTTAGATACAATCCCTGAAGGTTTTTCAGTGATAGAGAACAAACGGACAGGCTTACCTATCCTGAAGAAAAAATAATCAGTTCTTCGAAACCTTTTGCAGAAAAGAATTAATTATTGAGAGCAGCAGGCTGAAAAGCAGAGCCCACCAGAAATTATCTACCACGAAACCGGGGACGATATAGGTAGTGATCATCACCAGTGAGGCGTTTACCACCAGGGTAAAAAGGCCAAAGGTGACGATGTTTAAGGGTAAAGTCAGAAGGAGAAAAATCGGTTTTAAAACAGCGTTCACAATCCCCAGTACTAAGGCAGTAACAAGAGCTGCAGTGAAGCTTGCTACTTGTATCCCCGGGAGAAGGTAGGCGGCGGCGAGAATAACCAGTGCGCTTATTAACCAATTGATTAACAGGTTCATAATAAATATTATCCCTACCTTGACAGGGGGCTGTCAAGTAATAAACCCAATCTAAGACATCTTGTACTTTTAATTTATATGTGTTTAGAATAAAGCAGTTTTATGAGACTTGAGTGTTTAGGTGCTGTTGGAGAAGTTACTGGATCAAGCTATTTAGTTACGAGTTCTGCCGGCCATCAAATACTAATTGACTGCGGAATATTCCAGGGTTCAAAGGAAAATGAGTTTTTAAATTACGGTGAGTTTAATTTTGACCCAAAAAAATTAGGTGGGGTTATTTTAACTCATGCCCATCTTGATCACAGCGGGAGGCTTCCTGCTTTAGTGAGAAGTGGTTATACCGGGAGTATCTATATGACTCCGCCTACAGCCGATCTCGCCTCACTTATTCTTAGAGACCAGATAAAGGTCCAACAAAGAAGAGAGAAATCTTTTTATAGCCCAAGAGACTTGGTTAAAACCCTGAATCAGATTGTATCTGTCCCTTATAACCAAGCGGTTGAAGTTAGCGACTATTTGGTTAATTTTAGGAATGCCGGCCATATTTTAGGCTCTGCCAGTATCGAGATAAGAGAAAAAGGTTCCCGCTGGCCGACTACTGTTTTCAGCGGCGATATAGGAAATGATTCAAAGGGCGAAATTAAAAATGCGGATATTGTAGTAATGGAATCAACGTACGGTGACAGAAACCACCAGATGGATGACCCTAAAGAAGTCATACGGGATGAGATAAATAGAATCGAGAAACAAAATAGAGGAACTTTGCTTATTCCGGCATTTTCCGTTGACAGGACGCAGACTCTTTTAAGTATAATTTGCGATCTGAAAAAGAGCGGGCAGATAGATAGAAAAACACCGGTGTTTCTCGATAGCCCTATGGGGATATTGGCTACCAATATATACAGGCGTTATTTAAATGGTTGTTCGACGGATGAAAATGGGGGGAAGAATGATCCGTACAGATTCGAAGGGCTAGTCCCTACTTATCATCATAAAGCAAGTGAGGGGATACCAAGAAACAGGAAAAAGGTTGTTATAGCTGGGTCCGGGATGATGGAAGGCGGTAGAATTAGACGGCATGCGGCAGATTATCTTCCGGATAAGGATTCAAGAATTTTATTTGTGGGTTACGCAGCTGAAGATACTCTTGGAAGGGATATTATAGAAGGTGCAAAAGAAGTTCTTGTTGATGAGCGCATTGTACAAGTGAATGCAAGTGTGGGTGTGACAGGGTCCCTTAGCTCTCATGCTGATCAAACAGGGTTGCTGGATTGGCTTCATTATCTTAACCAGGATAACCCGGCCGGAGTTAGGGAGGTATTGCTTGTGCACGGAGGAGAAACGCAGAGGAAAACGCTTGCCGACAGGATCGGTGAAGAATTGTGCATCAATGTAACTTTACCTAAACGTAACTTGCCGATTGTTATTTAAAATAATCTACAAGAAAAAAGTCTACTCCGGATTGTTTTGCTGCGCGTTCATCTCTGTCACTATCACCAATCATTAAATATTTTTCCTTTGGAATTGTCGGGTCATAAATCTGGCTAAATCCGTCGACACAAGGCTTTAATAGATCCACATCAAGACTGGTTACTACTTTTTCGAATTTATTCCAGATGTCATATTTATCTAATACTTTCTTTATGGTTGGTCTTGTATTAGAAGACCAGATAAACATCCGGTATTTTTTAGAAAGCTTTACAAAACTTATTAGTTCGTTATTAGGAATTACATCTTGCAAATAATTTGTTTCAAAATTAAGATCATTTTCCCTGATTAAATCTTTTGCCTCTTTATCAAATTTTAAAACATACTGGTTCATTAAATCGGTTAATGGGGTCTTTTTATTCTTGTAACTTTCATAGATAGTTGGATCAAGTTTAATTAATTTGTCTTTTATAGGATTTTCCCAATCAGACCAGGGTAAAACCAGCTTGGCTAAAGTTTCGTCAAAATCAAAAATTAAGTGTGTTTTATTTACTGTTTGAAGATATGCAGGAAGAAACATCTGTAAATTATATCAAAGAGTATGGAAGCATATTAGGGCAATGCAAAAGGTTATTTAGCTGCGGGACTCAGTCTCACTTCGAACTTTTTGGATTGAGAATATTGATGCCCGTGTTCTTATTGATTTAAATTAGGAATTAGCACTAGGGAGCTGCTACCCGAAGTCCTCTTCTGAATTCTACGCTCTCTAAAATCCTCTTCAGCTTATTTGGGGTTTCTGGGTAAACTCTTAATCCCTCCCGAAATACTTCTCTAATCATACCCAAGCAAGGACCCTCATTTTCTATTATCACAACATCTCCAACTTCAAGATCAGAAGTACTGAATCTACCATCCCAGGTTGCTAAACCACCCATATCAATACTGACTCCCTTTTCAGGGTCATGGCAACGAGATTCGCTCCCTGGAACTGATTTTACATCAGTTATTTTTCTTAACTCGACATGTTTGCCCAAAGCTTCTGACATATTAATTCAGGATTATAGCCAGAGTTACCTATGGTGTCAAGGGATTAGGTTCGAATCTAAGTTGAGACCTTTGCTGCGGGGCTCAGCCTCGCTTCGCTCGCCTGGCCCCTTAGTACTTACTTTGTTCGTGCTGCGGGACTCTATGTCCCTTGCCCTCGAAGACTCGGGCTGCGGGACTAGGATTCGAACCTAGATAAACAGATTC
>ORJL010620293.1_pt1 | contig 27413 bp, 44 predicted proteins | sample 1779941 | NCBI WGS metagenome assembly ORJL01 (sample SAMEA104232317, study PRJEB22302) | groundwater metagenome | biome: forest; feature: aquifer; material: groundwater | place: USA | collected 2011-08-07 | depth 5.8 m
AAACGGCCTCATCGGCAAAGCGAACGTGTAAGGATTCTCTGTCGGCCCTTGAATAAACGGCCACCGTTCGGATATTGAGCTCTTTGCAGGCGCGAATAATTCGAAGCGCGATTTCCCCGCGGTTGGCTATAAGAATTTTGGAAAACATCTTTGGGCTGGCCTTGATTGATGCCTATTGACTGGAATCAAAAGATACTAAAAATATTTTAGAGCGGTTCAACGGCAAATAATGTCTGGCCAAATTCAACCGGCTCGGCATTCTCAACGGCAACTTCGACTATTTTTCCGCGAATCTCAGATTTAATCTCATTCATGAGCTTCATCGCTTCCACGATACAAACAACCTGGCCGACTTCGACAATCTGCCCAACCTCAACAAACGCCGCGGCCTCCGGTGATGGCGAACGATAAAATGTCCCGACCATGGGCGAGGTGATTTCTTTGCGCGATTTATTATCAGCGGCTTGCTGCGCGGCTTCTGCCGCCGCGCTTTGGGTTTGGCGCGTCACGGGAGTTGTTTCCACGCGGTATTCGATGGGTGCCTGCGGACGCGGCGTCTCAAGCGCTTCGAGAGTGGATTTCTTAATCTTAATCCGCGCGCCCTCCCGCTCGACTTCCAACTCGGTCAGGTTATTTTCATTCATGAGGCTAATCATTTCTTTAATTTCTTTTAGGTTCATTTCTGGACCCTTTCAACATACTGGCCGTCTCCGCTGCGGGTATCGATCTTTATCCAATCGCCTTGATTGATAAAAAGCGGCACTTGAACCGTCGCGCCCGTATCAACCTTGGCCGGTTTTGTTCCCGCCCGGGAGGAATCCCCTTTAAACCCCGGATCTGTCTCCACAATGTGGACCGTCATAAAGTTGGGAAGAAGAACGCTTTGAATTTTGTGGTCACAATAGACCGCGACAACATTCAAATTGTCTTGAAGAAAGTTGATAGCCCCTCCGAGAGACTCCTTGGGAATGGCAATTTCTTCGTATGACTCCTGATCCATGAAATGAAACACATCCCCGGTGCGATAAAGATACTGGGCCTTCTTCTCTTCCAAATCCGCCACATCCAAGGTGTCGTTGCTGCGAAATGTCCGCTCAATCACCAGATCCGTTTTCATATTTTTGAGCCGAACCCTGACAAAAGCGCTTCCCTTACCCGGCTTAACATGACTGTAGTCCAAAACAAGGAACAGCTGATCTTCGACGCGAAGCGCCATACCGCCTTCGATTTCATTAATCCCGATTCCCATAAAAACCTCTCTTATCTATCTCTTGTATCGGAGCAACTATTCAACCTGTCAATTACCTACAATCGACAATCTTTACTCAATACCGAACAGCCGCTTTTTGTTACCAAAACCATATCTTCAACGCGAATCCCATACTTATGAGGAATATACACCGCCGGCTCAGCCGTGACAACCATTCCTTCTTTCAAAATGCTGACACTCCTTTGAGAAAGTGATGGGCCCTCATGAATTTCGAGGCCCACGCCATGCCCCAAAGAATGCCCGAAGAATTTTCCTAACCCCTTTTTTGAAAGATAGTTGCGTGCCTCTTGATCAACGTCCGCCGCCAAAATTCCGGGCTTGATTTTCTCAATTGCCCTTTGCTGGGCGGTTCGCACAATGTCAAAAACTTTACGAACAGAACGCGGTATTCTACCCAAAAAGAAAATGCGTGTCAAGTCGGATTTGTAGCCTTCAACGTCAATCCCTAAGTCAACAAGGACAATTTCGTTGTTTTTGATCTTCCGGCCGGTCACTTTGGCGTGAGGAAAGCAGGAGTTGGGGCCGGCGGCGATAATAGGGGGAAAAGAAAAGCCGACATGGCGGCTTTTAACAAACCCTTCCAGCTTTTCCAAGACTTCCCGTTCGCTTAACCCGGGCTTGATAACCTTTTTAAGAAATTGATAGGCCTGCGTGTTGATTTTTAACGCTTTTCGGATTTGACGAATCTCATTTTCGCTTTTGATTTCTCGAAGCGTTTCGACAAGCCCGTTGGCCGCGACTAACTTTAATGCGGCCGGACAGTTTTTCTTCATACGCTTAAACTGCGAAAGCGAAAGATGCCGCTCATCAAAACCGATGCGCTTTATGCCAAGTGACTTTGCAACAGCAATCGCCGTATCAAACGGGGATGTTTTGTATTGTTTGACAAAAACGCCTTTAAGGCCACCTTTGGCCTCCAATACATAACGAAAATCCGTGATATAAAATACCTTTTGGGGGGAAACAAATAACCAGGACTCGCAGGCGGGAAAATCTGTCAAATACGCAACGTTGACGTCTTTGGTGACAAGGAATGCCTGGATGCGTCGGCTTTCAAAAAGTCCAACGAGTTTTTTAAGTTTCAGATTCACTTTGTGATAAGCGAAACGGCAGCTTCCAAACCTAAAAGATAGCTTTGGACGCCAAACCCGCTGATCTGCCCGCGGCTGACAGGGGCGATGAGCGAAGTCCGGCGAAAATCTTCTCTGGCGTGGATATTGGACAAATGGACTTCAACCGTCGGTAAATTGACGGCCGCGATGGCATCGCGGATGGCGACACTCGTATGGGTATAGGCGGCAGGATTAATGAGGATAGCGTCGATTTTATTTTTCTTGGCGGCGCCGATAGCGTCAACAATCTGCCCTTCATGGTTGGACTGAAGGATATCAAGCGCGACTTTGCATTTTCTGGCCAACGCTTTCAGTTTCTGATTAATTTCCGCGAGCGTGGCTTTACCGTAGATTCCGGTTTCGCGCTTTCCTAAAAGGTCAAGATTGGGGCCGTGAATAACAAGAATTTTTTTCAATGTCATCTCCCGGTGCGGATGCTAAATCTGCGCCTCATCAACCAGCATAATCGGAATGCCGTCTTTGATGGGATATTTACGATTGCATTTAAGGCAAACAATTTTTTCATCTTTCAATTGGACATCGCCTTTGCAGGCGGGGCAAACCAATATCTCTAAAAGCTCCTTGTCAATCATGCCTGACCGTCCTTTTTAACAATCTCAACAAACTTCATCTGTAGCTCATAAAGATACCCGTTGATCGCATTGTCCTCTTGCGTGTCCAAATTACCTTTTGTTTTTTCCCGAAGCAAGGCAAGGGTATCAATTAAAAGCTTGGCCTGCGGTAAATTCTTTTCGGATTCATGAGTCGTGGGATTGGGGATTTCGCCCAAAAAAATCATCGCCTGGAATGCCAGACTTGTGATATAGCCAATGAAATTGATTTCCCCCGGCTCTCCCTGCACTGCCTCCTGGGTTGCCGCTTCATGGTCATGCGAACATCCGCAGGAATGGTCGTCACAGTGCTGTCCTTTTTCTTTGACCGATGTTTCTTGGTGATGAGCGGCGGGGTTTGCGCCTCCGATTAGCTTTTCTTTCTCGCTGACTGCGGCTTCCTTCCATGACTCATCAACATACTTTTCGTTTTCCATAAAAACCTTTCCTGATTTACTTCTTTTTAATATGCGCTCGCTTCGCAATTTTTCTATTCAAAAACAGGTTTAGGATAACATTTTGCGACGGCGTTGTCAATCGCGGCAAACCCTAAAAATCACCCGAATCATAAAACAAGCGCCTCTGCGGATTTATTTCTTTTCTTGCCCTTCCCGTAAAATATTGGCGGCAATTTTCAAGATATCCACCTGCGTGATGATGCCAAGAAGCTTTCTGTTATTATCAACAATCAGGATAGAGCCGTGTTTTTTCTCAACCATCGTCAAAAGCGCTTTTGCCACGGTATCCTCCGGACTCAACGCATAAGGGTCTTTGGTCATGACATGCTTTAAGATGTAACTATCAAGCGTGTCCTTATCATAAATAAGACTCCCCTCTTCATCCTTGCGGGGCGTTGAAATACGGTACAAGTCCCATATCGTAATAACGCCGACCAGCTTAAAACTGCCGTCAACAACCGGTAAATGGCGAATGCGGTTTTCACGAAGCAACGCTTCCACCTGGCTAAAAGGCTCATCAACGCCGATGGAAATAACCTTTTTGACCATGATGTCTTTTAACTTGATTTTATTCAGCAGGGCCCGGATATAAAAATCTTCACTGTGCGTAAGTTCCATTTCATTCCTCCAATTCAAAAGAAATGGCGACATTAAACGACAATTCAGGATACGTTAAATCCTGAGGAAAAGAAGGAAAGGGGTTTGACTCCTGAATGCTGCGCAGGCTGATTTCCTGAAGGTACCCACCCGCCGAGGTCTTTTCATCAACCAGATGAATCTGCTTCACAGCGCCATCGGATAAAATAACAAAGGTCATGTAGACTTCACCTGTTTCCAGTTTTGAATAATTCGCATAGGCGCGTTTTCTAATGATACTGCGGACCGCCTCGTAATAATTCTGATAAACCGGGTTGTTGATTTTCTCGGATTTGATGGGCGGGACGGAAACCTTTCGCTTAACGGGCATCTCGCTTAAAACAGCCGGCTGTTTGTTAAACGCGGCAAATTTATCGATAAATCTTGAGACATCTTTGATGGGTAAAGGGTTCGCCGCCTTTTTCCCCAAAAGGGCTTCGGTTTTTTTGCTGATAATCTCCCGAGCCCCCTGACGCTTTTCCTTTGACGCCTCATCTTCCGGTTTGACACGAGCCTTGCTTTGAAGTTTAAGATTGTCATAGGTCACCTCAATATCCTTAAGGGCCCTGGAGAAATTGCGCGCCACCGGACTGGATAGGCGCGTAAAAATAACAAGATGAATGACCAGCGACAAAATGAGGGCGCGCTGAAAGACATCGCGCCCCATCATAAATCCGTAGAAATCGCGGGAAATTCTCATGGGTAAAAATCTTTCGTTCATTGGCGCCTCACCCGACGCACCTCCCGAAAAAAATAGCCGATAAATCGAATCGTATCTTTAATGGGCTGAATTTTACTGCATTCATTGCAATAAATTGTTTTAATCGCGACCGAATGTATGCGATAACCCTTTCGGCCGGACGCGACTAAAACCTCCGATTCAATCTCAAAACCCGACGATAAAAGCGTAATGTTCTTTAAAACATTTGTTCCGATGTATCGAAAACCGCACTGGGTGTCGGGAACCTTTTGCCCGCAAAGCCAGGAAATCATAAAAGACATCAGATGATTGACAGCGAATCTTACAAGCGGCATGCCTTTTGCATTATCCATGCGATTGCCGGTAATAACACAGTCTTTATCTTCGCTTGCCTTTTTAATAAATTTTTGAATGTCGCCGATATCATGCTGGCCGTCGCCGTCCATGGCGATAACCCCATCATAATCCCGGCCCGTGGCATAGGAAAAACCGTCCCGCAAAGAAAATCCCTTGCCGCATTTTTGGGAATGCGAAATCACAACAGCCTCTTTTTCCTTCGCTATCCTGCCGGAATCATCCGTTGAGCCATCATCAACCACCACGACGTCAAAATGCAACCCTCGCAACGTCTCGATAATACCGCCGATCTTTTCAGATTCGTTATGGACTGGAATAACAATGCAGATTTTCATTCGGCCCAAAACTTTCTAAACATCAGCCACTGCGTTGGATATTGACGGATTTTCGCCTCAACAAGCGCCGTGTATTGCCTCATCAAATCGGGAATGGCTTTTTCCTCCGGGCAGGAAAGCTGCGGAAAAATTGGCTTTTCAAAAAAAAGGCAAAAACGATTTTCTTCCCGGCGAATAAAAAAAACGGGGAGAATCGGTGCCCCTGTTTTGTAAGAAAAAACCGCCGGGCCCTTGGGGATATGCACTTTTTTGTTTAGAAAATCCAGGATTTCTCCCGTAAGGCCAAAATCACGGTCTGCCAAAAGGGCCACTAACCGGTTTTGCTTCAACATCTCGATACATTTTCGAATCGCACCGGTGGATTGGATAACCTTAATGCCGCGCATTTCCCGTTGGTGGTTAAATAAATCATTCACCGGCCTCTCTTTATGCGGAAGCGCGACGGCTACAACCGGATAACCGAGCATGCTAATGACCATGCCCCCCATTTCCCAGTTGCCGATGTGCGCGGTTAAAATAATGCCGCCTTTTTTGCTCTGGATCACTTGATCAGCATATTGGCGGTTGATGATCTCAATATTGTTTTTGATATATTCCGCGTCTAAAAATTTCGCCATGCGAAAAAACTCAAGCAGATAACGCCCGAAGTTGCGAAAAACCTCCCTCGCCTCCCATCCAACATTTTTTTGGGTTTGAAGAATTTCCTGAAGGTTGGCCACAACGGCCTTTCTGTCGCGCGGGGAAAAATAATACTGCATATCGGAAATAAAAACCGCCAAACGATACGCGCATTTTAAGGGCAAACGGCGGACGCAAAACTGGCCGAACTTATAAAGGAAGTATTTAACCATTTTGCAAAATGAGCCTGGCGATGTCCAATGAAGAGTTCGGCTTGCTGTTGGCGAGCGCGGCGCTTCGCATGCGCTCAAGACGGGCGGAATCCTTCAGCAACCGCTCAATATCTTCGCCGATGCATTTAACATCATCCACGCGAATGGCGACGCCTTGACTAAGAAGAAACTCTGCGTTATACGCTTCCTGGCCGGGAATAGGATTAACGATGACCATCGGTAAACCTTTCGTCAACGCTTCGGTCGTCGTCATTCCGCCGGGCTTGGTCACAATCAAAGTCGCGATTTCCATCAACTCTTCGATATTTTGCACATATTCAAACACAAGAATCTTCTTGGCACTTTTTTGTTGTATTTTCTTAAGCCACGTGTTCAATTTTTTATTGGTGCCGGTCACAACGATAATCTGTAAATCCACCGCCATATCCACCAGCGATTGGGCAACATCCTTGATGGGTCCTAATCCCTGCCCTCCGCCCATCATAAAAATAACCGGTGTGTCTAAATGAAGCCCAAGCTCCTGGGCAATACGAGCTTTGTCCAAGGGTATCGAGAATTTTGCATCAACGGGGATTCCTAAAACTTTAACCCGCTCTTGAAGAACGCCTTTTTTAACGAGGGCATCACCCGTTTCTTTGCTGGGGACAACGTAATCATCAACGCCTTCATGAATCCAGTAGGAGTGCGGCGCGTAATCGGTCAAGACGCCCACCACTTTAACGGGTAATTTGCATGATTGTTTGTAGTCGGCCACCATGCCGCAGGGAAAAGCCTGGCTGCAGACAACAACATCCGGCCTAAATTGCGCAAAAAGTTTGTCGAATTTGCCGTGGTTCGCCTTGTAAATCGCTTTTCGCAGTGATTGGATTCGTTTCGCGACTTTAGGGTTGTCATAAAGATAACCCCAAATCTTAGGCGTCTTTTTGATAATCCCCATGTAGGCGGTATTGATGATTTTTTCCATCTTGGGGTAGGTATAACCAAAGCCGTTGATGCTCATCATTTCAACAGATGGATCAACGGCTTTGAGAGATTTCTCGATGGCACAAATAGCCTGGCGATGGCCGGAGACTTCCGAGATATACATCAAAAGAATGCGTTTCGCGCTCATTGATTACTCAATAACGGCTAAGTCTTCGCCAATCTTGACTTCTTGGCCTTTTTTGACAAGAATCTTCTTGACAGTGCCTGCGGCGGCCGCCGAGACATTGAACGTCGCTTTATCGGTGGTTAATTCCAAAAGATCGTCGTCTTTATTTACTTGCTCGCCCACATTCACGTAAAAATGGGAAACAACCGCGCTTGCAATCTCTTCTCCCAATTCGGGCATCTTAACAACGGCCATAAATTATTCCCTTGCCAGTGAGGCTGCGATCATATCCAAATGAAAATTCTTGGCAAAACATTCAATGGCTTTTGCTTTTACAGCGGCCATATCAACGCTTTTATTTGTTATTTTGGAAATTGAGGTCATCCGGACGTTTAATCCGCAGGGGCGGACAAAAGAAAAGAATTTCAAATCCGTATTCACGTTGATGCCTATCCCGTGATATGAAACCCATTTGCGCACGCCAATGCCGATGGAGGCAATTTTTTCCTGCCCAACCCATACGCCGCGCTGGCCTAAAATTCTATCAGCCACTATACCAAAATACCGCAATAAATCAATGGCGACTTGCTCTAATTGGCCCATATAGAGCTTTAAATCCTTGCCAAAATCCGTTAATTGAAAGATGGGATACACGACCAACTGCCCGGGGCCGTGGAACGTCACCTCCCCGCCGCGGTCAACGCGTAAAACTTTCGCGCCGCTTTGCTTGATTTCATCGGATGTTAAAAGAAAATTTTCTTCGGTCGCGATTCTTCCGAGCGTAAAAACGGGGGTGTGCTCGCAAAGCAAGATGATATTTTCTTTTTTGCCGATAACTTCATCGACAAAATTCCTTTGGAGTGTATAGGCTTTCTCATAATCGATCAAGCCTAAATCTAGCACTCGGCACGGGATTTTTGCCTGCATCGCAACCTGCCCTTTCAAAGAATTTAAAAACTTTCCGGCACTGCTCAAAACAAAACTGTCGTTGGCGAAAAGAAGGCCTTCGGAAGGAGTTAGGAAGGAATCAGCGGATCTTTTTGCAGATGGCATCTGCCATTTCTTGGGTTCCGGCGGCTGTCGGATCATTGCGGTCGGCTTTTAAATCGTAGGTAACAACTTTTCCTTCTTTAATCACCTCACGCACGGCCGCTTCTAAACGCTTCGCGGCGTCAATTTCCTTTAAATGCTTCAGCATCAAGACCGCCGAAAGGATGGTCGCGGTTGGATTCACTTTATTTTTACCGGTATATTTCGGAGCGGAGCCGTGCACAGGCTCAAAAAGGGCAATGTCATCACCGATATTGGCGCCCGGGGCAATCCCCAAGCCGCCAATCAACCCCGCGCACAAATCCGAAACAATATCTCCGTAAAGATTCGGCAGCACCAAAACATCAAAATAACCCGCGCGCTGAACCAGTTGCATGCACATGTTATCGACTATCACGTCTTCAAATTCGATTTTTCCTTTATATTCTTCGGCAACTTCGCGCGCGGTCCTCAAAAAAAGCCCGTCGCTAAATTTCATGATGTTGGCTTTATGAACAGCCGTTACTTTCTTGCGGCCGTTCTTGAGGGCGTATTCAAAAGCATATTTGACAATGCGCCTTGAACAAAAAATCGAAATCGGTTTAATGGAAATGGCGGAGTCTTCCCGGATTTGCCTGGGCTGCATCGCATTCATTTCCTTAATGAGCGACTTGGCCTCATTGGTCCCAATATCAAATTCAATACCGGCATAAAGGTCTTCGGTATTTTCGCGGACGATGACCAAATTAATATCTTTTACGAAGGATTTCGCCCCTTCAAAATACTCGGCGGGACGAACGCAGGCGTAAAGGTCCAGTGATTGACGCAGGGCCACGTTAACAGAGCGAAAGCCTTTGCCGATGGGTGTCACAATGGGCCCTTTAATAGCCACTTTATTCTTTCGGATAGAGTCGATGACTCGCTGCGGAAGCGGGGTTCCATATTTTTTTATCGCGAATTCCCCGACATCTTCTTCTTCCCAGTTGATTTTCACGCCCGTCGCCTCCACACAGCGCTTCATCGCGGATGCAACCTCCGGGCCGATTCCATCGCCGGGCAAAAGAGTCACTTGATATGCCATAACTTCCTTTTCTTGATCAATTATAATTGTTTAAATTCTTCGGGATGCTTGGCTTTACTGATGGCGGTTTCAAAGCTGATGACCCCGGCCTGATAAAGCTCTTTAAGGGATTTATCCATGAGTTTCATTCCGTATTGGCCGCCTGTTTGAATCGCTGTCGGGATTTGTTCAACAGCTTTTTCGCGCACCAAATTTCTAATGCCGGGCGTGGCAATCATCACCTCCGCCGCTAAAACACGCCCCACGCCGCTCATACGAGGAACAAGGACCTGTGAAATAACGCCTTGCAAGCAGTCTGAAAGCTGGAGCCTGACCTGCTCTTGCTGATGAGAGGGAAAAACATCAATGATACGCGCAACCGTCTGCGGGGCATCCGGCGTGTGAAGTGTCGCGAAAACCAAATGTCCCGTTTCAGCCGCCGTCAAAGCGGTCGATATCGTTTCCAAATCGCGCATTTCTCCGACGACAATAATATCCGGGTCCTGGCGCAAGCATCGTTTGAGCGCCTCGGCAAAAGAGTGTGTATCGTTATAGACCTCGCGTTGCTTGATAATACATTTTTTATTGTAGTGAATGTACTCAATAGGATCTTCGATGCAAATGATCAAAGACGATCTTTCTTGATTAATCAAATCAATCATCGAAGCCAGCGTTGTAGTCTTGCCCATACCTGTGGGGCCGGTTACCAAAACCAAGCCATTGGGCCGACGGGCCAAGTCGCAAACAACCGCGGGCAATCCTAATTCGTTAATATTAGGGAGAAAAATCGGAATGCGCCGAAAAGCCGCCTCGACAGAGCCGCGCTGGATATGGATATTGACGCGAAAACGATCCAAGCCCGGAAGTGACAGGGAAAAATCCAGCTCCAAATCCTTTTCAAATTTTTCCTTCTGAAAATCGGAAAGAATGCTGTAAATCATTTTCTTAATTTCATCACGCTGGAGCGGCGGAAATTTTGTTAAAGTCAATTTCCCGTCGATTCGCAAAACAGGAGAGGTATTATCGGTGAGATGTAAATCGGAAGCCTTTTTCTCGATGGTAAGCAGCAGAAGATCGCGCAGTTCCATAAATTTTCCTTAAGCAATTACCCTGATCCGGCTACGAAATATTTTTCGCAACCCACTCGCCGATCCGCTTGATGCCTTCCTTGATTCTTTCTTGGGAGGTGGCAAAGCTTAAACGCACATATCCTTCCGCGCCAAAACCGTCCCCCGGAATCAAGGCCACATTAACATCAGTGAGGATTTTCTCGGCAAACGCCGCCGACTTTAATTTCAACTTCGAAATATCGCAAAAAATATAAAACGCGCCGCTGGGCCGCACGTAACTAAGTACGGGTATATTATCCAGACAAGATGCCATTACGTCACGCCTTTTTTTAAATTCTTCGCGCATGGCCGTGATCGTCTCATTGGGCGCTTTCAGTGCCGCCAGCGCGGCAGCCTGGCTGATGGAGGAGGGATTTGATGTCGTATGGTCTTGAAACTTTTTGACGTAATCAATGATTTCCTGATTGGCCGCGCAATAACCGATACGCCAACCCGTCATGGAATACGCCTTTGAAACGCCGTTAACGGTCGCCGTTAAATCATAAATACCCTTTCCAAATGAGGCGATGGATACATGGCCCTCGTCGCTGTAGATAAGTTTTTCATAAATCTCATCGCTAATCACATAGACCTGATGATTAACACAGATCTCAGCGATATCGGCAAGTTCCTTTTTTGTATAAACCATGCCCGTCGGATTGGAAGGAGAATTGAGAATCAGGAGTTTTGTTTTCTTGGTGATGGCGTCTTTTAAATCATCGGGCGTGATTTTAAAATGCGTCTTGGCGGATGTCGCGATCACTTTAGATGTGCCGCCGGCGAGCTTGACCATTTCGGGGTAACTCACCCAATAAGGCGATTGGTAAATCACCTCATCTCCATCATCAACGATGACTTGAATCAAATCATAAATGCAGTGCTTGGCGCCGCAGGAAACAACGACTTGATTCGCTGAATAAGTTAATCCATTATCCCGTTGGAATTTTTGCGCGATAGCCTGGCGCAATTCAAGCGTGCCGGTGCTGGGGGTGTATTTGGTGAGGCCTTTTTGGATGGCTTCAATGGCGGCGTTTTTGATAAAATCGGGCGTGTCAAAATCCGGCTCACCGGCCGCGAAATTAACGACATCAAAGCCTTTGTCTTTAAGCTCTTTGGCCTTTGCCGTAATCGCAAGCGTGGTTGAGCCGAGAATATTTTTGATTCTTCGGTTGGCGTTCATTCATGAAGAGCAGAGTTGTTTTATTCCGACGGCTTTTTGCTGAAAAATCGCTTGATGCCGCTCGTGACCACTGATGGTTTCACTTTACTTTTGGCGATATCTTTATGATGCACAACCGGCTTCTCTTTTGTTTCCTTGTGCGGCTGTGGCTGCGTTTTTTGCTCTTCCTGGTCAACTTTGTGGGATTCCATTTTGGGAGATTCCTTCTTCGCCTCAACCGGCTCCTGCGGTGATTTCTCCTTTGCATCTTTGGCCGATAGCTGCTTAACTTTCGGCTCTTCAATATGCTTTTCCGTCAACTCAAGATAGACGAGAGATGCGTTATCGCCGCGACGAATCAGCGGCAAGGGAATAATCCGCGTATATCCCCCCAGGCGATGTTCAAAGCGGCGGGCAACCTTGTTAAAAAGATCGCTGACCACCTGATGATCGCAAAGAATCGAAAACGCCATGCGCTTGGCGGCAAGCGTGTTATCCTTCCCCAGTGTAATCAGGTGTTCGACAAGCTTTCTGGCTTCTTTAGCCCTCGCTTTGGTTGTGCAAATACGCTGATGAATAATCGTCGCCTTCGCGATATCCCGCACCGTTGCCTTGCGCCAGCTTGAAAAACGCCCTAATCGATTTCCCACAATGTTGTGTCGCATGTTGTTTTATTCCTTTTTACGAAGCTTTTTCGCATCGACCTTCATGCCCAGACTCATCCCCATCGCTTTCAGTAAATCTTGAATCTCCGTCAGGGATTTTTTTCCGAAATTACGAAAACCCAAAAGCTCCGGCTCGGTCTTGCGAACCAAATCCGCGATGGTCTTGATGCTCGCGTCCTTGAGGCAGTTTGAGCTTCTCACGGAAAGTTCCAATTCAGAAATCGGCAGGCGTAATTTTTCATAAAGCGCCTTTTCTTCCGCCGTTATCTCTTCCTCTTCCTCTTCTTCTTCCGGAAGCTGGCCATAACTGACGAAGACATCCAAATGGCGCTGCAAAATATTTGCCGCGTATAAAAGCGCTTCTTTGGGATTAACACCGCCGTTGGTCCAGATTTCCAAAATCAACTTGTCATAATCCGTCCGCTGCCCGACACGGGTATTTTCCACAAAAAAATTGACCTTGATGATCGGCGTAAAGATTGAATCAACGGCAACGGTCCCCACCGGCGCGTCTTCCTTTTTGTTTCCGTCCGCAGGGACATAGCCACGGCCGCGGGAAACCTCAAGTTCGATATTGAATTTCGCGTCCCGCGTAAGTGTTGCGATATGCAAATTCGGATTGAGGATTTCAACCGACTCATCGCAAATAATGTCCTTGGCGTAAATGACGCCTTTCTTTTCGGTTTTAATGTAAATCGTCTTTGCGGTTTTTGAGTGTGAGCGCAAGACAAGCTTTTTAATATTCAAAACAATGTCTGTCACCGGTTCCATGACGCCGGGAACAGTTGAAAACTCATGCTGAACGCCTTCAATCCGTATCGCCGTGACAGCACTGCCTTCAATCGAAGACAATAAAATTCGCCTCAACGAATTTCCTAATGTTACCGCGTATCCACGTTCAAACGGCTCCGCGATAAACTTGCCATAGGTATTGTTATAGCTGGCCTCATCACAATCCAGCCTCTTTGGCATTTGGAAATCTCTCCACTTAACCCCCATGTCTTCCTCCTAACTCGGTTCTTTCTCTCTTATCGTGAATAAAGCTCGACGATGAGTTGCTCGTTGATAGGATACTGAATATCTTCCCGCTCAGGAAGCCTCAATACTTTTGTTTTAAGATGGTCTTTATCGGCCGCGAGCCATACCGGCACGCTTCGACTGCTCGAAGCCTCGATGTTTTCTTTAATATTTTTCATGGACTTGTCCGCGACCTTCAGTTCAATCTCGTCATTGGGTTTAAGAAGAAATGAAGGAATATTCACGCGTCTTGCATTGACATAAACAAGGCCGTGGCTGACAATCTGACGGGCCTCGTTGCGCGAGGTCGCAAATCCCGATTGAAAAATCACGCTGTCCAGCCGCCTCTCCAGGAATTGCAAAAGAGTCGTGCCGGTAACACCTTTGGCGCTGGCGGCCTTGGAAAAATAATTTCTAAACTGCCCTTCCAAGACGTCATAAATTCTTTTAACCTTTTGTTTTTCCCGCAGCTGAAGCCCGTAGTTTGATTGCTTCGAACGCTTGGCTCCGGCACCGTGCTGGCCGGGCGCGTATTCACGCCGGCTGATGGCGCATTTGTCGCTATGGCATCGCGCTCCCTTTAAAAAAAGCTTTTCGCCTTCTCGCCGGCATTGACGGCAGCTGGCATCTCTATTTCTTCCCATTTTTATTCCTTAGATAATATGTTAAACTCTTCGTTTTTTGCGCGCGCGACAGCCGTTGTGAGGAATCGGCGTCACGTCACGAATAACAGTAACCGATAAACCCGACGCCTGCAAAGCGCGAATCGCCGATTCACGCCCGGAACCGGCGCCTTTGACATAAACTTCCACTGTTTCCAACCCTAAATCTTTTGCCTTGCGCCCGGCATCAGAGGCCGCAACCTGCGCGGCAAACGGCGTCGATTTCTTTGAGCCGCTGAAACCCACAAGCCCGGGGCTCGACCAGACAATGATATTTCCCTGGCGATCGCAAATGGAAATAATGGTATTGTTAAACGTCGCCTGGATGTGAACAATGCCGCTTGTAAAACCTAATGCCTTTTTTTTCGCTTTATCTTTAGCCATCTATTGTCCTTTTTAATGCCGGTAGTCTTTTTTCTTAACTTATTTGGCCGGTTTTGCCGCCGGTGCCGTTGGTTTCACCATCATTCCGACCATTCGTTTTTTGCCCTTGCGGGTACGGGCATTGGTGCGCGTCCGCTGGCCGCGCGAGGGCAACCCTTTCTTGTGCCGGGTCCCGCGATAAGAACCGATATCAATCAACCGTTTTATATTTTGAGAAATCTCCCGGCGAAGGTCCCCTTCCGCGCGGTAATTTTTCTGGATAATATTTGTGATTCTCATGACCTCATCTTCGGAAAGCGCCTTGGCACGTTTATTGCCGTCAACTTTGGCTTCTTCCAAAATCTTACGCGTAGTCGACGGGCCGATGCCGTACAAATACGGCAACGCCGCCTCAATCCTTTTTTCCGCCGGTAAATCAACACCTAAAATTCTGGGCATATCTTCTTATCCTTGTCTTTGCTTATGCTTTGGATTTGAACAAATCACTCGAATAACGCCTTGGCGGCGCACAATTTTACATTTACTGCAAATACGTTTTACCGATGATTTTACTTTCATAATGTGTCCTTACAGCGAAACGTTATACGCCCACGGGTTAAATCATAAGGCGAAATTTCTACTTTTACTCTGTCACCGGGAAGAATGCGGATAAAATGCATTCGAATCTTTCCTGAAATATGGGCCAAAACTTTATGCCCGTTGTCGATTGTCACCCGAAACATGGCGTTGGGTAACGCCTCCTGAACCACACCCTCTACTTCGATTAAATCTTCTTTTGCCATAAATACACTTATTGATGCATTACAGAGTTAATATTTCCGGGCCGTTTTCTGTTATCGCCACCGTATGCTCAAAATGCGCGGAAGGTTTTCCGTCCGATGTAACGACCGTCCACCCGTCTTCCAGCGTCTTTGTCTGCCAACCGCCCACGTTCACCATCGGTTCAATTGCTAAAACCATTCCTTCTTTTAAAATGGGCCCGCAGTGCGCGACGCCGAAATTGGGAACCTCCGGCTCTTCATGGAGCTGACGGCCTATTCCGTGGCCGACGAAATCCCGGACAACCGAAAAATTATTTTTTTCCACAAAAACCTGAACGGCCGATGAAATATCCGAAAGACGATTCCCAACCCGAGCCTGTTCAATTCCTTTAAAGAGCGAGTCCTTCGTAACGCTAATCAACTTCTCTAAATCTTTTGAAATCTTTCCTATCCCAACCGTAAAAGCCGTATCCGCAAAAAAGCCGTCCATCACGATTCCGATGTCAATGCTAACGATGTCACCGTCCTGGATCACGCGCCCACTGGGTATCCCGTGAACAACTTCCTCGTTGAGGGATACGCACGCGCATGCCGGATACCCGCGGTATCCTTTAAATGCCGGTTTTGCCTTGTGCTTTTCAATGACCGCTTCAACCTGCTGATCAAACTCTTTTGTTGTGATCCCGGACTTGATAAATCCTTTTAACTGACTAACGATGGCTGCCAAAACCCTTCCGGATTTGCGCAGCGCATCAATCTCATCTTTCGTTTTTATGACTATCAAGTTTTCCGTCTTTGCGAAAAATGTTCATCAGATAATTTTGAACAAAAACGTCATCCTTGTCGGCGTCAATCTTAACCAATTTGTTTTGCGCCGTATAGTAGCTAATGATGGGCGCCGTGCTTTTTAGATACACCTCAATGCGATTCTTGATGGTTTGTTCGTTGTCATCCGGCCTTTGATAAAGCTCGCCGCCGCAACTATCGCAAATGCCTTCTTTTTTCGCCTTGCGATTGACCACATGATACAACGCCCCGCACTTGCGGCAAACCCTTCGGCCGGTTAAACGCTGTGTAATAACGGCTGATGTGGCCTCAAAATAAATGGCGTAATCGACAGGGTTTTTGGCTGAAGCGAGAATCCGGTCCAAATCCTGCGCCTGCGTTTCTGTTCTGGGAAACCCATCAAGCATAAAACCTTTAAGGTTCTGCCCTTTTTGGGTCAACCGATTTTCAATGATCTTTGTGACAACGCTGTCAGGAACAAGAGCCCCGCTATCAACAAACTTCTTTACATCCCGGCCCAACTCGCTGCCCCGCTGCATCTCCTCCCGCAAAATATCGCCGGTGGAGATATGCGGAATGTTCAATGTCTTTTTCAATAAATTCGCCTGAGTGCCTTTTCCCGCGCCCGGAGGCCCCAGCAAAATCAGGTTCATCGTCTGCCTTTAATCTGGCCGCTTTTCATAAATCCATCGTAGTGTCGCATCAGCAAGTGTGACTCAATCTGCTTCATCGTGTCCAACATAACGCCAACCATAATGAGAACGCCTGTTCCGCCGAAAAATGACGCCACCAAATACGGCACCCGAAACGCCGCCATAATCGCATCGGGCATGACGGCAATCGCGCAGATAAAAAGCGCTCCCGCTAAAGTAATGCGCGTCATGACAAAATCAAGAAAATCCGCCGTCGGAGTTCCGGGCCGTACGCCGGGAATGAACCCGCCGTATTTTTTCATGTTGTCCGCAACATCAACGGGATTAAAAACAATCGCCGTATAAAAATAGCAAAAGAAAACAATGAGTGTTCCGTAAAAAAAGTAATATAAAAAATGCCCGCGCGTGATAAAACCCGCCAACCACTGAAGCCACTGGCTGGGAATAAACGTCGCCAGCGTCGCCGGAAACAAGATGATGGACTGCGCGAAAATAATCGCAATGACCCCGGCCGTATCGACTTTAAGCGGAATATAAGTGCTTTGCCCGCCGTAAACTTTTCTGCCGACAACCCGCCTGGCATATTGAACCGGAATTTTTCTCTGCCCCTGCGTAATTAAGGTCACCAAAAAGACAACCGAAACCAAAAAGAAAATCATAATCACAAGCGTCAAGGGCTGGATCTGGCGCATCGTCGCCGTCTTCGGCGACAAAAGCAAAATCAAATCGTGAATTGCCTCAGGGATGCGCGAAATGATACCCGCGGTGATGATGAGCGAAATTCCGTTTCCGATTCCCCGTTCCTGAATCTGCTCGCCCAACCACATGAGAAAAAGTGTTCCCGAGGTCAGCGTCACAACCGTCAACAATCGAAACCCTATTCCCGGATCATTAACAACGTGCATTCCTTGAAACGCCTGCGGACTCTCCAGCCAAAGCGCGATAAAATAAGACTGAATGAGCGACAAAATCAATGTGCCGTAGCGCGTGTATTGATTGATTTTACGATGCCCGGCCTGCCCTTGCTTGGCGATTTTTTCCAGCGCCGGAATAACCGCTGTCAAAAGCTGCATGATAATCGAGCTTGAGATATATGGCATGATTCCAAGAGAAAAAACGGTCATCTTGGAAAGCGCGCCGCCGGAAAACATATTCATGATGCCAAAGATCGTTCCGCCTGCCTCCGATGAAATCCTCCGGAAGAAATCTGCCAGGACGGCCCCGTTTACACCCGGGGTTGGAATATAACAGCCAATACGGTAAACCGCGATAATGATGAGCGTAAAGATAATCTTTTCTTTAAGCTCGGGAATCTTAAAACAATTGGAAAAGGCTTTAAGCATAAGGCTTGCTATGAGTCGCCTTTTTGGGATTCGGCGGATTTTTGAGCTTCAGCAATTAACTCCGCTTTGCCGCCGGCTTTGACAATCTTTTCCTGCGCATTTTTTGAAAAACGGTGCGCCTGAACGGTTAAAGGCTTTTTTAGCTCTCCCTCGCCGAGAATCTTAATCGGGTTTCGAATATTTCCAATCAAGCCGTGCGATTTTAAAAATTCAGGATTAACAACCGCCCCCTCTTTAAAACGTGTCAGGCTGTATAAATTGACCAACTGATAAATTGTCGGGTTTTTACTGCGGAATCCCATTTTGGGAAGGCGCTTCATTAAAGGCATCTGGCCGCCTTCAGATCCCAAAATAACGCCTCGGCCGGAACGGGAATTTTGCCCTTTATGGCCACGGCATGATGTTTTCCCATGCCCAGAACCTGGGCCATGACCAACGATTTTTCGCCTTTTATGTGAACCTTTGGGTGGTTTTAAATCATGAATTTGCATTTTTTGTCTCTTCGGTTTTTACTGCCTGAGGCGCTTCAACGCCAACGGTTGCGGCCGCTTTTAATCGCGTAAGGCCGTTCATCGTCGCTTTAATAACATTAATGGGATTATTCGATTTGTGGCACTTCGTTAAAATATTCCTGATTCCGACGGCATCGCAAATCGCGCGGACAGGGCCCGCGGCAATAACACCCGTTCCTTCAAGGGCGGGTTTGAGTAAAACACTTGCCGCGCCGCATGTGCCGATGATTTCATGGGCAATCGTCATATTGTTAATAGGAATACGGATCATATTTCTTTTAGCAGAAACAAGGGCTTTTTTGATGGAGGTGGCGACTTCGTTTGATTTCTCCAAACTATAGCCGACACGGCCCTTGCCGTCTCCGACGACGACAAGCGCGCTAAATGACATTTTCTTTCCGCCTTTTGTAACTTTGGTTATGCGGTTGATGGAAACAACTTTTTCAACAAATTCAGAGGGAATAATTTCACGCTTAAAGCTCGGCTTACCGCCGCGCTTTCTTGAAAATCCTGATGTTGGAGCCGCCGGCGCTGAAGATGTTGGCGCTGATGATACCGGCGCTGACGCCGCCGCTACCGGTATTGGCACCGCATCCGCACTTTTGTTTTCAGCTTCCGTATTCGTATTTTTTTCGTCAATCATTAGAATTCTAACCCGCCTTTTCTTGCGCCTTCTGCAAACGCTTTAATGCGCCCATGATAGAGGTTTCCGCCGCGGTCAAAGCAAACCTGCGTGACACCCTTACTCTTTGCTTTTGCCGCTAACGCTTCCCCTAACGCCGTAGCCGCTTGAATATTTCCGCCTGTTTTAAGTTTCTTTTTTAATTCCTTGTCCAACGTTGAGATTCCAAAGAGGACCTTCCCGGCCACATCATCTATAATATGCGCCTGCATATTATTCACACTGCGGTCAACACACAGCCGCGGGCACTCAAGGGTGCCTGTGACCTTGCGGCGAATCCGCGTGTGACGTCCAATTCGTTTTTGTTCTTTAATTTTAAGTGTCATAGTCTGATTATTTCGTAACGGTTTTCCCTTGCTTGCGTCGGACAAATTCTCCAGCGTAGCGAATACCTTTTCCCTTGTATGGCTCAGGCAATTTGTAACGCCGAATCTTTGCGGCCACCTCGCCGACCAACGCGCTGTCAACGCCTTCGACCTCAATCGTCGTTGGTGTCGCGGTCTTCACAGTGACGCCGGCCGGAACGGGAAAATCAACCGGATGGCTAAAGCCAAGGGTTAATCCCAGTTTTTGCCCCTGCGCCTGAGCGCGAAACCCGACGCCTTGAATCTCCAAGTTTCTTTTATGGCCCTGCATCACGCCAGTCACCACATTAACCAACAAAGCCCTGATCGTGCCTTGATTGGCCCTGTCTTGCTTTTTATCGGAAGCGCGGCTCACAAGAAGCTTTTCTTCTTTTAATTCGACACCAATGCCGTAGGGAATGCGTAAAGAAAGCTTTCCCTTTGGGCCTTCCGCCTGAACGGATCCGGAGGCAATGGCAATCTTTACACCCTTTGGAACAACAACCGGCACTTTTCCGATACGAGACATCTTAGTTCACTAATCCTTTTTTTTCGTCGATTTACATGACCGCTGAATCAACTCAGATGAAATCTGCCGATAAGCAAATTTTACCAAACGTGACAGATAACTTCCCCGCCGATGCGGTTCTTGCGCGCCTCTTTGTCCGTCATAACCCCGCGTGATGTTGAAATAACCGCAATGCCCAGGCCGTTTAAAACACGCGGCAATTTGTCCGCAGCCGTGTAAATCCGAAGGCCCGGCTTTGATATTTTTTTCATCCCCATAATCGCGGATTTTTTCCCTTTTCCGTACTTGAGATAAACCTTCAAAACTCCCTGCTTGTTGTCTTTCAAAATCCGGAAATCTTCGATATATCCTTCGAATTTGCAGATTTCCAATATCTTCGCCCCCATCTTTGAGGCCGGGATATCAACGGTTTCTTTTTGCGCATTCGCCGCGTTTTTGATACAGATAATGAAATTATTAATAGGATCCGTCAATGACATGAGACTATAACCTTTCGATTACCAACTGGCTTTTCTAACACCCGGGATTTCCCCTTTCCAGGCGAGCTCCCGAAAACAGATACGGCACATCCCAAAGCGGCGTAAAAAACCTCTGGTCCTTCCACACATCCGGCAACGGTTGTATTTTCTTGCCGAGAATTTCGGCGCCCGCTTGGACTTTGCGATTAATCCTTTTCTTGCCATAATTTCCTTTATGCCTACTTGCTGAACGGCACTCCCATGAGTTTTAGAATTTCCATGATCTGCTCTTTGGGGCCGTGATTAAAAACAAACGAAACATCCATACCCTGCGTATGGGTTAATTTATCGACGTCAATTTCCGGAAAGATTGTCTGCTCGCGAAGGCCAAAAGTATAATTCCCCCGCTGATCAAACGACTTTGGCGACAGGCCGTTAAAATCCCGAATGCGGGGCAACGCAATGCTGACCAATCTATCCATAAATTCATACATCTTAAATTTACGCAGCGTCACCTTGCATCCCACCGGCGCATTTTCCCTGAGCTTAAAATTTGAAATTGCGTTTTTTGACTTACGAATAATCGGCTTTTGGCCCGTAATCATCGCCAGATGGCCAGCCGCTTGGTCCATAATTTTCGCGTCGGCAACAGCCTCGCCCACGCCCATATTGACCACAATTTTTTCAAGCCGCGGAACGGCCAAGGCATTTTTGAGGCCGAATTGGCTCTGGATGGCCGGGGTAATTTCTTTTTTATATTTTTCTTGTAGGCGAGGAATCATCTTAAATCGCTGCTCCACATTTTTTGCATTCACGAATCTTGGCGCCATCTTTAAGAATAGCTGTCCGAAATTTCGTGCGCTTGTTACACTGTTTGCAAACAATCATTAAATTTGACGTGTGAATAGACGCCTCAATCTCCACAATGCCGCCTTGCTGATTCTGCTGGGTGCGCCGGCGGGCCTTTTTCACCATGTTGATATTTTCGACAATGGCACGCGATTGCCCTGTCAAAATTTCCAAAATCTTGCCGCGCTTGCCCTTTTCTTTGCCGGTCAAAACTTCGACGGTATCATTTTTTCGAATGCTCAACATCAAACAACCTCGGGGGCTAATGAAACAATTTTCATGTATTCCAAATTGCGCAACTCCCGGGCCACGGGCCCGAAAACACGCGTCCCTTTGGGATTTCCGCCTTCGTCAATAATCACAATCGCGTTGGTGTCAAAGCGCACATACGTCCCGTCACTTCGGCGAATCGGCGCCTTTGTGCGGACGATAATAGCCTTGGCCACTTCGCCTTTTTTGACCGCCGCTTCCGGTGACGATTCCTTAATGTTCACCCGGACCATGTCGCCAATCTGCGCCGACAGTCGTCCTTTGCTGTTTAAAACCCCGATAAATGAGGCCTTGCGCGCTCCGGTATTGTCCGCGACATCCAAAATAGTTCGTAGATAAATCATATTAATTGACCTTCTTAATGATCTCGGTAATCACCCAGCGTTTCTCTTTGGAAAGCGGGCGCGTCTCCATGATGCGCACTGTATCGCCGAGCTTCGCGGCGTTTTGCTCATCATGCGCCTTAAATTTTGCGGCATAACGCATCCCCTTTTGGTACATGGCGTGCTTGGAAACTCCCTTGATTTGAACAACGCGGGTTTTGTTCATCTTGTCGCTCACGACAACCCCTTGTAAAAAGCTTCGCTTGTTATTTCTTTGTTCCATCTTTTTTTCTTTCATTGAGGAGTGTTTTAATTTTGGCAATATCGCGTCGAATGATGCGGAAACGCCCCGGCTTTTCGACCTGGCCGTATTTACGCTTAAAGCTAAGCTCGAAAAATTCCTTTTTCAAGGCCTTTTCTTTTTGAATCAAATCCTCGCTGGTGATTTCTCTTAATTCGCGGGTCTTCATATTTTCCTTTAATGACTGACAGCGCGTGAAACAAACCGCGTCTTCACAGGTAATTTAAAAGCAACCAGCCGAAAAACCTGCTTGGCAAATTCTTCCGGAATACCGCCCAACTCAAAAAGAATCATCCCGCGTTTCGCGACCCCAACCCAGCCTGCCAAATCGCCCTTTCCTTTTCCCTGGCGGGTTTCAGCCGGTTTTTTGGTAATCGGTTTATGCGGAAATATTTTTATCCAGAATTTTCCGGCGCCGCGTAGTTTTCTCGCGACCGCAACGCGCGCAGCTTCCAGCTGTGTATTTTTGACCAGACCATTTTCAATCGCCTTGAGGCCAAATTCGCCAAAGGCCAGCCTGTCGCCGCGCGTGGATAACCCACGGCATTTTCCGCGCTGGGATTTTCGATACTTCACTCGTCGTGGCATTAAAACCATAAAACTTATGCTCCCTTTGGCGCATTAACATCGGCGACTGCCGCCGCGGCCTGCTTTTTTCGCGCGTTGATCACAGCCTGCTTTTCAACAATAATATCGCCGTGATAAACCCATGTCTTGATTCCTAAAATACCATATGTGGTCAGGGCTTCATAAAACCCATAATCAATGTTGGCGCGAAACGTCTGCAAGGGAAGCTTCCCGAGTTTATATGTTTCACGCCGTGACATTTCTGCCCCGCCCAGACGCCCGGAACAGCTAATCTTGACGCCTTTAGCGCCCGATGACATTGCCTGCTCGAGCGCGCGCTTCATTGCCCGCTTAAAGGCAATGCGCTTTTCAAGTTGAAACGCGATGCTTTGGGCAATCAGCTGAGCATTGACGGATGGGTTTTTGACTTCCTCAATATCGATCGCGATTTCTTTACTGGTAATCGCGGATAAATCTGTTTTCAATTTATCGATATCCGCTCCCCGGCGGCCGATGATGATCCCCGGACGTGCCGAGTGAATCTTAACCTTGATTTGATTTGCCATCCGCTCAATGACGACATCCGCAACCGCCGCTTGGGTAAATTTCTTTTTGATATAACTGCGAATCTTGGCGTCTTCAAAAATATTTTGCGCGAAATCTTTTTTGTCCGCGAACCAAAGGCTGCGCCAATTTTTAATGTATCCGAGCCGAAGCAATAATGGACTGACTTTTTGTCCCATAACTCTCCTTTACTTCCCTTTAAGATCGAGCTCAATCGTTACATGCGTCGTCCGCTTTAAAATGGGGGTCGCGCGGCCAAATCCCGCCGCCCGAAACCTTTTCCACATCGGCCCTTTGTCGGCGGTAATGCGGGAAATAAAAAGCTGGTCTTCCCTCAGGCCTTTTTGTTTGGCATTGCTGATCGCGGAATTCAAAACTTTTTTAATCAAAGGAACGCTGCCTTTGGAAACCTGCATGAGAATGCTGAGCGCACTTTCCACATCTCGGCCGCGAATCAAATCAATGACAAGCCTGGCCTTAACCGGTGAAAAACGAAAAAATCTTCCCTTAGCTGTGGCAATCATGTTATGTCTTATCCGCTGCTTTTTTGGCCTTAACGCCGCCGTGCTTTCTAAAGGTCCGTGTTTGAGCGAACTCGCCCAATTTATAGCCAACCATATTTTCCGTTATAAAAACCGGAACATGCTTGCGGCCGTCATGAACAGCGATGGTATAGCCGACAAAATCGGGAACAACGGTTGACCGCCGTGACCATGTTTTAATCGGCTGCTTTTGGCCTGAGCGCATCATCCGCTCGACTTTTTTCAAAAGATGATCGGCAACATATGGACCTTTTTTAAGCGAACGTGGCATTTTACTTTGTCCTTCGTTTCACAATATACATGTTGGAATATTTTCGTTTTTTGCGCGTTTTATAACCCTTGGTCGGCTTTCCCCACGGCGTCACGGGATGCGGGTTTCCTTGGGGTGTTTTACCTTCGCCGCCGCCGTGCGGATGGTCGATAGGATTCATGGCAAGGCCGCGAATATGCGGCATGCGGCCAAGCCACCGGTTACGGCCGGCCTTACCAATCGAAATTGATTCGTGCTCAACGTTGCCAAGCTGTCCGATTGTTGCGCGGCATACCACATGAATTTTGCGGACTTCGCTCGACGGTAATCGAAGGTGGGCAAACTCGCCTTCTTTACCAATAATTTGTGCCGACGTCCCAGCCGAACGAACAATCTTTCCACCTCTACCGGGCCGAAGCTCAATATTATGAACAGCTGTTCCAACAGGAATGCGGCTAATCGGTAAACAATTTCCAGGACTCATATCAACATCGCCTGTCATCGTACTGATGACTTCGCTGCCGACTTTTAAATCCAACGGCGCCAAAATATAAGCTTTTTCCCCATCAGGATATTGAAGAAGAGCGATGCGCGCCGAGCGGTTAGGATCATATTCAATGGCTAAAACTTTTGCAGCAACATCAATACGGTTTCGCTTAAAGTCAACCAGCCGATACATCTGTTTGTGGCCGCCACCCTGAAAACGCATGGTAATGCGGCCATAATTATTTCGGCCGCCATGCTTACGAAGCGGCTCTACGAGGGATTTTTCCGGATACGATTTTGTCACATCGGAAAAATCCGAAATAATCGCGTGGCGTACTCCCGGTGTTGTTGGTTTAAATTTTTTGAGTCCCATATTATGTCGTCTCTATTTTGCTGCCTTCTTTGAGGGTCACAATCGCCTTTTTCCAATCCGGGGTGCGGCCGAGCTGCTGGCGCACGCGGCGTTTTTTCCCCGGAACAATAATAGTATTCACTTCCCCGACTTTGACATTGTAAATTTCTTCAACCGCCTGCTTGATTTGAATCTTGGTCGCCTTGCGGTCAACGGAAAATAAATATTTGCGCCCGGGCTCAAGGGTTGTGCCTTTTTCGGTGCGAACCAGATTTTTTACGACATCGTAGCTGATCATTTAATCCTTTTAAGCAAATTTTTTAAGGCCGCCTTGGTCACAAGTAAATTTTTGTTGCGCAAAATATCATAGGCGTTGGCGTCATCAGCGCGCATCGAACGAAAATAGGGAATATTGCGTGATACCTTGACTATGCTTTCATCGCTTTTGTCAATGAGCGCCAGCGTTTTGCTCTTTAAATTGAGTGTCATAAGAATTTTCACAAAATCCTTTGTCTTTGCGGAGGTCAGCGCAAACTGGTCAACGCACCTCAAATCGTTCGTCATAAATTTTGAATTTAAACTCTCACGCAGCGCGGCCACTTTAATTTTTTGCGGTATCGAATATGAAAAATCTCTCGGATGCGGGCCAAATACAACGCCGCCCTTGCGCCACAAAGGTGAACGGATAGAGCCGGCACGCGCGCGCCCTGTCCCCTTTTGCCGATACGCTTTTTTGCTGCTGCCGGTCACGCTTCCTCTTTCTTTCGTTGAGGCCGTTCCCTGCCGCTGGGCCGCCTGATACATGACAACCGCTTGATGCAGCAAATCACCATTGATCGCGGCGCCAAAAATATCGCTGGGAAGGTCAAAATCTTCCACTTTATTGCCCTGGCTATTGTAAACAGGAAGTGCCGGCATCTTATGCTGCCTTTCCTTTGGCCTTGGCCTTGCTTTGTTTCATCGGGTTTCGGTCCTTCTTTAGATCAACACGTTTAAAATCGAGAGGAAGATGCGCCTTTTTAAGGGAGCGGTTAATTTGCAGATAACTGTTTTTTCCGCCCGGGACAGCACCTTTTAAAAGAATTAAATTGTTTTGCGCATCAACATCCATGACGCGAAGGTTTTGCACAGTGACCTGCTCGTCGCCCATATGTCCGGGCATGTGATGGCCTTTCCAGACACGGCCTGGGTCAGTACCGGAACCAACTGATCCCACCCGGCGCTTTGATGTGGAACCATGTGATTTTGGGCCACCCTTCCAATGCCAGCGCTTCATACCGCCCTGGAAGCCTTTCCCGATAGATGTTCCGGTCACGTTAACAAAATCGCCGGGCTTAAACACATCCGCTTTAATTTCCTGGCCCACCTTGTAATCTTTATTATCCGTGGATTGAAATTCTTTAATGAAGCGAAGAGGTATCACACCGGCTTTTTTAAATGCCCCCAGGCCCGGCTTTTTCATCCTCGATTCCTTCACGGATTCAAATCCAAGTTTAATCTTTAAAGGCGACTCTTTTAATTCCAGGACAAAACACGGCCCCGCTGTGACTGCCGTAACGGGGACAACGTTTCCGTCGCTGTCAAAAATTTGAGTCATCCCTATTTTTTTTCCGAGTAAACCGCTAATCATTTTTTTCCTATTGTTTGATTTCTACATCGACACCAGCGGGCAGATTAAGCTTGCGCAGGGCTTCCACAGTTTTAGCCGTAGGGTCAACGAGGTCGATAAGGCGTTTATGCGTCGCCAAGAAAAACTGCTCGCGCGACTTCTTATCGATAACCGGAGAACGCAAAACGGTGTACAACTCTTTTTTTGTCGGCAAGGGAATCGGGCCGGTCACCTTAGCGCCGGTACGAATCGCCGTGTCGACAATTTCTTGCGCGCTTTGATCAATCAATCGATGATCATAAGCCTTGAGTTTAATCCTGATTTTCAATACTGCCATGTCTGCTGCCTTAGGTCGTCTTGTTTTTAAAAAAGTTCTTCGTTTTTTGCTTTTTATTGGCGCTTATTTAATAACCTCGGAAATAACACCCGCGCCGACGGTATGGCCGCCTTCGCGAATGGCGAAGCGCAGTTCCTTTTCCATGGCGACGGGGGTGATTAATTCAATCTCGAGATTCACCGTATCTCCCGGCATACACATTTCAACACCCGCGGGCAAATTTGCCGTTCCGGTAACGTCTGTTGTCCGGAAATAAAACTGCGGGCGATACCCTTTGAAAAACGGTGTGTGACGGCCGCCTTCTTCTTTGGTTAAAATATAAACCTGGGCCTTGAAGTGCGTGTGTGGAGTAATCGTGCCCGGCTTGGCTAAAACCATGCCGCGCTCGAT
>ORJL011249736.1_pt1 | contig 27373 bp, 16 predicted proteins | sample 1779941 | NCBI WGS metagenome assembly ORJL01 (sample SAMEA104232317, study PRJEB22302) | groundwater metagenome | biome: forest; feature: aquifer; material: groundwater | place: USA | collected 2011-08-07 | depth 5.8 m
ACCTGCACCTGCGGCTGATCCCGCCGGCGGAGCGGGCCGCGCTCGACGCCGACCCGGATCTGCGCGCGCTCCGGCGGGACGCCTGCCTGGATCTGGCGCGCCGGCTCGCGGCGAGCGATCCGGACGCGGCCTTGGTCCGGCTGGAGGCCGCGCTCGCGCTCGACGAGGAACTGCGCCCGGCGCTCGATTCCGACGAGGAGCTGGCGCCGTTGCGAGCGGACCCGCGGTGGGCTGCGATGACGAGGGGCGGGACGCGGCCGAAGAAATAGGCCCGCAGGGATTTCCCGACCCAGGGGACCAGGCGCCGCTCAACTGCGATAGTGCCGGCTCGCGGAATCGAGGAACGCACGCTCGTCGGGAGTCAGGCTGCCGATGCCGTCGCGCGCGATCTTGTCGAGCAGTTCGTCGACCCGCGCAGACAGGCCGGGATCGAGCGACGGCTTGGGATCCGGCTCCCGCGTTTCCGGGTGCGGTTCCCGCGCGATGGGGGCGGGTCGCCGACGCAGCCAGGACCAGCGGAAGCGCGCCCCTTCGGCGAAGATGCGCAAGTCGAATTTCCAGTAGAGGAGCCCGAACACCGCGCCGCCGAGGTGGGCGGCGTGGCCGATGCGGTCCTGTTCCCCGCGGACCAGGCCGAGCAGGTCCGAGCCGACGTAGAGCACGGCCAGCCACTTGATCGCGATCGGGAACACCCCGAAGACATACATCGGTCGGTCCGGGAAGAAGCAGGCGTAGACGATGACGATGCCCATCACCGCTCCCGACGCGCCCAGCGCACTTCCGCCCGGCGCTCCCCACCACGATTGCATCGCCACGTGGGCCAGGCCGGCGACGATCGCGGCGCCGAAGTAGAGCACCGCGAAGTCGCGCGCCCCGTACATGTCCTCCAGTTCCCGGCCGAACCACCAGACGAAGAGCAGGTTCCACAGGGCGTGCCAGAGCTCCATGTGCGAGAAGGCATGGGTCACCAGCGTGTGCACGCGGAAGTGTTGGAGCAGCCCGTCCGCGCTGATCATGAAATGGTGGGACAGGAAGAGCTCGAAGGGCCGCGACTGGAGCGCGAACTGCCAGAGCACGAACACCGCGACGTTCACCAGGATGATCCACGAGACGAGCGAGCGCCTTTTCCAGAGGCGGCCCTCCGGGCACGGCGAGCTCATATAGCCCCGGCTTTGCACGCCCATGGTCACTCCGCCAGTTCGGGTCTTGGTGCTCCATTTCACAAGTTCGTACAGGGTTGGCCGGTCGCTTCTCGCGCCGGGCTTCGTTGCTCCCCTCGTCTGTCGCGCCGCTCCCGGACGGCCCACTGGGCCGTCCTCGCGGCTTGCCTGTCGGCGATGCGCCCGGGCATCGCCGCCTCCTCGCGCCTCGCCGGGCGCAAGAATCGCCTCGGCGAACCCTACACGGACTTGTGAAACGAAGCACTTGGACGCCATCCTACACGGTTGCGGGCGGGCGGGAAACAACTCGTCTGCGCCTCGGGGTCGGATGCGGGACCGCGGTGGGAATCCGGGTACAATACCCAACCGAGCGGCCGTCCGCCCGGTCCGATCCAGCCACCGTCCTCTCCGACCCGGAGCCCGATCCCGTCCCATGAGACCTTTTCTCGCGCGCCTGGGCGCGGCGCTGGCGCCCTGTCCGCTGGTCCTGGTCGCCGCCCTCGCGGGCGCAACCGCCGAGTCCCTGTTCCTGGCCACGGCGCGGGAGGACGTCTACGCGTTCGGCGGTCCGATCCCGATTCTCGTCCCCCCCTTTCTCGCCGCGGTCTGGCTCGCCGCCGGCTGGCTGCTCTGGGGCGTGGCCCGCCGGTGCGTCTCCCGCACGGAGTCCTGGCGCCCCGCGGCGCGCCGCACCGTCCGATGGGCGGGCGTCGCGTTCCTGCTCCTGGGAGTGTTCGCTTATCTCGCGAGCTGGGGCTTCTACCTGAAGACCGGCCGCTTCTGCACCCTGGATGCGGTCGACTTCGTCTTTTCAGGACACCGCAATCTCCACATGCTCTGGCGCTACGCGGTCGAGGCCGAGCCCTGGATCCTCGCCGCGTTCGCCGGGGTCGGCGCCGCGGCCGGCGCGGGCGTGCCCCTCTTCCTGCGCGCGGCGCTGCGCTCGTCGTGGGCCTCCGGCGCGCCGCGCCGCCCGGCCATCCGTGCGGTCATCCCCGCGCTGGCGGCCTTCGTCCTCTGGGTCGTCCTCTGCGGCGCCAGCATCGACCTCGCCACCCTCCACCAACTCCTCGGCCCGTCCACCGCCTTCCTCGACAGCGCCTGGGAAGCCCTCGGCGAGCCGCCGATCGAACGCTGCCTCGCGCCCGTCGAGCTGACCCCGCGGCAGCCCGACCGCTGGCGGCAGCCGGATGGCGCGCGGCGCCCGTCGATCATTCTCTTCGCGGTCGAATCGCTGCGTCCCGACGCGATCGGCCGGATGCATCAGGGTCAGGAGGTGATGCCGGTCCTCGGCGACCTGGTCCAGCGCGGACTCGTCTTCACCCGGGCCTGGGCCCAGAGCACGCACTCCGACTACTCGGACGTGTGCATCGTCTCCTCGCTCTACCCGCTGCGCCGCCGCCGCCACCACTTCTATCGCCAAGACGACCCGTGGCCGAAGACGCTGGTCTACGATCTGCTGCGGCCGGCCGGGTGGGCGACCGCGCTGATCTCCTCGCAGAACGAGGGCTGGGGCGGGATGGACCTGTTCCTCGAGACGCCGGGGCTCGACCTCTTCTACGATTCCCAGCGCAGCGGCGCGCCGACCCAGACCGCGGCCCAGGACACCGGCATGGCTCAGGCGGTCGGATGGGGCCGCCTGGTGGCCGGCAAGCTCCCCGATCAACACACCATGGGCGTCGCCGTCGGCTGGATCCGAGAGCAGGCGGGAAAAGGCCGGCCGTTCTTCCTCAGCCTCAACCTGCAGGCGTCACATTTCCCGTACCTGCTGCCGCCGGGGACCGCGCAGCCTTTTCAACCGTGCGCGATCGATTTCGATGCCAGCTTCGCCTGGTATCCGCCCGAGAAGACCGAGGTCGTGCGCAATGCATACTACAACGGCCTGCGCGAGATCGACCGCCAGCTCGGGCGCCTGGTCGCGGCGCTCCAGGAGTGCGGCCGGCTCGACGACACAATGCTCGTGGTCTACGGCGAAAACGGCGAGTCGTTCCACGAGAACGGCCTGGTCACGCACGCGCAGGAACCGTTCGAGTCGGCGGCCCGGGTGGGCTGCGTCCTGCACGCCCCCGCGCTCGTGCCGCCCGGTCGCGAGGACTACCCGCTCGAGCTGGTCGACCTCGTTCCCACGCTCTTCGGCAGGATGGGTTGGCCCACACATCCGCAATTCCAGGGCATCGACGTCCTCGCGCCCGACCGCCCGCCGCTCGACCAGCGCCTGGTCTTCGTCCACACCGAAAACCCGCTCACGCGGACCGACGCGGTCATCCTCGCAGGGCGGTGGAAGCTGATGCTCGACCGCATGGCCGGGCGCTCCGCACTCTTCGACCTCGCCGAGGATCCGGGCGAATTGCACGACTTGTCCGTCGCCCAGCCCGAGCTCGCCGTCCGCCTGCGCGAGACGCTGCTCCTGTGGCGCAGCCGCCAGCTCGCGTACTATCGCTACCCGGAGTACTTCCTGAGCTTCCACCCGCCCCGCCCGCCGCGCTGGAAGAGGTGATGGGCGTCCCACGGGTGGACCCGCGCGACGGGCGCGCTGCTATGGGTCGGGACTCGGGAGTTTCCATGCCAGGTCCGGGTCCGGCGTCCACTTTCCCGGCCGGCCGGGCTGCGCGCACAGGGTCGCCAGGTGCGCGACATACTCGCGGCGCGGAATCTCCACCGCGCCGAAGCGCTCCAGGTGCTCGGTGTGCACCTGGCAGTCCACCAGGGGGAAGCCCCACCGCCGCAACTGCGTCGCGAACAGCACGAACGCCGCCTTGGAGGCATCGTTTGCCCGCGCGAACATGGACTCGCCGAAGAACACCCGCCCGATCGCCACGCCGTAGAGGCCGCCGACGAGTTCTTCGCCGAGCCAGCTCTCGATCGAGTGCGCCTGCCCGGCCTCGTGCAGCGCGCAATACCCCTCGAAGATCGCGCGCGTGATCCAGGTTCCCCCCTGCCCCGGCCGCGGCTCCGCGCAGGCCCGCATGACTTCGGCGAAGCAGGTGTCGAAGGTGACGCGGAACTTCCCCCGGTGCAGCGTGCTCCGCAGCGTGCGCGGCACTGCGAGCGCGTCGGTCCAGAGCACCGTGCGCGGGTCGGGCGACCACCACAGGATCGGCAGGTCCTCGTCGTACCAGGGGAAGATCCCCAGCCGGTACGCGGTCAGCAGCCGCGCGGGAGAGAGGTCGCCCCCGCGGGCGAGCAGCCCGTTCAAGCTGCCGCGTCGGTGCGCGCAGCTCAGCTCGGGGAACGCCACCGGGTCGTCCGGCGGCGTGCCGTCGAGCGAGGGAAGGTGGGCCCACGGGTCGAACGGATTGCGCATCCCGGGATGGTAGCACGCTTCGGTTCGACGATGTTCGCTCCGCTGCGGCCGTGGCGATCGCGCAGATCACCACCTGTTCTACTATCCGTGAGATTCTTCGCGGCGCAGCAAGATTCTGCGAGCGTCGTGCTTGCGAGGAATCACACCTTCTGCCGTTGGACAATCCGTGCAATCCGGACAATCCGGACAATCCGTATAATCCGTATAATCCGTAGTTCCGTCGGTTGCGGCCCCCGCCGCGCTATGAGTCCACGGAGGTCCACCTCGCCGCGGGGAACGCGATCCTGATGATCCGGCTGAGCCTGGAGGGCCGCTGAAGCGCGACGCTGCGCCGCCCTCTTCGCCATCGCAGCCATAGCCGCCGAGGCGCGGAACCGCGCGCAACGGGCTACTCGCCGGACTCCGCCGACGCCACTCGCTCCCTGACCCAGGCCGCCAATTCTCCCGGCAGCGCCGGCACCGGATCCCCGCGGTAGTCGACCACCCGGTCATATCCGCCGCGCTCGTGCACGCGCCGAATCGCGTCGCCGAGCGGAAGCGGCACCGACGGTTCCTGCGCGCGCAGCGGCACCGGCACGGCCGGGATCGGCTCGGCGAGGCCCCACCCCCGCGCCCAGATGCGCGGACGCTCCCAGGCGCGATGGACCGCGACGAGGTAGTTGCACGCCGGCAGTCGGCTCGCCCACGCCGGCCGCTCCCCTGCCCGCAAGAGGTCGATCTCGACCAGGCTTGCCGAGCCCTCCAGCACCTCTCTCCGCTTCTGCCGATAGTCCGCGGCATCGCTCGAGTGCTTGTTCGCCGGCGACAGCACCTCGATCACGGTGACCACGTCGCGGTCGGGAAGATGCCGGATCACCAGGTACGTCTCGCGCATCGGCACTTCGAGCGGCTCCTCCACCGCCACGAATCCGGGGGCCGGCGACGTCCCGGCCGCCGTCTGCGCATCGCCGGTCCGGCGCGCCGAGATCGCCACGTCCGCGCGTACTGCGCGCGTCGGCTCATCCTGACACTCGATGTACAGCCGCTCCTCGACGTCGACCCAGTACGTCCGCGGCAGGAGGTCGGTCAGCATGTCCCCCAACCCGGCGATCAATCGCGAATGCACCCCCGGCCACAGCCCCGGGTGCTCGAGGTACGGATCCATCCCCGGGAAGAGGTATGCCATCGCCCGCTCGCCTCCCGCAGTCGTTGCTTCCGACCGCCATCCTACGCGCCCCCGCACGCGTGCGCAATCCCTGCCGTTGCCGGCCGCTGCCGCCCGGCGGGCGCCCAATGCAGCGCCCCGCCCCATGGACCGGCTTCACAAGACGGGGAAAGGCACACGCGCCACGACCGCGTGCGCCGAACCCGCGGGATTCGTGCGGAGCCGTCCCAACGTCCCCCGGGGTGGCCGCTCACGCTTCAGCAACCTACCCAGAGCGGCTGCATGCGGCTGCCGCAGGCGGGAGGGACCTTCCAGGCCCGCCCCTGGACGGATCCGTCCGGCGGCGGGGTGGCCCCAACGGCTCCCAGGGCGGATGCTGCGCTGTGCGGATCACGGCGCAGGCCTTCATTGACAGGCCGCTCCGGCCGGAGCTAGGATCCAACGATTCGATTGCGCAAGCCCGCAGGGCGAAGCGCGCGTCATCGGACGTTCATGGGTCGATCCGTCGCACTTCGCGCGGATTTTCGAGGAGGAGGAAGCCATGCGGATGCCCAACGACGGTCTCTCGGCTCGACGGCTGACGCTCACGTTCGGCCTGTACCTCTACGCGCGACTCCGGCGCCATCCCATCCTGAAGCCGATCCTGGATCTGTGGACGGCGCTGCAAGGCAAGCTCCTGGGGGCGATGACCGCCGTGGAGACGGCGCTGAAGGACCGGGTGATCGCCCGGGCGGATCTCGATTTCGCCGATATCCTGCTGGACAAAATGATCGCCAAGCTCGCCGCGGCGGTGAAGTTCGATCTGGGCGGGACGATCGATCACCCCGAGTTCAAGAAGCTCTTCCGCCATCTCCCCAGCGTCGTCGCGTCGATGAGCTTCCTGGAGGAGATCGCCGAGGTCCTTCACCTCGCGGGGGAGGTCGCCAAAGGGGCAATCTTCAAGACCGCCAAGGCGATGCTCCCGGAGCTCGAAGCCGCCCGAATCGCGATGGACAAGGCCCTGACCGACTACAAGGCAGCGCGCACCAAGCATCAGGACGCCATGAGCGCGGAGGACGACGCCGAGCTGGACTGGAGGCACGGCTACCGCGGGACCTACGGGTCCGTCGTCGAGGCATTCCCGGCCGACAAGCGGCTCCAGGAGAGCTTCTTCCAGCGCGAGCGCGAGGATGCGGAGCCGGAGTCGGCGGAGACCACGGCGCCCGAGAAGACGGAGTAGCTCGGACGGAGGACGTGCCCGGAATGGCGCAGAGCAAGCGCTCCATCCCGAAGCTCAGGGGCACCTGCGTCGCCTGCACGACGGCCCGGACGCACAGGCTCCGATGCTCGACTTGGCGTGGGGTCTTGGCTTTGCACAACCAGGTGCTCATGCCTTGCCGAGTCGCACCAGCCGATCCACCCAGGCTGCGAAATGTCGGCAGCGCTTCTCCATCGCCGCGAGGCCGATCTCGAGGGAGACGATGGGGCCCGCGAATGGCTTGTCGTCCTGCGGAGAGAGCGCGGTCCGCCGAAGGAGGACCAAACTACGGATTTCACGGATTTCACGGATGGACGGCCGATGTGAGTCCGGTAGACATCAGGGACGGTCACAGCGACACGCCACGGTCTCGCGCATCTGCGGTCATGCACCCAGATGGGGAGCACCCTCTTTTTCTCTTTTCCTCCGCTCCCTCCCGTCCCCCCGCTACAATGCCTCGCATGTCCCCGTCCGCCGACGCCCTCCTCGCCCAGGCCGCGGTCGCCCGCGGGCTCCTCACCCGCGAGCAGGCCGACCATGCGCTCGCCGCCCTCGCCGCCGCGCCCGCGGGCGTCACCCTCGCCGCCCTCCTCGCCCGCGATCACGCGATCGACCCCGCCCGCATCGACGCCCTCGCCCCCGACGTCGCCGCCATGAAAGCACGCACCGCCACCGTCGCCGGCGGCGGCATCACCATCACCGCAGACGCTCCCGCCCCCGCCCGCGTCGACCTCGCCCGGTCAGGCAGCGACCCGAGCACCGAACAGCGCGTCATCGCCACCCAGGCCGAGGGCACGCATCCCTCCTCGCGCCGCTCGGTCGCCCAGCTCGAAGGCGGCCGCTTCGGCAAGTACCGCCTCGACGCCCAGGTCGGCCAGGGAGGCATGGGCGTGGTCTACCGCGCCTTCGACACCGAAATGCACCGCACCGTCGCCATCAAAGTCCTGATGGGCGGCGACGAGGCCGGACCCGAGCGCATCCGCCGATTCCAGCGCGAGGCCGAGACCGCCGGCAAGCTGCGCCACCCGAACATCGTCACCATCTACGGCGTCGGCTGCGAGGCCGGGCACCACTACTTCGCCATGGACTTCATCGAGGGCGTCGACCTCGCCCACCTGCTGGCCCAGAAGACCCTCACCCTCGATGCCGCCCTCGATCTCTTCCTCCAGGTCGTCGACGCGATCGACTGCGCCCACCGCCACGGAGTCATCCACCGCGACCTCAAGCCGCAGAACATCATGGTCGACGCCGCCCGCCGCGCCTACGTCGCCGACTTCGGCCTCGCCAAGGAACTCACCGCGCACACCCAGCTGACCCAGACCGGCAAGATCCTCGGCACGCCGATGTACATGGCCCCCGAACAGGCCAACGCGGAAGCGGGCAAGATCGACACGCTCACCGACGTCTACGCCCTCGGCGCCGTCCTCTATGAGATCCTGACGGGGAGACCCCCGTTCGACGGCAATTCCCCCGCCGAGATCGTCTACTCGGTGCTCTTCCGCGATCCGGTCCCGCCCAGGCAGATCGCCGCCGGAGTCCCCCAGGACCTCGAGACCGTCGCGCTCAAGGCCCTGGAAAAGGAAAAGTCCCGGCGCTACGCGACCGCGGGCGAGCTCGGCGAAGACATCAAGCGCTTCCGTGCCGGCGAGCCGATCCGCGCCAAGCCCGTGAGCAGCCTGTCACGCGTCTTGCGCCGCGTCCGTCGCAACCGCGGCGCCGTCATCGGGGTCGCGGCTTCGCTCCTGATCGGCGGCGGCGCTCTCGCCGGGGGCTGGGTCTGGTACCAGCGCGCCGCCGGGGAACGCCGCGCCGCCGAGACCCAGCAGGCCCGCGTCGACGCCGACCGCCGGGCGCTCGAGCAACAACAGCGCGCCCGCGAGGAGGCCGCCGGCTTCCTCCGCCAGGCCGAGCACGAGGAGCCCGCCCGCGCCCTCGATCTCTGCACTCGCGCCCTCGAGCTCGACCCGACCTCGGCCGCCGCCCGACTCCACCGCGCGAAAGTGCTGAGGAAGCTCGACCGCAGCCGCGAGGCGGTCGAGGAGCTCACCCGCGCGCTCGTGGCCGAGCCCGGCAACATCCAGGCGCTCTACGATCGCTCGCAGCTCTTCGCCTGGGACCTCCACGAGAACGCCAAGGCCGTCGCCGACATCGAGGAACTCCTCGCGCGCGACCCCGAACACCTGCTCGCGCTCGAAGGCCAGGCCTGCATGCTGCTTTTCCAAAGCCGCAACGTCGACGCGACCGCCGCCTTCGGCAAGGTGATCGAGAAAGACCCTTCCCGCTGGGGGCCTTACTACTTCCGCGCCTGCGCCGAAGCGGTCGGCGGCGACTACGGCGCGGCCACCGCCGACCTCACCGCCGCGCTCGAGCGCAAGCCCGACGACCCGGCCCGACTGCTGGTCGACCGCGCCCGCTACCGCAATTTCGCGCTCGAAGGCCAGGAGGCCCTCGCCGACGCCGAGCAGGCGCTCCGATACAGCCCCAAGCTCGCCGCCGCCCTGATCGAGAAGGCCCTCGCGCTCAAGCTCCTCGGCCGGCGCGAGGAGGCGCTCGCCGCCGCGGAACAGGCCGTTGCCCTCGCTCCGGACCACGCCGAGACCATCGCCCGCAAGGCGCAGGTGCACCGCCAGTTCAACGATTTCGAGGCCGCCCTCGCCGAGTGCAACCGCGCGCTCGCCCTCAAACCCGAATGCGAGATGGCGCTCTCTCTGCGCGCCGATATCTGGATCCACCAGGGCGAGTACGCCAAGGCGATCGCCGACTGCGATGCCATCCTCCGCCGCAGCCCGCTCTGGCAGGATGCCCACGCCGCCCGCGGCGAGGCCCTCTTTCACCTCGGCGACCTCGACGGAGCCCTCGCCGAGACCACGCGCGCGATCGACCTCCGGCCCAACGAGCCCAACGGCTACTACATGCGTGCCCGCATCCACGAGCGCCTCGGCGACCACGCGCGCAAGCAGGTCGACGTGCAGAAACACATCGATCTGCTCTCCGCGCGCAAGCTCGACTCCCCCGCGGTCCACGTCGTGCTCGGCCGCGCCCACGCCTTCGCCGGCCGCATCCAGGAGGCGATCACCCACTTCACCAAGGCGATCGAGCGCGAGCCGACTCTCGCCGAAGCCTACATGAACCGCGCCGCCCTGCTGGTCCAGGCGCGCCGGCTCGACCTCGCCCAGAAGGATGCGGAGAAGTACCTCGAGCTCGACCCGGGCAGCTTCGACGCCCACCGGCTGGCCGCGCTCATCCACCTGATCTCCGGTCGCGGCGCCGACGCCGTCCGCGAGTACGAGAAGGCCGTCGAGCTCAAGCCCGCAGGCTCCGTCGAGGTGTGGAACAACCTCGCCCACGCCTACAACATCAGCGGCCGGCTCGACAAATCCGTCGAGGCCCTCGAGCGCGGGCTTGCCTTGAACCCGACCGAGGACGGGCTGCTCTACAACCACGCCTGCCTGCTGGGCAAGTCCGGCCGGATCGCCGAGGCGATCGAGACCCTGGGAAAGGCCATCCAGGCCGGCTGGGAGCACTTCAGCCATCTGGACGAAGACCCCGACATGGACATCCTCGAGCAGCAGGACGCCTTCGCGCCGACCGTGGCCGAAGCCTGCATCGAGCGCGCGAAGTCGCTGAGCGAGACGGGACGCTCGCTCGATTCGTACTCCCCGGCGCAGGCCAAGGCGGAGTACGCGCGCGCAGTCGAGGTGATGTCGCTCGCGGTCCGCCTCGTCGACCGGATCGCCAGCCGTTCGCTCAAGGCGCGCACCTACGCGCAACGCGCCGCGGCGTTTCGCTCCTTGCGCGCTCGGGACAAGCAGATCGTGGATCTCGAGCAGGCCACCGGGTTCGACTCGAGCTGCGAAAGCCGCTGGCGTCTCGCTCTCGGCACCCGCGACCTCGACGAAGGACGTCCGGCGGACGCGGTGCGCGAGTTCACCGCCGCGATCGAGCTCGAGCCCGATTTGGCGGAAGCCTGGTGCGAGCGCGGCAAGGCGAAGCTCGAACTCGGCGACCCCGCCGCGGCGCTCGAGGACCTGGAGGCCGGCCTCCGCAAGCGGCCCGACCTGAAGCCGTACTATGCCGCCGAGTACCGGAAGGCGGGCGCGGCGAAGTAGGCCGTCGCCCTGCCCTCGCGCAGCCGGCGGCGGGGCTCCCCGCTCGCCGCCTGCAACCGTTGCCCGCCCCGGTCCTTCCCGGTAAGATGCCCGCCTGCCGAAGAGGACCCGCGCATGCCCGGACCCCAGGACGAACTGCTCGCCCGCCTCGCCGTCGATCGCGGCATGGTCGACCCGCACAGGCTCGACGCCCTGCTCGACGAAATCGACGGCCGCGAGCTGCCGCTCGATGTCGCGCTGGTCGACCGCGGGCTCCTCACCTTCGCCCAGCTCGAAGACCTCCATCGCGCAGGCCGGCAGGCCTTCTCCGACCTGGCCCACAAGACGATGGCGCGCTCCTGGACCTGGCGCTTCGCACGCCGGGTGATCGAGCGTGGCTTCGTGGAGGCGGGACAGGTCCATGCCGCGCTGCGCGAGCAGGCGGCCCGGTTCGCCCGCGAGGGCAAATGGGTCCCGCTCGCCGAGATCCTGGTCGCGCAGGGTGTCCTGACCGCGGATCAGGCCGCCGAGGCGCTCCGGCTTCAGGGTCCGGAACCGCCCCTGATCGTCGCGCCGCCCGCGCAGGCCCCGTCCGCGCCCCCACCCGCGTTGGCTCCCGCTGCGCGGACCGTGGTCAGGCGGCGCCGGATGAAGGCACCGCCCCCCCCGGCGGGCGACCTCGCGCGGCTCGCCACTCTGGAACGCGAACTCGCGGAGGCGCGTGCGTCCCTCGCAGGAGAACGCGCGCACGCCGCCTCCGCTCCCCCGCCCGACTCGGACCTGGTCGCATCGCTCGCCGACGCCCGCAAGGCTCTCGCTGACGAACGGGAGCTCGGACGACTTCGTGAGACGGAACTCGAAGCCGAGCAGGCGCGCGCCCGCGAGCTGACCGCGGAGTTGGAGTCGCAGCGGACGCTCGCCGCCGGCCGGCAGACGGATCTCGAAGCCGAGCAATCCCGCGCCCGCGAGCTGACCGCGGAGCTGGAATCGCAGCGGACGCTCGCCGCCGGCCGGCAGACGGATCTCGAAGCCGAGCAGTCCCGCGCCCGCGAGCTGACTGCGGAGTTGGAGTCGCTCCGGAGTCCTGCAGCGCATGGGCCGGCAACACCCGAATCGTCATTCCCGCCCGAATCGATCGCGCCCGCCGGCGCCGCCGAGAACTCCGGCTTGCGGGACCTCCTCGTCGGTGTGGGCCAATCCGCGGGCACCCGTCCGGAATCGCTGCCTTTTCCCAGTGTCGGTTCCGCGCTGGACCTCGTCGGCGGATTTCCCCGCGCGCGCACGCCCGCCTCGGGGGCGCTGCCGGGCCCCGATCCGGCACCCGCGGATCCCCCTTCCTTGCCCGTGCCCGACCTCGCGTCCCCCAGCGCCGCCGAACCCGATAGGCCGCTCGACTCGGACGCCCCGACCGCCAACTCCGCCTCGGCCACGCTCGACGCCACCGTCGCTGGCACGAGTGCTCCAGCCGACCCCGGCCCGGTTTCCCCGGCCGAAGCCGGTGCGACTCCGCCCGAGGGCCGGCCATTCGGTCGTTACCACATCCGCACCGAGCTGGGCCGCGGCGGCATGGGAGTCGTCTTCCGCGCCTGGGACACCGAACTGCTCCGCGAGGTCGCGCTCAAGACCCTTCATGTCGACCGCACGGGGAATCCCAACGCGGTCGCCCGCTTCATCCGCGAGGCGCGCACCGCCGGCGCGCTCGACCACCCCGGGATCGTGCCCGTGCACGACGTCGGCGTGATCGACGGGATCCCCTACTACGCCATGTCCCTGGTCCGCGGCAAGACCCTCCGCGCCGCCCTCCTGGAGGGCGACATCCGCACCCTGCGCGACAAGGTGGTGGCGGTGCATGACGCCGCCGACGCGGTCGCCCACGCCCACGCCCACCGGGTGATCCACCGCGACCTCAAGCCCACCAACGTCCTCGTCGATGACCGCGGGCGCATCCAGGTGCTCGACTTCGGCCTGGCGCGGAAGATCGACGAGGATTCGCGGATCACCGCCACGGGCGAGATGATGGGCACCCCTCACTATATGGCTCCGGAACAGATCGAGGGCGACCCCGAGCGCATGGGAACGCCGGTCGACGTCTACGCCCTCGGGGCGATGCTCTACGAAGCCCTCACCGGCTCCCCGCCCTTCCCGGGCAGTGTCACGCTGGAGATCCTGCACCAGGCGCTCACCCTGGACGCGCCGCCGCCGAGCGCAAAGGACCCCCGCATCCCGCTCGACCTGGACACGATCTGCCTGAAGTCCCTCGCAAAGGACCCCGCACGCCGCTACCCCGACGCCCGCGAACTCGCGCAGGACCTCGGCCGTTGGCTCCGCGGCGAGGCGATCGAGGCGCGTCGCGAGCGGATCTGGGAGCGCGCGGCGCGCTGGATCCGGAGGCGCAAGGCCCTCGTCGCCCTCGCCGGCGCCGTGCTTCTCGCCGCGGGGATCGCGATCGTCCAACAGGTGCGCGCCGCCTCCGAGCAGCGGGAGCAGCAGGAGCTCCGCCGCGAGCTGCTCGACGGGCTGCGCGCCGCCGTGGCCACCCACCTGGGCGCCACCCTCCTGATCCGCCGCGCCGGCGGCCGCATGGCCGACGCCGAGAAGCGGTTCCTCGCCCCGCTCCGTGCCGCCGCGAGCCGCGTCATCGTCGAGGCCCCGGCACTGGCCGAGCCGCACTACCACCTCGGGCGGTTCTACCGTGCCCTGCTTCGCTTCGATGACGCCGCGCGCGAGCAGGACGCGGCCCTCGCCAAGGACCCGGCCTATGCCCCGAGCCTTTACGAGCGCCTGGTCCTGCGTACCCGCGGGTTCCGCGAGCGCCTCTCCGCTCTCTTCGCCGACTGGCGCCGCGAGGAAAGCCGCCGTCTCGCCGCCGCCCCCGGCGTCGCGCCCCGACCGCTGCCTTCGTTCGATGAGATCGCTCGCCGGGCCCCGGACCTGGCGGGTCGCAAGGCGGAGATCGCCGCGGACCTCGCGCGCCTCGAAGCGCTGCCGGCAACCTCCGGGCTTCCGGACGCCCGCCGTGCGTGCATCCGCGGCCTTCACCTCCTCTACACCTCCTCGGAGCCCACGGATCGCGCGCGCGCCACCGGCTTCCTCGAGGAGGCGCTGCGCCTCGACTCCGCTCTCGACGAGGCCCACGAGGGCTTGATCAACCTCCACGAGTGGGACGGAAACCGGCCCGCGCTCGAGGCCGCCCTGATGCGCGCGATCGCCACCGACCGCGGCTATCCGCCCTACTGGAAAGACCTGGCTCGCCGCGCCACGACACGCGTCGAAGATTCGCCGATCGCGGACGCGGAGTTCGAGTCGGATCTCGCCCAGGCGGAGGAGGCCTTCGGCCGGATCCTGGAACTCGACCCGGACTGCGCCGACACCTACGTCGACCGCAGCAGCCTGCGCCGCCGGGCGGGGTCGCAACTCCCCAGCGCTGCGGCACGCCGCGACGAACTGCTCGCCTCGGCCGAGCAGGACGCCGTGGAGGCCGTGCGCCTGCGCGCCGATCCCGGCACTCATTTCGCACTCGGGCTCGCTCGCTTCCGCCGGGGCGACCTCGTCGCCTTGCGCGGAGAGGACCCCGACGGGCTTTATCGGTCCGCGGAAGGGGAATTCGCCGCCGCGTCGGCGCAGGATGCCGACCTCGACGATATCTGGTTCCAGCGCGGCCTGCTCCACGCCGCGTGGGCCGAAGTGCTCGCGGCGCGCGGCGAGGACGCCGATCCCCGGTGGCGTCAGGCGGACGAATGCCTGACGCGCGCGGTGCAACTGGGCGGCGAGCAACCCTTCCCCTGGTACGAACGCGCGGATGTGTACCTCTCCTGGGCGGAGAACCGGCTCGCGGCCGGCAAGCCCGCCGACGAGATCCTGGCCCGCGCCGAACGGGACTTCGGCAAGGCGCTCGAGCTCGCGCCGGAGCTCGCCCTGGCGCGGGTCGGGTTGGGCCGGATGCACGGCGACCGGGCCGAAGCGGCGGGCGCCGCGGGACAGCCCGTCGAGCCCCACGTCCGTGCCGGGATCGCCGAGCTCGACCACGCGATCGCCGCCGCTCCGGAGTACGCCGAAGCCTGGGCCCGGCGCGGCCTGCTCCGCCACGCACTGCGCGAGTTTGTCGAGGCCGACGCCGACTTCCGCGAGGCCGCGCGCCTGGACCCCTACATCGTCGGCGAGTTTCAATCCGAATGGGACGAGACGCGCGCCGCCCTCCCCAAGTGACCCGGTCCCGTCCGCGGTAATTCCCTTGCCCTCCCCGGATCGGCCCTTGAAGCGAGGTCTGGGACGGGGATACGATCCGCTCTACGTCATTGATCTTCGGGCCGACGCACCAGGCCCTGCACCGGCGCGTCGGCCCCGACGGGGAGTACCTGAACACCGGCACCTGGATGGACCTGACCAGCCTGGATGCCGGCAGCCTGGGAACCCTGTCGGAGCGGACGTTCGTTCTGATCGAGTGCCCCGAGGAGGGCAAGCCGCGCGCACGGCTGAAGGTCCGGCGCGGGCAGTACCGGGTCGAGGAGGACGTCTTCGGGTAGAACCCCGCGGACGCGCGATCACGGGGGGAGGCCGCGCAGGTCGGCGGCCTCGCTCCCAAACGCTCGCGCGAAGGCGTCGACGGCCGCGCGCGCACGATCTGCCGGCAACCCCTCGAACCGCATGGTCACGGGCGCGCCGCCGGTCCAGTTGTTCCAGCTCCAGCGGCACGTCGCCGGCGCCAGGCGATCGATTTCGATGGCCAGTTCCAGGCCTTCCCCGTCGCGCGGGTTGTGGAACGTGTAGTCGACGAAGACGCGCGCGCCCGGCGCGTCGCCGCTGCCGACCCGCGTTTCGTGGCGCAAGGTCCGCGGCCATGGTGGACCCGCCAGCGAATTCTCCGTCCGGGTCGGCCCGACCTCGCGCCCCGCTGCCGGAGCGAGCACCGCGAGAACGCCGGAAGCGGCAGCTACCACCGCGGCGAACAGCGCGTCGAGGTCGTTCGACCCGACGCCTGCACCGGGCGCCAACCGGTCGATGCCGGCCACGGCAAAGGAGCACTCCTGTGACATGACGGCAGGGTATTCCCTCGAACGCACCCGGTCAAGCCCCGGGCCGCGGTGCCCATCGGCGCGACGATCCAGGTCTTTCCCGCCGGACCCGGGACGATCGCGGGCCGCCCGAACACCTCGGACCCGCCGGGCTGCTCCCCGCGTGCAGCGTCCATGTGCCGCATCCTCAGCTCGATCCTCTTTCTCGCGGGTCGCGCCCGCGGGCATGCCACTGCCGGCACTGCCGCTGCCGGGAAGGTGCTTGAATCGGACCGTATTCGGTGCTATTCTCGGACCTGTGCATCTCGTAAAGCGAGGGTCGCCATGAAGCTCAAGAACGATGTGAAGCCGATCACCTACCTCAAGAACCACACGGCTGACCTCGTCCGGGAAGTGCGGGAGTCCGGCGGCACCGTGGTGATCACACAAAACGGCTCTGCCAGGGCCGTGGTCATGGGTGTCGAGACGTACGACCGCTGGCGTCAGGTCCTGGCCCTCCTGAAGATCCTCTCGCATGCGGAGGCCGATCGCGAGAGAGGCCGCGTCGGGACCACGGCCGAAGCGATCCGGAGGGCCCGCGCGGCCATCGCGGAGGTCCGCAGGCGTGGCTAGGCGTCGTTTTCGGGTGGCGTGGGCGGAGGCCGCAATCCGGGATCTGGAGGAGATTGCCGGTTTCATCGCCCGGGACTCGCCGGCGAATGCCGAGACGGTCGTCCGGCGGGTGCAAGAACGGGCAGAGTCGCTCGAACGGTTTCCCGACCGGGGGCGTGTCGTGCCGGAGTTGGCCGGGTGGGGCATCCGCACCTGGAAGGAGGTGTTACTCCCGCCGTATCGGATCCTGTACCGCTCCGAGAGGCGGGAAGTTCTCATCGCCGCGGTGCTCGACGGTCGCCGCGACCTCGAAGACCTGTTGCTGGAGCGACTGATCCGGGGCGACCGCTGAGCGTTGCATGGCCGATGGAGTCGGCGATGGAAATCCGGGGGCTCTGGGAGCATTCCACGAAAGTTGGCACTCGGGACCATCGCAGGCCGACTTCCGCGAGGCCGCGCGCCTGAACGCCTTCATCCTCGGCGAGTTTCAATCCGAAAATCGGACGAGACGCGCGCCGCCCTCCGCAAGTGACCCGGTCCCGTCCGTTGTAATTCCCTTGCCCTCTCCGGATCGGCCCGCATATAAGGAATAGCGTCGTGACGGTCATGTGAACCCGCGTGCGGTGTCGATGCTTCGGGGCGTTCCCGGCCCCGCCGGCGCCGTTTGGACCGCTTTCATCCGAGTCGGCTCGCGCCTCTCTTTCCCGTGCACACCGCGTCCGCGGCTCGGAACCACCCTGCCATCGATCGGAGATTCCCATGGACTTCGACCTCATCGGCACGGGGTTGAAGATCGTCTTCGGATGCCTGCTCGGGGTGCTCATCTACGACTATTTCATCGTGATGCACATTCGGGCGAAGATCGAGCAGGAGATGAGGTCGGGATCGAAGCTGCGCGGCTTCCAACCCAAGCGCGGCGTGGCCTTGCCCGGATCGGAGGCGGAGGCGGTCGGATCGCCCGCCGAGCCCGGCGCGTCGCCCGCCCCCGCGGCGAGCGTGGCGGTGGCCGAAGAGGAGGAGAGGGAACCCGAATGGCAGGCGGCGGATGCCTCCGTCCGGGTCCGGGAGCCGGGGGAAGCGCCGCCCAGCCTGGCCGGTGTCGAGGCGGTCGCCGCCGCAGCCACGGGCGAAGCGGAACCGGAGGCTCCTTCCGGGCTTCCCGCCGGGGTTTCCCCCGGGATGCGCGCCGAACTCGCCAAGTACCAGCGTTCCCTGGTGGAGCAGCAGAACCGGGTCGACGACGACCGGCGCAAGGTCCAGGAAATGCGCCATGGGGTGATCGCGGAGCGCGAGGACTTCGAGCGCCGGCGCGAGCAGCTCGATGCCGACATCCGCACGCTCGAATCGCGGCACGTCGCCCTCAAGGAGGGGCTGCCGGTCTCCGCGCTCGACAACCAGGAGATCCGCGCGCTCAAGAGCCAGCTCGAGATCGCCCGCGACGAGCACGCGCGGGTGCGCGAGGAGAAGGACGAGGAGATCGCGCGGCTGATCGAGACCCAGCAGGGCCTCAAGGAGGCGCTGGCGCACCTCGAGGAGCGCACGGTGTCGGCCGAGACCCGGGCCGAGGCGGTCGCGGGCGAGGCGCCGAACTCCGCCGAGCTGGTCGAGCGGCTCGCGACGGTCGAGGAGGAACTCGCGGCGGCGCGAGCGCAGGCCCAGGAGCACGCCGTCGAGGCGGAGACGCTGCACGAGGCGGTCGAGCAGCTGACGCGCGTCTGCGAGGAGAAGCAGGCGGCGCTGGCCGCGGCCGAGCGGCTGGACGAGCAGTTGCGCACGGACCTCGCCGTGGCCCAGCAGGGCTTCGCGGCGTCGCCCGTCCCGGCCCCCGAGGCCGCGGCGATGGCCGCGGCGGAGCCTTCCCCCGAGGCGGTGGCGGAGCTGGAGCGGCTCTGGGGGGAGAACGAGGCGCTGGTGCGCGAGATCGAAAGTCTGCGCGCGGAGATCGGCCGGCTGACCGACGCGGCGGCCGGCGCGGCAGCCGAGGCCGGCGCCCGCGTGGTCGAAGGTGCGGTCGAAGGGGCCGCGTCGCCGGACGCCGACGCGCTCCGGCGGCAGCTCGAAGACCAGCAGGCGGCGGCCCGTTCGATGCTCGAAGAGGTCGAGGCGGAGCGCGCGGAGTGGGAAGCGAAGCTGCTCTCGCTGGAGCAGGAGCTCGCCGACGCCCGGGCCAGCTACCAAGCGCTCACCGAGGCCGTCGGCGACGAGGTCCGGCGCATGGAGAGCGAGCTCGAAGCGTCGCGCAAGTCGCTCTCGGTGTTCGAACTCGAGGTCTTCAACCTGCGCAATACGCTCATGGAGACGGTCCGGCACGGCGAGATCCTGGCCTCCGAGCTCGAACGGGAGCGTGCGGGCGCGCGGGAGCTCGATGAGCGTCTGGCCCAGGCCGGGTCGGCCGCGCCGCAGGTGCCCGAGGAGCTGCTCGAGCGCATCCGCCAGGCGGAGACCGACATGGCGGCCGCGCGCGAGACGCTGGCGCAGGGCGAGCGCGAGATGGCCGAGATGCGGGATCGGATGGTCGGGCTCGAGGCCCAGGCTTCGGTCGCGGCCGACCGCGCGTCCCGGCTGGAGGCCACCGCCTCCTCCCTCAACGAGCAGCTCGTGCGCGCGGAGGGCGAGGTCAACGACCTGCGGAACCGACTCGAGCTTGCCGACGCCGAGCTCGCACGCTTGCGCGAGGGCGCCCCGGCGGGCGGAGACGGCGGCGAGCTTGGTGCCGCGCTCGAGCGGGCCCAGACCGAGGCCGCCCATCTGCGCGACGCGCTGGCGGACGCGCTGCGCGACCAGGAGCAGCAGCAGGTGGAGATCTCCGATCTGCACCGCACCGTCCTCGAGCGTCAGGCCGAAATCGAGGCCGAGCGCGAAGGGCTCGCTGCCGGCGTGCCCGTGTCGAACGATGCCGTCACCCTGCCGGAAGTCGATCTCGAGGCGTTGCGCGCCGAGCTCGGCCCGGTGCTGGCGCGGCGCGCGACCGCGGACGACGCCGCCCACGAAGAAGCGGCACGGCTGTCCGGGGAGAAGGCGGCGCTCGAGGCCGAGCGCGACCACCTGCGCGCGGCGCTCACCGCCGCCGAGGCCGTCGCCGTGAGTGCGGGCTCGTCCGCCCAGGACATGGAGAAGCTGCGGCTGGAGATCCGGCGCGCGCGCATGGAGACCGGATCCGCCCAGTCCGAGGCGGAGCGCCTTCGCCAGCGCATCGCCGAGGTCGAGGGCGACCTCGCGCGCTCCCAGGCCCAGGCGGCCATCCCGCGCCATGCGGAATCGGGGGACGCGGACCTGGCCACCCTGCGCGCGGAACTCGAGGCCGAGCGCGCGGCGCTCGCGGAGCGGCGCGGCAAGCTCGACGAGGACTTCGCCAAGCTCGAAGACGCCCGCACCTGGTTCAACCAGGAGCACATGGAGAGCATGGCCGCGGTCGCCGGCGTCGAGGACGAGCGCAAGAAGGTCGAGGACTCCCGCGTGCGCTTCTCCCGCGAGCAGCGCGAGCTCGCCCAGCGCAAGGCCTCGATGGAGATCGAAGGCCACAAGCTCGACGATCTGCGCAAGCAGCTCGAGCACGAGGCCGTTGACCTCAAGAAGCGCCAGGAGGCGTGCAACCAGCTCTTCGACGAGCTCCTCTCCCAGCAGAAGGAGCTCGAGTCCCAGCGGCACAGTCCCTGATCGGAGCCGGTCATAGCCGACCGGAGGCTTCCGACGCCACCGACGGAACTACGGATTACACGGATTGTCCGGATGGCACGGATTGTCCAACGGCAGAGCGTGTGATTCCTCGGCAAGATCGTCGCATTCGCGAAGATGTTGCCGGTATGTAATACGGATGATTCGGGTCGAGTGCGGCGGCGGCCGGCGCGCCGGGTCATCGGCAAAATGGGGTACCGCGCACGGGGATCGCAAACACCGACGGAGGCATCCATGCACGCGCGCATCCTGCTTTTCCTGTTCCTGGCGTCCCTGCTCGGCGGGCTGGCGGCCCGCGGCAACGAGGACGAGGACGATGGGCCCATCGTCAAGAAGATGAAGGCCTGCAAGGCCGCGGGGCGGACCGTGAGCCAGGGCTTCAAGCAGAGCGACAAAGAGCGCGTGATCGACGGCGCCACCCAACTCATCAAGGCCATGGAGGGCCTGGGGGCGCTCTACCCGGTGAAGGACGACGAGAAGGGCGCCAAGGACTTTCAGGCGCGGGCGGACGCGGTCACCAAGGCGTCCCAGGAGTTCATCGAGTCCGTCAAGAAGGCCAAGGACCGGGACCCCAAGGCCCAGGAGCAGCTCAAAGACGGCTACATGAAGTCCGTCCGCGGCGCCTGCCTTTCCTGCCACAACGAGTACTGGCTTTCCTACGAGTGCGAGAACAGCAAGCAGCAGGAGAAGTGGACCCAGCCCAAGTGGGAAGAGAAGCACTGCAGGGTGTGCGGCAAGCCCGGCTGCGGCAAGCCGGTGGAGAACGAGGAAGAAGACTGATGCCGGAGGGCCTGCGCCTTTCCAAGGAAGAACTGCGCTCCCGGTTCGGCTTGTCCTCGCGCGTCCTGATCCGGGTCGGCGCCCTGCTCGCGCGACGGGTCTTGCTCACCGAGGCGGTGTTGGACTCGGCGCGGCCGGGCAGCGCCCTGGAGCGCCTCCTCCTCGACCCCCGGCTCCTCGCCGACGGGACCGCGGTCGACGACCGGCTCCTCGCCGCGCTGCGCAAGCACCCCGCCGCCGGCCCGGACGCACCGGTCGCCGAGGAGCTGTGCGCCGTCGCGCAGGGCGAGCAGGTCGTCCTCGCCCTGCGCGAGGAACTGCTCGCCGACGAGGGGTTCAATGCGCCGCCTCCGGCCGCGCCCGAAGCCGGAATCGAGCGCCGCGTCGAACCGCTGCCGATCGCGATCTCCCCCCACTCGCTGCTCCCGGAAATCATCCGCCAGGAGGAGAGCGCGGGCCTGTTCACTCCCCAGGAGGTGGGCCGGCTCAAGCTCGTGCTCGCCACCGCGGTGAATTCCGACGAGAAGATCGAGGCCCTGCGGCGGCTCTCCTTCGCCCCGGTGCCGCCGCGGGACAAGGGCCTGCTCTTCATCAAGGCGCTCTCCGACGGCCATCCCTCGGTCCGCAAGGAGGCCGCGATCGCCCTGCGTGCCCTCGGGCTCAAGCCCGAGATCACCGAAGCGATCCAGTCCCTCTCCCTCGACTCCCGCGAGAGTCGCCTGTTCGCCGTCGGCCGGCTCGGGGTCCTCATCCGCGAGTGCCCGGCCTCCGACCGCGCCGTCATCCTGACCGTCCTGCTCGCGGTCCTGCGCAGCGAGAGCGACGTCGAGATCCAGAGCCGCATCGTCGCATCCCTGGCGGACTTCTCCGACCTCCTCGCGACCGACCGCGAGTACCTGCGGGTCGTGGCTTCCCTCCTGGTGGAACGCCTGGTCACGCGCTACGCCGAGATGCATCGCCCGGTGCGCACGCTGGTCGAAGCGCTCGCCAAGGCCTCGCCCGCGGCCATGGGGGAAATCCTCTGGGCCGAATTCGACCGCACCACGGAGCGCACCCTGCGCGCCTTCCTGCTCCAGTGCCTGGTCCATGCCGCGACCGACGCCAAGGCGCGCGCGCGCCTCGCGCGCGAGATCGCCACCCTCGTGCGCGACCTGCCGGAGAACGACGCCGAGTCGCGCCGGCTCGCTTCCGAACTGCGCGTGCTCGGCGCCGACGCGGTGGATCCGCTCCTCCAGGCGATCCCCGAGGCCTCCGAGGGCGCGCGCGCCCTGCTGCTCCGCTGCCTCGACTCGATCGCCTCCGACCCCGGGCTGCCGACGCTGCTGGTCAACCGCATCGGCCGCGCCGTGATCCTGTTTCTCGCCTCCGCGCGCAAGGCGCTGCGCCTGGTCATTCTCGAATTCCGGTTCCTGGCGCGCCCCGAGCTTCAGGCCGAAGTGCGCGCCGCGCTGGGCGCCGAGCTCATCGGCCACGTCCACGAGCACGGCCTCGACGTGGTGCGCGACGCCACCGAGCTCGCCCTGCGCCGGCTCGGCATCCCGGTCGTGGAGCCCATCCTGAAGGCGGCCAAGGAGACCATCCACCCCGAGGAGCAGGAACTCGCCGCGGGGATCCTCGCCCAGGTGATCCTCACCGCCCACCCGGAGGACAAGGAGGAGGTTGCCCTGCTGCACCGGGTCCTCGACTTCCTGCACGGGTGCTGGAAAAAGGAGGATATGCCTCGCGGCAAGATGGCGATCGCGGTGGCCCGCGTCTGCACCCACCCGTCGGTTCCGGCGGAACAGATCAGCGCGGTGGCGACCGAGTTCTTGGGCCAGGTCGGCCACTCGCCCCACTCGATCGACCTGCTCGACGCGCTCGGGTGGATCGCTTCGGCCCGGTCCTGCCCGATCGACCTCCGCATGCAACTCGGCATGCGCATCCTCGGGTACCTCGACAGCGACCTGCCCGAGCAGCTCGCGCGCGAGTACCCGACCCCGGAGGGACTCCACCTGGTGATCCAGAGCGAGACCGACATCTACACCTCGCTGCTGCCGGTGGTCGTGGCCGGTCTCGATCGCATCCTGCTCTCGTCCGGCCTGGGCGAGACCTTCCGCGAACGGCTCCTCGGCCGCATGCTCGAGAAGTGGAACGAAGTCATCCGCTTCCAGGTGGTCTGGGGCCCTGCGAACGTGATCGGTCTGGCGGAGGCGATGGGCGCCTTCGGGCGCGCTCCGGGGACGCCGCTCCACCTGCGCATCCGGGTCGTCGAAGCGCTGCGCCACAAGATCCTCAACCTGCCGATCGTCCGCCTGATCGGGGGCATCCTTGCGGTGGGCGAGGACTCGCGCGAGATGCTGCGCCACTGCGAAGAGGTGGCGCTGCTGTTGATCGACATGTCCCGCCACTCGGACTTCTCGGAACGCGATGACCAGGCGGTGCTGATGACGAGCCTGGCGCAGATCGCCGCGCGCCGCACGATGGCCAACGACCGGAAGAAAATCGAGCCCCTGCGGCGTCGCATCGTCGACGCGATCATGACCGCTTACGACAATCGCACGCCGCGCACCGAGCAGCACCTGGCCGACCTGATCCGATCGGACGTCGTGCCGAAGGCGCTCAAGAAGCGCATCGAGCGCCGGCTCGGGAGGCCGTGATGGAAGACCTGCCCAGGAGCCCGGTGCGGCGAGGGTTCGGCCAGGCGGGGGAGCCGTAGCCGCATGAGCGCGCGCCGCTGGGGCAAGGACATGTTGCTGTTCAAGCTGTTCGTGTCGACGGCTCCGACGCCGGACGTGGAGAAGTCGGCCGCGGCCCAGGCCATGACCCGGATGGGCTTCCGCTGCGCCGACTGCGTCCTGTGCGAGGAGCACACGGTCGAGGACGCCGCCGAGCTGCACGAGCGCAGCCTGGACGAGATCTTGGAGGCGATCAACGCCGTGCCGGACCCGAAGCCCGAGGAGACGACCGCCTGGAAGCTGGCGGAGGCGGTGAAGGCGCTCGAGCAGGAGCACTTCGCGGCGATGGAGAAGTCCCGCGAGGAGATCGCCGCCGGCCTCGCCGCGGCCCGCGCGAGTTGGACGGCGCATTCGAAGCCTCCTCCGCGCCGGGGGGAAGGGCTGCTCGCGCGCATGGTCGGCTTCTTCCGTCCCGCGCCCAAGGACCCGGCGCCGGACGAGAAGATCTGGATGACGTTCGAGAAGATGATCCACGCGCAGGAGGAGTACCAGAAGAAGCGGGCGCAGCTCGTGGGGAAGGAATTCGGGGCGGCGCTCGACGAGTACATCGTCGGGATGCTGCTGGGCCGGAAGGGGCTGCCGGAGTTGATGCCCGCGGTGTTCCCTGGGATCGAAGCGCGGCCCGAGGAACTCGCGAAGTGGGCGGCGATGTTCGATGCGAGTGCGGGCGCTGCGGTGCCGGCGACTTGTGCTGCGTTGCCCGACGCGGCCTGCGGGTCGGCGTCGACTGGCGATGCGCCTGGGAGCGGGGCGGTGCCGGATGCGGTGCCCCCGGCTTCGTAGGCGCGCGCGTCGGATTCCGGAGCGGGCGCGTCCGCGGTTTCGCGCGGACCAGGGTCATTCGCGGCGGCGGCCGCGCTGGGCAATCCGCGGAACCCATAGTTCGGTCCGGTCGCCAGGGGGAACCGAGGAATGCGCAACCCGAGCGATCCCAGCCAATCCCCCAGGAAGGCTCGCGCGCGCCGACGCGAGGACGAGCCCGCGGAGGTGGGTCTCGACGGCCTGGTCGAGGCACTCGCGGGCGTAGGCCCCAAACGCGCCGAGCAGCTTGCGCGGGTCGGCGTGCACACCGTGCGCGACCTGCTCTTCGCCTTGCCCTTCGAGTACTTCGACCGCACCCGGGTGGCGAAGATCCGCGAGGTCCGGCCGGAAGAGAACGCCACTCTGCTCGTGACCGTCCGCCAGGTCAAACTCGCCCGCACCCGGTCCGGCAAGCGCACGATCAACGTCGTGGTGGACGACGAGACCGGGCAGCTCTCGGTCTGGTTCTTCAACCGCGAGTACCTGGTCCAGCAGCTCCCGCCAGGCACCCGGATGATCCTCTCGGGGACCCTGCGCTTCTATGACGGGCTGCGCATGGCGGAGCCCGAATTCGAAGTGCTCCCGCCCCTGGAGACTCCCGCGGCGCCCGGGACCGGGCTGCACACGCTCGGCATCGTTCCGCACTACCGGCTGACCGAGGGGCTGCCGGAGAAGTGGCTGCGGGCGCGGGTCCGCGCGGCGGTGGATGCGCACGCGGATCGCCTCGAAGACACGCTGCCGCCGGAGTTGAGGGTGGCGCGCGGCCTGGTCGACGCGCCGACGGCGATCCGCGACGCGCACTTCCCGCCCAGCCTGACCGCGAAGGACGCGGCGGTGCGCCGGCTGGCGTACGAGGAGCTGCTTCACCTGCAATGCCTGCTGGAGATCCGGCGGCGGCATGGGCGCCGCCGCGAGGCGGCGTTCACGCTGCGGGCGGATCCGGCGCTGGACGAGCGCATCCGCGCCCGGTTCCCCTTTCGTTTCACCACGGCGCAGGACCGGGTGGTGGCCGAGATCGCCGGGGACCTCGGACGCGCGTGGCCGATGAACCGGTTGCTCCAGGGGGACGTGGGCTCCGGGAAGACCGCGGTCGCGCTCTGGGCCGCGCTCGCGACGATCGCGGCGGGGCGGCAGGCGGTGATCATGGCGCCGACCGAGATTCTCGCCCGCCAGCACTTCGAGACCTTCGGCCGGCTGCTCGAAGGCTCCCGAGTCCGGCACGCGCTTCTCGTCGGCGGAATCGACAAGGTGGAGCGCCGGGAAATCGTTCAGGGTCTGTTCGCGGGCGAGATCGACCTGGTGGTCGGCACGCACGCGTTGATCGAGGAGGACGTCGCCTTCGCCGCCCTCGGCCTGGTGGTGATCGACGAGCAGCACCGGTTCGGCGTGCTCCAGCGCGCCCTCCTGCGCCGCAAGGGACCGGCCCCGCACGTGCTGGTCATGACCGCGACGCCGATCCCGCGCACGCTCGCCATGACCGTCTTCGGCGACCTCGACGTCTCGACGATCGACGAACTTCCGCCCGGCCGCAAGCCGGTCCGCACCCACGTCCGCACGCGCGAGAAGTTCATCGCCGCGATGGAGTTCGCCCGGGAGAAGCTGCGCGAGGGCCGGCAGTGCTACTTCATCAGCCCGGTGATCGAGGATTCCGACCGCCTGCAGCTCCGCTCGGCCACGCACATGCACCAGGAGTTGTCCCGCACCCACTTCGAGGGCTTTCCGGTCGCGCTGCTCACCGGGCAGACGGAAGCCTCGGAAAAAGAGCGGATCATGGCCGAGTTCCGCGCCGGGAAGATCGCCGTGCTGGTGTCGACCGTGGTGATCGAGGTCGGCATCGACGTCCCGAACGCGACGATCATGGTCGTCGACCACGCCGACCGGTTCGGGCTGGCCCAACTCCACCAACTGCGCGGCCGCATCGGCCGCGGCGGGGAGCAAGCGCACTGCATCCTCTTCTCGGACGGGGCGAGCGAGGAAGGGGAGCGGCGGCTGAAGGTGCTGGAGGAGACCTCGGATGGGTTCCGGATCGCCGAGGCCGATCTCGGCTTCCGGGGGCCGGGGGAGTTCCTGGGCACGCGTCAGAGCGGCCTGCCCGAGTTCAAGGTCGCGCGGCTCGAGCGGGACTTCGCCCTGTTGCGTGAGGCGCGTGCCGACGCCATCGGGCTCCTGGCGCAGGACCCGACACTTGTGCGCTCGGAGCACGCGGCGTTCCGCAACGCGCTGTGTGCGCGGTACGAGGAGGTGAGGACGCTGGCGGGGGAGTGAACCGTCTCGAAGTGGGAAAATGCCGAGCTTCGTGGCTACCCCTCGGCGTCGCGCCCGGCACGCTCGACGACCTCAGCGAGTCTCTCGCCGCCCTTGGTCTCCGCCTCCGCCCGCCGCTATAATCGCCCGCGTCCGCGCCCAACCTCCGCCCTTGGCGAGACCCCCATGCCCGAGCCGCCCGACCGCCTGTTCGGCTTCGTCGCCGTGCAGCTCGGCTTCCTCGCCCCCGCGCGTCTCGATGAAGCCCTGCGCGCCTTTGAACGCGAATGCCCCCCGCGTTCCCTCTCCGACTGGCTCTGCGCCCACGGGTTCCTCACCGCGGTGCAGGCCGCTGAGGTCGCCCGCGCGCACGTCGCCGCGCTCGGCCCCGCGGCGGCCCCCGCCCACGCCGCGCCCGCCAAGTCGGCCGCACCGGCAGGACCAACCCCACCCGCTCCCGGCGCCGCCGACGCCTTCGTCCCGCGGCGCACCACACCCGACGCCGTCACCCTGGTCGGCCCTGCACCCGACGCCGCGCACGCTGCAGCCCCAGCCGCAGCGATCGGCACTCCCAGCGGCGTCCCCGCTTCTGCCTTCTCCTCCACCGATGCACACGTCGCCCC
>ORJL010929681.1_pt1 | contig 27371 bp, 16 predicted proteins | sample 1779941 | NCBI WGS metagenome assembly ORJL01 (sample SAMEA104232317, study PRJEB22302) | groundwater metagenome | biome: forest; feature: aquifer; material: groundwater | place: USA | collected 2011-08-07 | depth 5.8 m
CGTCGGCCGGCTCCGCGAGCGGCTCGGCGGCCGCGCCGGCGGCCAGCACACTCACGAGGGCCAAGCCGAACAGGGCCACGGCGCGACGAGGCAAAAACATGCGTGTCCTCCGCGGCGTTCAGCGCAACGGAATCTCGGCGCGCGAGGATCCGCACCCGGATCCGCGCCAGATGGAGGGAGACCGTCGAAGCCGAACCCTGGAACCTAATGCGCCGAGCCGGTTCAACATCGAGAAACAATCCGCGAAAAGCCGGAGCCGATCTCCCTCCAGACGACGGGCAGTCTACAACGCCAAATTGGCAATGGACTTCCGCTCGTCACCTCGCTGTGCCCCATGGTTGCTCTATGGCGGATTTCAGTGTTATCTCGCTAACCCGCCTCGACCTCGTCACGTTCCTTCTTCGCGCGCCAGCGTTCAGCGTCCTCGCGCGCCCACCGAAGCTCGCGCGCGGCCCATTGGCGAATCGCCGGGTGCGGATCTTGAAGGAACGCCTCTGCGATCTGGCGGTGATGTTCCGCGAGTCCCGAGGGGCTGCGCGCCCACACACCCGTGTGAAGCCCCGCGGTGAACGCTCCCATCACACGGGCGTCGCGGCCGAATCGCTCGAGCACCAATCGCGTCGCCGGGGGCATGACACCTCGTCCGTCCGCGATGGAAGGCCTCGGCAGATGCTGGGCGAGTAAGCGCGCGGCGGCGACGCCATGCTTGTCCAAGGTCGCGGCCAGCTCATCGAAGGGGATGCTATCCAGGACCCCCTTCACGTCCCCTCCGCCGAGAGTCTCGCGGCCGATCGAGAGCATCTTGTCGATCACGCGCTCGAGGAGAAGCGGTCCGTGCTCTCGGGCGACTCGGCGAACCAAGTCCCGATCGATTTCGCCGAGTCCCCGCCCGCGGACGAGCGCGTCTGCGAGGACTGCGCAGGCCCGCGGGGCGTCGAGAGCCAGCAGCTCCTTCATCACCTGCGACCACTCATACGCTTCCAGGTTGTGCCGGGCGACCGAGTCATGGTCCTCGAGTCTGGCCCATGACGTCGCGACCTCCCACGCGGCCTCGGCGACGCCGTGATCGCACAACGCGGTCTCGGTGGCGGGCGGGACTCCCAGCCAGGCATGCAGGAGGGACACAGCCACCTGGGTTCCCGCGGGAGTCCCGAACTCCAACAGTCCGCGGATCACGGCCGCGAAGCTCACCTCCCCGATCCGGCGGCGCCGAACGTCCCACTCCAGGAGATCGACCGTCGCGGGCGACACTTGATTGCCGCGCAGACCGATCAGGACATAGTCGACGGCCTCTTCGACCGCGTCCGCCAGAAGCAGGAGTGAGAGCACCGGCTGGGGTGGCGCCGGCTCGGTCCGCAGCCTCTGGATGAACTCCCGCGGCACGGCGCCTCTCTGGGCGAGCGCGGCCACGTATCCGGTCGCCAGCAGGGAGACTCCACCGCGTTCGAGCGCATCACGGCCGATCGCATCCAGCCATACCCCCGCAAGGTCGGCGAGACCCAAGGCCTCGCCGAGCGCACGCGCTCGACCACTCGCGGGGACCGGATGAAGGCCAATCACCTCTTGAAGCAACTGCGGAGATTCGAGCAGGCTTCGGGCCAGCGCGAGCGTCTCCTCGGGATCGCTCTTCTGCCAGAAAGAAGCGCCATGGAGAGACTCCATGACCCGTTGCCGCAGGGTCTTGGGGGTCAGATCGGAAACCCAGTCTTCCGCCGCCGTCCGTTCGGGGTCGTCCAGCTTCTCGTGCTCGATGACATGGCGGAGATCCCGCCGAGCCCGGGCCGCTTCCTCGTCGGAGAGATCTCCCAGGATCCGACGGGCCTGCCGGGTGAGACCATGGGACGCCAGGAAAGCGACATTCTCGTGGAGCTCGCAGCGCACCGCCTGCCGAGCGTCGGTCGAGCGGTTCGCGAGTTCCTCGAGCAAGGCCATGGCTTCTTCCAGGCACTCGCGGTACTCCTCTCCGCTCGCGGGTTCCCAGTCCGCGGGCGCCGGAAGCCCCGCAATCGGCGAAGTCTGCATCCGTCGCATGCCGCGCATTTCGAAAGCTTCGGACGCGGCCGTGACGAGCAGGAGGGCGATTTCCGGCGATGCATCGCGCACCCTCGCTCTCAGGGCACGCACGCGTTGGTGGTAGGAGAGTTCCGTGCCGGATAGGTGTATTCGATGAAGCTGCCGCCAGATGCCGGTGGCGTTGTTGGCGACCCGATTCTCGTTTTCCGCCACCGCCAGGTGCAGGAGGATTTCCGCCGCATCGTGGAACCATCGGGCGAATGACGCGAGGCGCTCGGCGAGCCATACGAGGTAGCGCCGAGGTCCCCAGTCGGGGTCCGTAGGCTTGCGAAACATCGAGGACTCGCCGGCAATGCCGCGTAGGATGCCGGGGTCGAGGGTGGCGATTCGTTCCCGCAGCGCCGGCAGGTAGAGATCCGGGTCCATTTCGACGATCCAGGCGAGTCGCCGGACGGCAGCGGCGTCGATCAGGCTCCTGGCCGAGACCCGCACTACTTCGCCTCGAAAGCACTCGCCGATACCGGCGCACTCCTTTCGCGCTTCCGCGGGGAGCTGCCGATAGCGGCGGAGGAGACGATCTTGGAGCACCGGGCTGGTTGCCAGGGCGCGGAAGAACGCGCCCATGCGATGCTTGATGTGGCGATTCCATGCTTCGATGAAAAGCGGTGCCACGAACAACTGCGGCGTCAGGTAGAGCACCTGGCTCCCACGGTGAACGAAACCGTGAGAAGCATGAATCGCAAACGCGTTCGCATGGAACTCTTCGGAGGCGTAGTCGCGTCCGAAGAGGGCCTCGACCAGGATTCGGCCCTCGTCCAAGTCGTGCTCGGCGCGAACATGCTCGCCATAGAGGATGTGGGTGACCAGCGACAACGCGAGCAAGGCTCGTCGCCGCGGGGGATCGCGGAACTCCTTGTCCAGGTAATCCCTCGCGTCTGCCGGAAGGTGCACGGTGGGACGCTGCTGGCACAAGGTGACGCCCCAGCGGACGAAACCGTTCGCCATTGCGCAGATCTCCTCCAGCCGTGGGCCGGGGACATCCGGGAAGTTGGCGCTTAGCACCGCGCGCAATCGCCGGTCGTTCATGCGATCGAGGCCGAGGACCAGTTCGTCGCCTTGGCGCGGCTCCCCCGAGTTGTCGATGGTGATGACGCGGATGTGCTCGAGAAACGCGTAGACTACCTTCGCAAGCTGCTCTCGACCGGTGGCATCGCATTCGTCCACGACCAGGATCCCGCGCCGTTGTTCGCGGCCGAGTTGCCGCGCCAGCGCCAGCGCATCCGACGCGGATTCCAGGTAGCCGACGCGGGACTCCATGCCGGAACCTGCTTCGGCGAGGGTCTCCAGGACGAATCGCGTCTTTCCGGCGCCCGCGGGACCCGAGACCTGTAGAACCGCGCTGGGCGGGAGCCTGGCGAAATCGACGTGAGCCAGAATGCGGGTGCGGACGTCCTGCCACTCCGGCACCTCGACGTATTGGCGAGTCGCCTTCCGCAACTCCGAGCCCCATTCGTCGAGACTCAGGAGGTGAGCAAACGCGTCGCGGTGGTGTTCGCGCAGCAGTGCCCAATGACGATTGAGCCACTGAGTGATCCGGTTGCCGTCGAGAATCTGGAAGTCGCGGACTGCCGAGATCGGCACGCCATCGATCGAAGCGAGAAGCTTCCGAAGCTCGCCGGTCTGTTTATTGACGTCGCGCACCGGCTTGGGCTCCGGTACGCAAACTCGGAGCGAGTAGCCCGCTCTGAGTTGCGCGAGCAGGTACGGCTTGCGTAGGAGTCTCTTGAAGTGGCCGGCCCTCGTTTCCTTCCAGCCGCCCGAAGAGTACTGCCATACCGACTTGCGACGCAGGTACCCGGATCTCTCCCGCGGCCAGCCGCGATCTACCTGGGTATCGACGCCGCCATCGTTGTGCTCGTCCTTGACGTTCTTGATGATCCAGCGGTCCGCATCGATCGCAAATTCTCCCGCGGACGCCTCGATGAGACGGTCCATCAGCGCGCGAAACCGCTTGCCGTTTCCGCGGTACGTCTTGTCGATGAGGTCGTCATCGATCGGCCATAGATCGAGCATCGACAGCGCCTCCGAGCTTCGATACAGGATACCCCACCGTGAGGACCATGGCAAGGTCCTGGGATCTACCCGATCGACCCACCGGCGACAACCGGCGGACCGGCGGGCCTGAGCTGGAGGGAAGGCCGGGACTGCGCCCGGGGTGCGCCTGGCCCGGGCTAGTTCGACGCCGGCGGAGGCAGCCGGGCCCCGACCCATGCGAGCAGAGCTTGCGCCAGCCCGAGCGCCCGGTCGAGGTCGGCCGGGCCGGCGGGCGGGAGCTTGGCCGGAGCGGTGGTGAGGGTGCCCGGCACCGCCGGTTTGTAGGCGGCCAGCCAGGCCGCGTCGTCGGACCACTTCGCGAGATCGGGCTCGTCCCCTTGGGCGAGCCGGAACAGGTGCAGCACCTCGTGGGTCATCGCGAAGGCCACCCGGCGCACGGTCAGGTAGGCGGTCAGCGACTTCTCCACCGAGCGCTGGCAGAGCAGGACCGACTCGACCCAGACCTTGCGGTCGCGGCCGATGCGAGCGTAGTCGACGTCCTTGCGCGCGCGCTCGAACCACTCGGCGGGGTCCACCTTGACGTGCACGTCCTGCCGGTCCGATTTCATCATGACGATCACTCCTGCCGGAGCTGGCGCTCCGCGTCCACCACGTCCCGGTCGAGCTTGCGCGTGCAGCGCTCCAACTTGCGGGAAAGCCGGTCCTGCGGGCCGAGCGCCCGGATCACCTGGCGCTCGAGCTGGAGCACCAGCCGGAAGTTCCGCACCAGGTCCCCGTCCGACGCGCTGGTCTGCCGCGCGAGGTCGACGAAGTTGCACCCGCGCGACCACGACCAGATGGCCGCCGCGAGCTTGAAGTCGAGCGTCTTGGTCGGCGTGCGCACCCCGCAGGAGCGTTCGGCCGCAACCACCCGGTCGATCGCCACGAACGCCTTGCGCCGTGCGGCGGGCAACATCTCGGGGGTCGGCCGGCGGTACCAGTCCCCCTTCTTCGCCTCGAATACCACCGCGCAGAACAGCACGTTGAGCTGGTCCTCGCTGCACGCGTCGAACAGGCCCGCGGTCATCAGCTCGGCCACCTGGATCTCGTAGCCGTAGATCCGCGCCGCCAGCTCCCCCTTCGGCGTCGGCCGGCGACCCTCGAGATATCCGAGTTCCGCGAGCGCGTTCAGGCGGCGCTTCACCTGGTCGACCATCCCGGAAAAGCCTTCGGCCCGGCCTTCGCGCGGCTCCAATCGCCCGCGCCCCGTGCGCCGCTCGCGCGCCGGCCGCCGCTCGCGCCCCTGCCGCCGCCGCGCTCCGCCGGCTTCCGGCCCGCCTTCCTCCCCGGCTTCCGCTCCGGCGCCCTCCCCGCCGCCCTCGCAGAAGTTCGAATAGCTCTTCTCGCACGCCTTGTAGATGTCCTTGCCGAGCCGGGCGTAGAGGTTGAGCAGGGTGGCGTAGGAAAGGTTGAACTGGCTGCGCACCGGCTCCGTTTCGCCCTGGAGGATGCGCGCGACCGGACCGTAGCCCATCATCGGCCACTCGACGTGGGCATAGACCCAGCCCACCGGGTCCATCCCGCGCCGGCCTGCCCGCCCTGCCATCTGCTGGTACTCGCGCGTCTTGAGGAAGCCCCGGCGGACCCCGTCGAACTTGTGCAGCGTGTCGAACACCACCGAGCGCGCCGGCATGTTCACGCCCATCGCGAAGGTCTCGGTCGCGAACAGCAGCCGGATCAGCCCGCTGGTGAACAACCGCTCGACGATCTCCTTGATCGTGGGCAGGACACCCGCATGGTGGTAGGCGATCCCCTTCTCGGCCAGCTCGCGGATCTCGTTCACGCCGCTGTCCGGTCCCAGGCCGAACTTCTCGGCGAGTCCGTCCACCATCGCGCGCGCGCGCGCGGCCGACCCGGCGTCCAGCAGGCGCCGCCCGCGGTTCTCCAGCGCGCGCTCGCGGCACTCGCGGCGGTTGAACAGGAAGTACAGGCAGGGCAGCCGCCCCTGCTCCTGGATCTGGTCGAGCAGCAGCCGACGCCAGTCGTCCTCGCGCTCGCGGTCCTGCCCGCGGTCGCGACCGCGCCCGTGCCCGCGGCCGTGCGCAGGCTCGCGCGACGCGTCGCGATGGGCGGGGCGCCCCTCGCGCCACTCCGCCTCCATCTTCTTCAGATCTTCGAGCGTGCCCAGCCCCGCGCCGTCGATCCACAACTGGTGCTCCAGCGGCACCGGCCGGCGGCGCTCCTCGACGATCTCGACCGGCGAGCCGCGGATGCGCCGGATCCAGGCGGCGAAGTGCCGCAGGTTGGGAATCGTCGCGCTCAGGCAGAGGAAGCGCACCTGCGGCGGGGCGAAGATGATGCTCTCCTCCCACACCGTGCCCCGCTCCGGATCGTCCATGAAGTGGACTTCGTCGAAGATCACGTACTCGACGTCGTCCAGCCGGGTCGGATCGTCGAGCAGGGTGTTGCGGAAGATTTCGGTGGTCATGATGAGGACCTGGGCCCTGCCGTTGAGCACCACGTCGCCCGTGAGGATGCCCACCCGCTCCCCGTGCTCGCGCGTGAAGTCGCGGAACTTCTGATTCGAAAGCGCCTTGATCGGGGCGGTGTAGATCAACCGCCGGCCCAGTTGCAGCGCGCGGTCGATCGCGTACTCGGCAATCAGGGTCTTGCCCGCGCCGGTGGGAGCGGCGACCAGCACCGAGCGCCCCTTCTCGATGTGGTGGATCGCCTCGGCCTGGAATGCGTCGAGCGCCAGACCCTTGTAGAGGATGAGCTCCGCTCCACCCTCGGGCCGCGGCGCCGGAGAGACGGCCGCGACCTCGGAGCCGGGTTCCGTCATCGCCCTTCCCCGTACCCCTCAGGCTTCGGCTCTCCGCCCGCCGACCCGCCTTCGGGAGCGCTGTCCGCAGGAGTCCCGCCGTCCGGCCCGCCTTCGGGAGTGCCGGCCGGCGCGCCGCCCGTGGGTGCGCCGCCGGCGCCTTCCGCGGCTCCGGCGGGGGTCCCGCCCTCGGGGACGGGGACCTCGCCTTGCTCGGCCTTCTGCTCGTCGATGAACTCCTTGAGCCCGAGCTTCCACTCCTCGTAGCGGTTGCGGAATTCGTTCTCCTCCTCGGTGACCGGCGGACGCGTGCGGCCGTTGTTCTGGCGTTCGCCTCCGACGTAGGTCGGGCGGCCGGTGTGGAGATTGGACAGTTCCTTGACCCGCAGCTCTTCCATCTTCTCCGGGCCCCAGCCCTTTTCGGGCGGGTATTTTTCGAGCAGCTTGCGGCGCTCCTCCACCCCGTCGGCCTTGCCCGCCTCGAGCCACTCCGCGTAGCGGTCGACGAATTCCTTCTCCTCAGGGGTGCGGTCGCCCGCGACCTTGCCGACGGTGGCGGCGTACTTCTCCTCGGACCAATCGGGGCGCGGGAATTTCGCGAGCAGCGCTGCGCGGGCAAGGCGGGCCTTTTCCTCGCCCTTCTTCTTGAGGTCCTGGTACTCCTCGACCGGGAATTCCTCTTTTTTCTCCGCGGCCTTGGCGGCCGACTGGTCGGCGGCGCGGCGGGCGTCGACCTCTTCCTGGAACTGGCGCAGCTTCTCCTGCTTGGCGGAGGCGATATTCTCCTTTTCCAGGTCCGAGAGCGCCTGCAGGAGTATGACCCGCCCGACCTCGCTCCGCTTGAACGTCAGGAATCCCTGCAGTTCGGTCGAGTCGTAAGTGACGTCGATCTTGATCCGATCGCCCTGGACCCAGTGGACTTCCCCGCGGAACATCGTGTTGTTCTTCAGCAGGACCTGGATCCGGTCCCCGGACTTGAGGTTCTCGAACGGATCGGCCTGGCCCCATGCGGAGGCGGCGAGGGCGAAGGCGAGCAGGAAGAAGAGCGCGCTGCGCGACATGATGGTGCTCCCAAATAGGTGACCCCATCATGCTATCAGGCGGGGCGGAAGGCGTCAATGCGAGGCGGGTGGGTGCGCGGGTGCCTGTGCGTCGAACGCACCGGGCTTCAGAAACGACACGGGCACCGCGGCTTCGCACCCATGCGAGCCCGACGCGGGCGGGGGGACTCGTGAATCGAAGCACTTTGGCTCCGATTTTTGACATCCGCTTCCGGCCCGTGCTATCATCCGCGCCGTCGCTGGTTGATCCAGGAGCCGCGACCGCGGATGGACGAAGGCAAGCGGGGGCGGTAGCCGGTGGAAGTCGAACGGATCCTCTGCTTCGATTTGGGGCGGCAGGTTTTCGCGTTTCCGCTCTCCCTGGTGCAGGAGATCGTGCCGCTCTTCCCGATCACCAAGGTCTTCCACACGATCCCGGCCATCGCGGGAGTGATCAACCTGCGGGGGCGGATCGTGGCGGTGCTCGACGCCTCGACACTCATGGGGATCGGACGCACCAACCAGACCAAGAACACCCGGCTGATTCTGATCGGTTCCCCGGCCCACGACGGCGCGATCCTGGCGGATGCGATCCGGGGGATCCGGATCCTCGAGGCGCGGCCGACCCCGGTCGAGGGGCAGATTGGCGCTCTGGGCGACTATGTAACCGGCATACTGCACCTCGCCGACGGTCCCGTCGTCCTGCTCGATCCCGAGCGGATCCTCGACGCCGAGCCGCTCGAGGCGTTTCGCTGAGTTTCCCGCGATGGAGGCCGCCCGGATGGAGGCTACGACGATCGTTGCCACGGTATCGTGGTGGCGCAGCATATCCGCCAAGTACCTCGCGCTCGTGCTCGGGATGACCGTCGCCGTGAGCCTCTTCTGGTACCTGCAGGCGATGAATGAGCTGCGCAAGAGCATCGACCAGCAGAAACTCGACATGGACACGCTGGCCGGTCTGGTCGATGCCGAGCGCAAGCCCGAGACCCAGCGGACGATCCAGGACTGCATCCGGAAACAGGAGGACAGGCTGGCCGAGTTCAAGGCCAACAGCCTGCTGCTGGTGGCGGTGATCGCCGGGGGCGTGCTCTTGCTGACGTTCGCCGTGACCCTGCTGATCGTGGGCCCGCTCAAGCAACTTCACCGCATTGTCACGCAGGTCGACCGCGAATGGGACCTACGCCTGCGGGTGGACGTCCACGGCCGCGACGAGGTCGGCCAGGTGGGCAAGGCCTTCAACCAGATGATGGATCGCATCTCCGACCTCGTCCTGCGCCTGCAGGAGGCGAGCCTGCAGGTCGGCACCTCCTCGGGCGACCTGCTCGCAACCTCGGAGCAGATGTCGCGCGGCGCGGCCACCCAGGCCAAGCACATCGAGGACGCGACCACCGCGGTCACCGAGCTGCACACCTCGATCCAGCACGTCGCCGGCAACGCCCGCACCGCGGCCACGACCGCCCGCAAGGGCGGCGAGTCGGTCAACCGCGTGGTCGAGAACATGGGGCGCATCCGCCAGACCGTGGAGGAGACTTCGGAAAAGATCAAGGAGCTCGGCGAAAGCAGCAAGGAAATCGGCAAGATCGTCGGCGTGATCACCCAGATCAGCGACCAGACCTCGCTCCTGGCCCTCAACGCCGCGATCGAGGCGGCGCGCGCCGGCGAACACGGAAAAGGCTTCGCCGTGGTCGCCGACGAGGTCAGCAAGCTCGCCGACCGCGTCTCCCGCTCGGCCAAGGAGATCGAGGAGCTGATCGGCCGGATCCGCGAGCGCACCGGCGAATCGGTCACGTCCATGAAGGCCGGCACCCACGCGGTGGAGGCCGGGGCCCAACTGGTGAACGACACCGGGCGCAACTTCCTCGAGATCGTCGACCTGGTGCAGGAGACCGCCCACTCCGTCGAGGAGCAATCGAAGGTCTCCGACGAGATCAACAGCATCATGGCCGAGATCCTGACCATCGCCAAGGAGACGGTCAAGGCGACCGAGGAGGCGGTGAGCCAGGGGAACAACCTGCGCGAGCTCGCTCTCCGGCTCGAGACGCGCGCCAAGCAGTTCAAGGTCGCGACGACGGCGGACGCCAAGGCGGGCTCGAATGAAGGGGCAAAGAGCTAAGCTGACCGAGGCCCAATTCGAGCGCATCGGGCAGTTGGTGCACGACCGCTGCGGCTTCGTGCTCCGCGCCGAGCAGCGACCGACGCTCGAGCGACACATCGGCGAACGCCTGGGCGCCCTCGGCTTCGACTCCCCCGAACGTTATCTCGCCCACATCGCCGGCGCCGGGGAGGCGGAATTCCACGAGCTGGTCGAGGGGGTGCTGGTCCAGGAGACCTTCTTTTTTCGCACCCCGGCCCACTTCTCTGCGCTGCAAGGCAAGCTCGCCGCCGAGTTGATGGAGCGCCCCGGCTTTCGCACCCGCCCGCTCAAGCTCTGGTCCGCGGGCTGTGCCACGGGCCCGGAGCCCTATTCCGCGGCCATCGCGCTGCTCGACTCCCCCGCGGGCGAGCGCTTCAGCGTGATCGCGACCGACATCAGCACCCGCGCCCTCGAGGAGGCGCGCCGCGGCGTCTACGGCGGCCGGGTCGTCCGCGGCATTCCGCCGGAGGCCCTCGCCCGCCACTTCGAGGCCGAGGGCGACGCCTGGCGCGTGCGCGAGCGGGTGCGCGCCCGGATCCAGTTCACCGCCCTCAACCTCTCCTGCGACCGCTTTCCCGATGAGGTGGACATCCTCTTCTGCCGCAATGTGCTCATCTACTTCCCCGCCCCGGTGCGTGAGCGCATCATCCGCGGCTTCCACGCGGTCCTCACCGAACGCGGCGCGGTATTCCTCGGGCACAGCGAGACGCTGAGCGACTTCGCGGACCTGTTCGAGCGCTCCTGGATCGACCGGACGTTCGTCTTCCGCAAGCGCGCCGCGGCCGGCCCCCTCCCGGCGCCCGCCGCCGATTCCCGCAAGCCGCTCGAGGACCGCACCCCGCGCGGCGTCGGCTTCCGGCCGCTCGGGTTCGCCCCGACGGCGATCGCCCCCGAGTCACGCCCGGCCGTCCAGGTGGTCGAGGTGGAGGGCGCGCTCGACGGCTCGCACGCGGCGGATGTCGGCGAGCGGCTCAAGCAACAAGTGATCGCCTGCCTCGGCGATCGCGAGCCGCGGGTCATCCTCGACCTCCGCCGGGTCTCCTTCCTCGACGCCGCGGGCGTGCGCCTGCTCAGCCGCACCGCCCGTCTGGTGCAGGACCACGGCGGGCGGTCGTGTTTCGTGTGCGGCGACCCGGTGCGCCGCTGGCTCGAGCGCGAACAGGAGCGCGAAGCCCTGGAGCTTTACGATTCCCTGCAAGCAGCGCAGGAGGCGTTCGCACCGTGAGCCTGGAACCGCTCGACGAAGCCGTCCGCAAGATCGCCCGCGAGCCCGAGGCGTGGGACCCCGGGGAGTTCGCCGATCTCCTGTCCTCGGTGGTCGACGAGACCGGGGAGAACCTCGACATCCTGGGCCGCGACCTGCTCACGCTGGAAAAGGAAGGGTCCACCCCGGAGCTGGTCAACCGGTGCTTCCGGGCGGCGCACAATCTGAAGGGGCTTTCGCACGTCATCGTCATCCACAAGCTGACGCTGATCGCCCGGGAAATGGAGAACCTGCTCGAGGAACTGCGGAAGGGCCAGCGCCCCGCGTCGCCCCCGCTGATCGACGTGCTGCTCAAGGCGGTCGATGCGATCCGCGAGGGGATCCTCCCCCACATGCAGCAGAAGACACCGATCCAGAGCGACTTCACGTCGATCGTCGAGGCGCTGATCGCGGAGCGCGAGCGCAAGGGAGACGCGGCTGCGCCGGTCTCCCCGCCGGCTGTGCCGGTCTCCCCGTCGGCTGCGCCGGTCCCCCCGCCGGCTGCGCCTTCCCCGGCGCCGGCTTTCCCTCCCGCGGCCATGGCGGCGAAGGCTTCCTCCTCCGCGCCTGAGCCCGCCCAGCCGCCGTCCGGCCCGTTGGAGACCGCTCCCGCGGCCGCCGTGCTCAACCAGACCAGGATCCAGGCGCGCGCGCAGGACGTGGCCGCACGCCAGGAAGACCGCATCCTCCGCGTCGGTCTGAACAAGCTCGACGACCTCATGAACCAGGTGGGCGAGCTGGTGATCGGCAAGACGCGCTTCGAGGTGAGCGTGGTCAACCTGCGCAATCTGCGCGGGGAGCTGTCGCTCTTCAAGACCCACCTCGACGAGCTGAGCCGCCGCCGCAAAGATGAGCAGAAATACTCCGCGCTCGCCTCCGAGATCGACAACCTGCTGTGGAAGCACTCGCTGGCCGGCACGGAGCGCCCCGACTGGACCCGCCTCCGCCAGGAGATTGCCGACCTGGCGGAGAGCCACCGCATCGGGATCGAGCAGGGCTCGCTGCGCGCGCAGGTCTCGGAGCTGCGCGACGAGGTCGACCGGGTGAACCGGGCGTACGACGAGCTGATCCGCGACCTCGAGGAGTCGCTCGACTACATGGGTCTGGTGTCGGACCAGCTCCAGACCGAGGTGATGAAGGTGCGCATGGTCCCGATCTCGCAGCTCTTCAACAAGTTCCCGCGCATGGTGCGCGACCTCTGCCGCAAGCTGGGCAAGGAGGCGGAGGTCACCATGTCGGGCAGCGAGACCGAGCTCGACAAGCTGCTGGTCGACCTGATCAGCGAGCCGCTCATGCATGTGGTGCGCAACTCGCTCGACCACGGGCTCGAGCCCCCGGAAGAGCGGACGCGCCTGGGCAAGCCGCCGGTCGGCGAGATCCACATGGGCGCGGACCACAAGGGGGGCGAGGTCCACATCGAGGTGGGGGACGACGGGAGCGGGATCGACCCGACCCGGGTCAAGCGGGTCGCGGTGGAGCGGGGCATCCTCGAGCCCGAGGAGGCCGCGGCGATGACCGACGAGCAGGCGATCGACCTGATCTTCAAGCCCGGCTTTTCCACCGCCGCGGCGATCACCGACGTATCCGGGCGCGGCGTCGGCATGGACGTGGTGCGCGAGGCGATCTCCACGCTCAAGGGCGCGATTTCGGTCGACACCGCCGTCGGCAAGGGCACCACCGTGCGCATCCGGCTGCCGCTCACGCTCGCGATCATCAACGCCATCCTGGTGATGAAGAACAACGAGGTGTTTGCGATCCCGCTCACCTCGGTGCTCGAGATGCTCACGATCCAGCCGCGCGAGATCCGCACGGTCGGCACGCGCCAGATGGTCAACTGCCGTGGTGAGACCCTGTTCATCCGTTGGCTCGACGACATCCTGGGGATCGAGGGGACCACGTGGGAGGAGCGCACGAGCGTCCCGGTGGTGGTGATCGGCAACGAGCGCGCCCGGCTCGGGATCGCCGTGGACAAGCTGCTCGGCCGCCAGGAGATCGTCATCAAGAGCCTGGGCGGCCTGCTGCGCCGGGTCCGCTGCACCCTCGGCTCGACCATTCTGGGGGACGGCCGCGCCATCCTCATCCTCGACCCCTACGACATCCTGGAGTACGTGGAGCACTCGAGCGGCGCCCCGGTGCGCCCGTCGCGCGCCGCCGCGTCGGTCGCCCCCGCACCCGGGGAGGACAGCCGCCCGGCCGTCTCCATCCTGCTGGTCGACGACTCCCGCTCGATCCGCTCCAAGATGCGCGAGTACCTGATCGCCGCCGGCTTCAAGGTCGTCGAGGCCGAGGACGGCGCGCAGGCCCTCGAGATCGCCCAGCGCGAGCGCTTCGACCTGGTCAGCACCGACATCAACATGCCGCACATGGATGGCTACGACCTCACCCGCAGCCTGCGCAAGCTCCCGGAATACCGCCGGACCCCGATCGTCATGGTCTCGAGCAAGAGCGAGAAGATGGACCGCATCCGCGGCTTCGACGCGGGCGCCGACGACTACCTCGTCAAGCCGTTCAACCGCGACACGTTGCTCAACACGATCCGCAACAATCTGAGGCTTTGATCCGCCGGCCATGAAGCACCGCGTCCTGCTCTACCAGCCCTCGGCGTCACTCACCGACGCCCTGGAAGCCATTCCCGGCTGGCGCTCCGCCGTCGAGTTGATCCCCGGGCGTCCCGGGAAGTCCGTCGCCGAGCAGGTGAAGGAGGCCCGCCCGGACCTGCTCCTGCTCGACGTGGACGAACTCGGGCACGAGTCCAAGCGGGTGGTCGCCGACGCGATGAAGGCGGCGTCCGTGCCGATCCTGCTGCTGAGCGACTTCACGCACAAGGGATCCGAGGCGGCGATCGAGGCCCTGAGCGAGGGGGCGAAGGACGTGGTCGAATCGCCGCGGGCTCCGCGCCGGGGCCGGGGGCGCAAGGATCGGGCCGGCGAGGTGCTCGACCGGATCGAGGAACTCGTCGCGCGCCGCGCTCCCGCGCCCGCGAAGGCGCGGGATACCCTGCCCGTCGTCGTGGTCGGCGTGTCCACGGGGGGGCCGGCCACGCTGGGGACGCTGCTGGCCGGGCTTCCCGCCGAATTGCCCGCCGCGCTATTGATCGTCCAGCACATGCCTCCGCGGTTCACCGAGGCGCTGGCCGACCGGTGGAACGCGGGCACGAAGCTGACCGTGCGCGAGGCCCGCGAGGGGGACACGCTCGCGGCCGGGGTCGCCCTGGTGGCGCCGGGCGGGCGCCACCTGGAGATCGGCGCGCGGGGCAAGGTGGGGCTCTCTCTGGCCGAGACCGCGGCCCGCTTCGTGCCGTCGATCGACCTGGCGATGTTCTCGGTCGCGCGCGAGATCGGCCCCGGGGTGATCGGATTGCTCCTGACCGGGATGGGCAAGGACGGCATCCTGGGGCTGCGCGCGATCAAGCGGGCGGGCGGACGGACGCTCGCCCAGGACGAGGCCTCGAGCGTGGTCTACGGCATGCCCAAGGCGGCGGCCGAGCTCGGGCTCGCCGACAGCGTGCTTCCGCTCGACGCGCTCGCGGAGGAGATTGACCGCCTGGTCCGCCGCACCGACCGCTTCCTGCGCCGAGCACGACCCTGATGGAGTCCTTGCCCTTGTCCTTGCCCTTGCCCTGGAGCATGCGCGACCATGAGCATGACGAACCGACCACCATGCGTGCGCCGCGCGCGACCGTGAGGTAACCCAAAGCCATGCCCGCACCGCTCCGTCTCGTCACCTTCTGGGTGCACGACATGCGCCTCGGGATCGACATCCACTCCGTGATCGAGGTGATGGCGCTCGCGCCCATCTCGCGCGTCCCCTCGGCGCCCCCGTACCTGGCCGGGGTGATCAACACCCGCGGCAAGGTCGTGCCGGTGGTCTCGATCCGCGCCCGCTTCGGCCTGCCCGCCGACCCGATGCACGAGCGCACCCGCATCGTCCTCGTGGGCGTGGGCGCGGACACCGTCGGCCTGCTCGTCGATCGCGTCGGCCAGATCGAGCGCGTCGATCCCGGCCAGGTGCAGCCTCCGCCGCCGAGCCTGGCCGGCGCGCTGGCGGACTTCTTCCGCGGCATCGTGCGCTCGGGCGAGGAGCTGATCATGCTGATCGACACCCAGCGCCTGCTCAGCACCGACGAGCAGGCGCGACTGAGGGGGGTGGGGAGGGGATAGGAGCCAAGGCGGCGCAGGCTGACGGAGCGGCCATCTTGCAGGGTCCCCAGGCGATTGACCCCTACCGCCTTCCCTTTCGCCCTACTCCTCGAACCCGCGTCTGCGCCCAAGCAGCGTCGTCGCGCGACAAGGGAGGATCCGCCGGCTTGGCGTAGCCGCACTCCAACGCGTACGCGCCGGCCTCGCACACGCGGACCAGAAGTCCCTGCAAGTCGACGACCGCGTCGGGATCCGGAAGGAGAAGCGGCACCGGGAAGCGTGGGAGACGTTGTCGCAGCCGAATCGGGTAAACCTCCGCGCGGTCGCGCGCGGTCGCCCGGCGAACCACTACGCGATAGTCGTGTGCGGGCAGCGATGCGAGATGATTTTCCGGAATGGCCACCGTGGATTCGCCGGCTCGGAGCAGGTCGATTTCCACCAGGTGGGCCGCCGTGGCGAGGACCTCCTGCTGCTTCCGCAGGTACTTCTGCCTGGAATCGGTGCCGGACCGCTTGTTCGCATGGGACAACAGCTCGATGATGGCGACCACTTTCCGCGCCGGTCGCAGGGTGAGGATTTCGACGTAGGTTTCGTCGACCTCCAGCGCGTCGAAGACGAGCGTCATCGATGGATCGGCAGCGAGCTCGGCGGCGGCCGCGGAGCCTCGCTTGTGTTCGAGGACGGCGACATCGGGCACGGCTTGGCGATCCGGAATCTCCAAGACCATCCGCCGGCCGGGACGTGCAACGTAGCGGGGGGCAAGCGCGGAGGTCAGCGTTGACGCCCCCACCCGCCCCAGCCTACAATCGCGCCCCCATGCCCGATCACCCAGCCCCGCGACCCGCGGCCGGCCTTCCCCCGGCACCGGCTCCGATCGCCCCCCTGCCGCCGCCGCCCAGCCTCGGCCAATTGTATTCCGTCGCCCGCCCGTACCTCGGACCCATCCTGCTCGCCACCTTCATCGTCCTCCTCGGCAGCGGCGTGGGCCTGATCGCGCCCGCAGTCGCCGGCCAGGTCATCGACGCCGCCCTGCTCGAGAAAAGTCTCGACCGGCTCGATCGCGTCGTGCTCACCCTCATCGCGGTCTTCGCCGCCATGGGCGTCCTCGGCTACTTCGAGCTCCGGCTCATGCGCAACACCGGCGCGCGCATGCTCCACGACCTGCGCGCGCGCCTGTTCGGCCACCTCATCGAACTCGCCCCCGATTTCTACGAAACGAGGCGCGTCGGCGAGCTCCTCTCCCGCCTCGGCACCGACCTCGCCACCCTCCAGAGCACCCTCACCGGCCAGATCCCCGATGGCATCCAGGCCCTCTTCAGCTTCATCGGCACCCTGATCATCCTGCTCGTCCTCCATACCAAGCTGACCCTGATCGCCCTCGCCGTCGTCCCCCCGGTCGTCCTCATCGCCGTCTGGTACGGCTCCAAGCTCGAAAAGCTCTCGACCGAAGTCCAGGACCGACTGGCCGAAACCTCTTCGGTTGCCGAGGAGGTCCTCGCCGGCGTGCGCACCGTGCAGGCCTTCGACCGCCAGGAGCACGAGCGCGGGCGCTACGGCACGCGCATCGCCGAGTTGTTGAAACTCCAGTTCCGCAACGCGAGCACGTTCGGCAAATTCGTTGGCCTCATGCAGTTCGCGGGCTTCAGCGCCTTCGGCCTCGTCCTCTGGTACGGCGGCCGCCTCATCCTCGCCGGCGAGCTCACCCCGGGCGCCCTCACATCCTTCCTCCTTTACACGTTCGCGATCGCGGGTTCCGTCGGCACGCTGGGCGGGCTCTACGCCGGATACCGCGAGATGCAAGGCGCCAGCGCGCGCGTCTTCGACCTGCTCGCCACCCGGTCGAGCATCGCCGATTCCCCGGCCGCGGAGCCGCTCGGGCGCCCGGCCGGACGCGTGGCGTTCCGCCGCGTCGAATTCCGCTACCCCTCCACCCCCGACCGCACCGCCCTCGCGGAGATCGACTTCGAAGTCCAGCCCGGCGAGATGGTCGGCCTGGTCGGTCCCAGCGGCGCGGGCAAGAGCACCCTCTTTTCCCTCCTCCTCCGCTTCCACGACCCGGCCGCAGGCGCGATCGAGATCGACGGCCGCGACCTGCGCAGCCTGCGCCTGACCGACCTGCGCCGGGTGATCGGCCTCGTCCCGCAGGAGATCTTCCTCTTCGGAGGGACCGTCGCCGAGAACCTGCGTTACGGCCGGCTCGAGGCCACGGACGACGAGGTGCGCCGAGCCGCGGAGCTCGCGGGCGCCGACGGCTTCATCCGCGCCCTGACGCGCGGGTACGACGAAGTGGTCGGTGAGCGCGGGGTCAAGCTCTCCGCAGGCCAGCGCCAGCGCATCGCCATCGCCCGCGCCTTTCTCAAGGATCCGGCCATCCTGCTCCTCGACGAAGCCACCAGCGCCCTCGACCCGGAATCCGAGGAGGTCGTGCAGAAGGCGCTCCACGCCCTGCTCGCCGGACGCACCACGCTGGTCATCGCCCACCGGCTCGCGACCGCCCGTCGCGCCCACCGCGTCCTGGTGCTGGAAGACGGGCGGATCGCCGGCTGCGGCACCCACGAGGAGCTGTTCGCGTCCAACCCGCTCTACCGGCGCTACTGGGAGCTCCAGGCCCTCCGGGACCAGCAGCCCCAAGCGGTTGCGCCCGAAGCCCCGACCGGGTAGGATGGGCGCCGTCGAAGCCCGGGACGAGGAGGAGAGCGACCATGACGATGACGCGACGCGTGTTCGCGCCGCTGGAATGCAAGCGGTGTCGGCACGAATCCTCATTGCCCGTGTCGTTCTGCGCCGGGACCGCGGGCGAAGATACCTATCGCATGGGACAGGTCGTCCCGCCCGAAGACCGGCTCCAGGCCGGGGAGACCTTCCGCGGCTCTTCGCCCCGTTACTGCCCCGCCTGCCTGAAAGAGTGGCAGAAGGCCGAGACTTCGGCGCGCTACAAGTACATGGCCGACGTGGCGCGCGACGGCAGGATGGCCCTCTCCCCCTACGGCGGGTCGAGCGTGCTCACGCCGGAGCAGATCCTCGATCTCGGCGCCGCCGCGATCGACGACGTGATCGCGGGCCACGGCGCGCCGCCGCCTCCGACCCAGAACTGGCTCGAGTTTTCCTACACCTGGGGGGACGTGGAGGCGGTCCCGGCCGACGAGGCCTATCGCGACGCCAACCAGACCCTCGACGCGATGATCGAGCGCGAGCTGGTGCGCACCGGCTGGCGCTGGGGCCGGAACACCGAGCGCCACAACCTGCGCGTTCTCATCGACGCCGACGGCCGCATCCGCGTCGACGTGATGCGTTCCGCAGCCGCCTGCCCGGTGTGCACGCTCGAGCCCGCCTTCGAGGAGCCGTTCGATCCGTGCCCGCGCTGCGGCTGGTTCAACGACCCGCTGCAGCACTCCAATCCGGAAGCCTTCGGCAGCAACCTGATGACCCTGGCCCAGGCGGTGAACGCCTGGCGCGAGGGGAGACCGGTGCGCTGAGTGCTCGCCCGCCGCCCGCTCCCGTCCCTCTTCGCGCTGTCCGCTGCCATGACCGTGCTCGCCCAGGAAATTCCGCCCCTGCCGGAGACACCGGTCCAAGAGGTCGCGGACGTGGTCCACGGCGTCTCCGTCCCCGACCCCTACCGCTGGCTCGAGGACGGCGCCAGCCCCGAGGTGCAGAAATGGGCTGACGCGCAGGACGCCCACACCCGCGCCACTCTCGATCGCTTCTCCGGCCGGGACCGGATCCGCAAGCGCATCGAAGAGCTGAGCGCGATCGGCCGGGTCATGAACCCGGTCGTGCGCAAAGGCAGGATCTTCTTCCAGAAGCGCACCGCGATGCAGAACCAGCCGGTGCTCTACGTAAAGCAAGGGCTGGCCGGGGGGCCGCGGCCGCTGCTGGATCCCAACACGCTCAGCGCCGACGCCACCGTCGCCCTCGACTGGTGGAGCCCCTCGGAGGACGGCAAGCTGCTGGCCTTCGGCACCAGCGAGTCCGGCAGCGAGATCAGCACCCTGCAGGTGCTCGAGGTGGACTCCGGCGCGCGCCGGCCCGAGTCGATCCCGTACTGCCGGGCCGCGAGCCCGTCGTGGCTTTCCGACGGGAGCGGCTTCTACTATGCACGGTATCCGGCGCCGGGCACGGTCCCGGCGGGCGAAGAGAAGTACCACCGTCGGATCTGGTTCCACGCGCTCGGCACCGACCCGAAGAGCGACCCGCCGGTGTTCGGCGAAGGGCGCACCCGCAAGGAGGACTGGCCCGACGTGCGTGTCTCGCACGACGACCGATGGCTCCTGGCCTCGGTGTTCGAAGGCTGGTCGAGGTCCGAGCTCTACTTGCAAGCGCGGGGGAAGGAAGGCCAGGGATGGACCCCGATGGTCGAGGGGCGGGAAGCGACCTACACCGCGACCATCCTGAAGGACAAGGTCTACATCCGCACCAACGACGGCGCGCCGCGCGGGCGGATCATGGTCGCCGACTGCGCCGACCCGGGTAGGGAACGCTGGCGCGAGCTGATCCCCGAGGGGGACGGCACGCTCGAGACGTTCGAGATCGCCGGCGGCAAGATCATTGCCCGCGAGTTGCACCGGGCCAGCTCGAGGCTGCGGGTGTTCTCGCTCGAAGGCAAGCCCGAGGGGGAGATCCCGCTCCCCGCCCTCGGCTCGGTCGATGCCACCAGCGCGGAGTGGGACGGGAACGACTTCCTGTTCGACTTCGACTCGTTCTTCGCGGCTCCCTCGCTCTGCCGCTACGATGTGGTCTCGGGGAAAGTCGAGGTGTGGGAGAAGATCGAGGCCGAGATCGACGGCGCAGACTTCGAGACCCGCCAGGTGGAGTACCCGTCGCGGGACGGTACGAAGATCACGATGTTCGTGATCCATCGCAAGGGCTTGGAGCGGACGGGTGACGCGCCCGCGCTGCTCAGTGGCTACGGCGGGTTCAACATCTCGATGACGCCGAACTTCTCGGCGAGCCTGGTCACATGGCTGGAGGCGGGCGGGGTCTACGCGCTGCCCAATCTGCGCGGCGGCGGCGAATACGGGGAAGCCTGGCACCAGGCGGGGATGCTCGACCGCAAGCAGAACGTCTTCGACGATTTCGTGGCGGCCGCCGAGTGGCTGGTGCGGGAGAAGTACACGCGCCCGGAGCGGCTGGCGATCAGCGGAGGCAGCAACGGCGGCCTGCTCGTGGGAGCGGCGCTGACGCAGCGGCCCGACCTCTTCCGCGCGGTGGCGTGCGCCGTGCCCCTCCTCGACATGGTCCGCTACCACAAGTTCCTGATCGCGCGTCTGTGGATCCCGGAGTACGGCAGCGCGGAGGACCCGGCGCAGTTCAAGACGCTCTGGGGCTATTCGCCCTATCACCACGTGAAAGACGGGACGAAGTACCCGGCGGTGCTGCTCCTGACGGCGGACACCGACACCCGGGTCGACCCGCTCCACGCGCGCAAGATGGCGGCTCGGCTGCAGCAGGCCACAGCCTCGGACCGGCCGGTGTTGCTCCGGGTGGAGAAGAAGGCGGGCCACGGAGCCGGGAAGCCGCTCAGCAAGGCGATCGACGAGACGACGGACCTGTACTGTTTCCTGATGGAGCAGTTGGGGATGAAGCCGTAGCGGACGCGGCCGCACCGATCACCCCTCGCGCAACTCCACCACGGGATCCAGTCGGCTGGCGCGATAGGCCGGGAACGACCCGGAGAGGATCCCGACCAGGACCGAGGCCTCCCCCCGTGGCGCACCGTGGCGCTCGGGGCGTGGACATTGAGGGCTCGGGGGGAGTATTCTCTCCGCTCACCGCGGCCGGGCGGGCGCTGGACGTGGAGCGGCTGTGTCTGCGCGTGGCGGCGAAGGGTTGATCGGGAGGGATCCATGCCTGCGCATTCCGGTTTTCCGGCGGCGTCCCGCGGCGGGCGCGCGCGCTTCTTGGCGTTCGGACTGGCGCTTGCCGGCTTTGCCGTGCTGATCGGCCTCTGCCTGGTGGCGGGCCGCTGGGGCCGCGAGCGCGAGCGCGAGCGGCGCCGCGAGGCCGTGGTGGCCGCGGCGCAGTCGCGCAGTCTGGGCGTCTTCCGCATGGAGTGGAACGCGGCCGTCGCGTACGCCGGAGAGAGCGGCCGGCCCGATTGGCTGGACGGGTTGCGCGCCGACCTGGAGACGCAGGCGACCGCCGAAGTCGCCCCGCTCCTCACCCGCATCGCCGAGCTCGAGGCCGCCGGCAAGCGCGCCGAGGCGCTCACCGAGTGGAAGGCGCTCTGGGCCGTGCATCAGGAGACCCCGCCCTCCGACGCGCGCACGCGCCGCGGGCACGAGCTGCGCGCGGTCGGGGTCCACGCCGCCAACGGCCTCGTCCTGGGCGAGTTGGAGGCGGGCCGTCCCGGCATGGCCTTCGTCCACCATGCCGTGCTCGGCGAGCTGTACGCCTCGGACCCCAACGGGGACGCGCTGCGCCAGGCGCACGAAGCGCTCGCCGCGCGCCTCGGCGAATGGCTCGTCGCCCGCCGCCCGGCGGTGGCCGAGGCGGTCGCATCGGGGAGCGAGGCCAGGATCGCCGCAGTTGCCGGACCGGTCGCCGATCTGCTGGACGCGATCCGCCGCCACGATGCGCGCGGCGTGCCCGGCGGCTGTCCCGCCCCGCTCGCCCCTGCGCTCGCCGCCGCGTTCGACGCAGCCCTCGCCGCCGTGACGCGCAAGCGGGTGGTCGTGACCGTGGTGGGGGACGAGGCTGTGGCGCAGCGGATCCGCTCCCTGTGCAAGTTCGCCTTCCCGTATCAGCTCGACTTCCAGTCGCGCGCGGAGGACCCCGACGGCGAGATCCCGGCCGGCATCGCCCCGGGCGCCGCGATCACGGTGCGGGTGCGCGTGGAATGGGAGACGATCGACTTCAAGAAGCAGGCCGGCGGCGTGCAGTGGGTCGGCGACTACGTCCTGCCGAAGTCGGTGACCTTGCGCTGCTCCATCCACGCGCCCGACGGCGTGACCGCGCCATGGCCGACGCGGACCTTCGAGGGGCGCAACACGATCCCCGCGACCGTGAAGGTCCGTCAGGACGGGGCGCGGTACGAGTTCGACCGGATGAAGCGGGACTACACGAAGCAGCTTCGGCAGGGGCTCGGCACGCACCTGGACCTGTGGAAGCCGTGGGCGCTGCCGGCGCCGGACGGGGAGTGAGCGGAAGCCGCGAGCGCCCGCACCGCCTGCGCGGCCGGGATGGCTACCCCGACGATGGCCGACACCACGATAGCAAACCCGCGTGCCCCCCCCACCACACGAACCTGCTACTTCCCCTCCGCGAGCCTCCGCCCTTCCGGCAGCGCGAGCAGGACCCGAAGTTCCTCGTCTTTCTCCCACTCGAAGCGCAAGGTCGACCCGCACGCCTCCGCCTTTTCCACGAACGCGAGCGCCGCGAGCCACTCGCTGCGCCGGCAGGCCAGCCGCGCGAGCTTGAACCAGACCTGCGGCGTGGGGTGCACCATGCACGCGGCCTGATAGAGACCATCCGCCTCGGCTACACGGCCCTTTTCAAGGCGCTGGTCAGCCAGCGCCGCGAGACCCGCGGCGAGCCGCGGCCGGGACTCGGCAATGGCGCGGCCGCAGGCAGCGCGGTCGAAGTCGCCCGTCGCCCGCCCGGGCCACACCGACTCGAGATCCGCGGCGCCGCCCGCAAAATCGCCGGCGCCCCACGCCGCGATGACCCGCGACACCTCGAAGGGAGACATGGCCGCCAGCGCGTGGACCAGCTCCTCCGACCACTCCGGCCGGTCCCGCCGCCAGAGCACCAGAGCGAGCAGAAATCGCTCGCGGCCGTGCCGCGGGATCAGGGCGATCGTCTCCCGCAGGTCGGACTCCGCCTCAGCCCAGCGGCCTGCGGCGGCATGCACGAGGGCGCGGCGACGAAGGAGCATCGGGTCCCGCGGCGCCGCCTTGACCGCCGCGTCGAGACGGGCAAGCGCGTCCGCGTCGCGCCCCTGGGCCAACGCGACCATGCCGGCCAGTGCCCCCCAGCGGGGATCTTCCGGCCGCCGACGGGCGCCTTCCTCGAGCAGGGCCACGGCCCGATCCGGTCGGCCGAGCGAGACGAGAAGATGAACCAGGGCCTCCCAGTCGGCGGCAGGCCAGGCCCGGGCCTCGGTGGACACCACCTGCGCCAGCCGCGCTTCCACATCCTCGATCCGCCCGGCCGCGCGGTCCGCCCAGATGCGTTCGACGAGCGCTCCCGGATGGCCGGGCTCGAGCGCTTCCGCCTTGCGGAGCGCCTCCTCGGCCTCCGCGGCCCTCCCCGCGGCCCGGTGAAGCCGCGCCAGCCGGATCCAGCCCAGAGCGGCTTCGGGAAGGCGCTCCGTCATCTCGGCCCAGGCCGCGAGCAGCTGCGAGCTCCGCCCGGAGAAGGCCGCCTCGACTGCCGCACCGGCGCGCTCGAGGTCGGCGCGGGAGGGCTCCGCTTGCAGGAGGATGCAGGCGCGCCAGTCGGCGGCGGCCTCCTCTTGCCGGTCGAGCGCCCATAGAATCTCCGCCCGCAACCGATAGTCGCGGGCCTGGCGCGGCCGCGAGCGCAACAGCCGGTCCGCCTGCTCCAGCGCGGCTTCCCACTGGGCGTTCGCGGCCAGCGCGCCGACATGGAGCGAGATGATCTCCGGTCGGTCCCCGTGATCGGCGAGGAGCGAACTCACCGTCGCGAGCGCCTCGGTCCGCTCACCGGCGCGCAGAAGCGTGCGCGCGCGCGAGGCGATCGCGTAGGCGTCCCCCTCCTTCCGGCCGAGCGCCTGCGCGAGCAGATCGGCCCTCGCGACCTGGACGCGATGGTCGCCCTCGATCCCGCCCTCGGCCGCCCAATCCGCGAACGCCTGGTACCAGTACGAGAGCTCGGAGTCCCCCGGGTCGCCCCGCAGCAACGCGTCGAGGTCGGCCCAGGCCTCGGCGAACCGGCCCAGTTGGGCCCGGATCGAGCCGCGGCGCAACAGCGCCTGGCGGTTGTCGGGCTGCAGCTCGAGCACCTCGTCGAACATCGCGTCGACCTCCGCGAGGCGCGCCGCATGTCGCTCGATCGGCACGTGGTCGCAGCCCATGACCTGCTCGAGCACGACCTGGAGCAGGCGACCGGCCTGCTGGATCCGCCGCGTCTCCTCCATGCGCAGCCGATCCCGCTCGACCGCGGCGAACTCGTACCACAGGATCGCCGAAGAGACCGCCACCACCGCGACGGCGACCGCGACGCCGGACACCCAGTACCGGCGCCCGGTGCGAACCACCCGCCGGATCATCGAGGGCGGATGCGCCGCGATCGGCCGGCCTTCGAGGAATCGATCGATGTCGTCGGCCAGCGCCCCTGCGCTCGGATAGCGCCGCTCAGGCTCCTTCTCCATGCATTTCAGGCAGATCGTCTCGATGTCCGGGTTCACCTCGGGAACCAGGCGCCGTACCGGAATGGGCAGCGTCCCCACCACCTGACGGATGATGTCGTAGGAAGTGTCACCGTGGAACGGCGGCCCGCCGACCAGAAGGAAGTAGAGCACCGCGCCCAGGGAATAGACGTCGCTGCGGGCGTCGATCTGCGCGACGAACCCCATCGCCTGTTCGGGCGGCATGTAGGCCGGCGTCCCGAGCACGGTACCGTCCTGAGTGAGCGCGGTCCCGCGGTTCATGTCCTTGGCCAGGCCGAAGTCGGCGACGCGGGGACGCTCGTCCGCGGCGATCAGGATGTTCTGCGGCTTCACGTCCCGGTGGATGATCCCCTGAGCGTGCGCATATGCCAGGGCGCGCGCCACGTCGCGGATGATCTCCAGCGACCGGCGCGGCTTCGGCCGGGTCTCGGTGGCGAAGCGCTCGAGGTCCCGGCCGACCACGTACTCCATCGAAAACCAGTAGTACTCCCCGTCGTTGCCGACCTCATGGATCGGGACGATCCCCGGGTGCTGCAGGCGCGCCGCCGCCTGCGCCTCGTGGATGAAACGCTGAACGCGCTCGCCGTCCTGGTCCCCCTGCCAACGCAGGACCTTGAGCGCGACCGTGCGGTCCAGGTCGCGCTGGAGCGCAACATAGACGACGCCCATCGCCCCGGCGCCCAGCTCCGAGATCAGGTCGTACGGCCCGATGCGCTTGCCCGCGAGGCTTCCGCGCTCCTGCGCTCTGCCGGTGGGCGGCCCGAGCAGCGTCGCGGCCACGTCAACCTCCTCGCGGGCCAGGCGCACCGTCGGAGCAGCCTCGCTGCCGGTCTTGCGAACCGGCGGCTCTCCCGCCAACGGCTGCGCCTGCGGCGTCCCGGCGGCGGGGTCCGGTCCCGAACTCATTTCCCCTCCCTCAGGCGGCGCACACGGGGGAAGTGGAGCAGCGGCCGCATTTCCTCCTGGTCGAACAGGGTGTCGAATTTCTTGTAGCCCAGCTCCGCAGCCTTCTCGAGCGCGAGGATCGCCGCCATCCAGGACTCCGCCCGCGCGTGCAGCCGGGCGAGCCTCACGTACGGCTCCGGGTGGGCCGGGGCGCACGCGACCGCCGCGCTGAAGCAACGCTCGGCGCGTGCCGGGTCGATCTCCAGCACCGCCGCCCCCTTCTTCACCAGCGCCTCAGCCACCTTGGGAAGGAAGCCCCGCACGGCCGACCCGAGGAGCGCCCGCTCCGCGTCCTTCTCGTCCGCGGGCGGTTCCAGCGACTTCCCCTTGCCGCTGAAGACGTCGAAGCGGCCTTCGCTCATCGCCTCGAGCCCGACTTCCAGCTCCAGGGTCGGGGTCAAGTAGATCACCTCGGCCAATTCCCGCACTGCGGCTGCGAAATGCCCGGCCAGTCCGTAGAGCGCGGCGAGCTGCGCGCGCAGGTTCCGGCGCGCAGGCGCGAGCTCCACCGCCTGCTCCAGGTCCTTGATCGCCGCATCGTACCGCCGCAGCCGCCGCAGCACCCTCGCGCGCTTCGCGTGCGTCCCCGCCTGCCTCTCCCCGGCCGCGATCGCCGCGTCGAGATACTCGATCGCCTTCTCTTCGCGGCCCTGCGAGAACTCGAGCGAGCCCATCAGCTCGAGCACCTTGCCGCGGTCTGGGGCGGAATCGACCGCCCGCGCCAGGATTGCGCGCGCGGCATCGTATTCCTTCGACTCGACGAGCGATCCGACGAGCGCGTCGACGGCGTGCGCGCCATGGCGTTTCACCTCGGCTTCCGGCGGATGCTCGCGCAGCACCCGGTCGAGTAACGCGGCCGCCTCCGCCGGGCCGCGCCAGGAGCGGATCGTGAGGTACTCCTCCGCCGCCACTTCCAGCGGCGCGTCCGAAACCGCGCCCGCCTTGCGCAGGCACTCCGCCGACTCTTCCAGCCGCCCGGCCTTCCGGTGGAATTCCGCGAGCGAGCGCCAGCCGGAATCCCGGCCGGGATACCGCTTCGCCAGGTCCTCGAGCGCGGCCCGCAACTCCGGCACCTCCCGGCCATCGTGCGCCTTGTCGAGCGAGTGGGCGAAGGCCTCCAGGTCGTAGGGACACGGATCGGTCTGCAAGTCGATGCAGGCCTTCCAGGCGTCGGCGGACTCGCGGTCGCGATTCAGCGCGAACAGGATCCGCGCCCGCTCGCGCCAGGCGGCCGGGTTCATCCGGTCGAGGGCGACCCATGCATCCGCCTGGGCCAGGAGTTCCCCGGCCTCCAGGTCCTCCGCGACGCCGTGCGCGGCGAGCCAGAGGGCGAGCGTGTCGGAGCGATCGACGGGATCGGCGAGAAGACCCGCCGCGGCCGCCACGGCCTCCGCCCCCCGCCGCCCGCGGGTCAGCCGCCGGACCTGCGCGCGCGGCGCCCAGCGATCGTCAGCGGCGCGCGCGAGCCGCTCGTCGGCGATGCGACCGCGGGAGCATGCGTCGGGAAGCGACGCCGGAAGCCGGAGATCGATGATCGCATCCCAGAGGGCGACCGTCCGGTAGGCGGCCTCCAGGTCGTCCGGGTCGCGCTTCGCGAGGGCGTCGAGATGCCGATCCGCCGCCCCGAAGTCCCCCGCACGTTCCGCGGCA
>ORJL010011231.1_pt1 | contig 27336 bp, 21 predicted proteins | sample 1779941 | NCBI WGS metagenome assembly ORJL01 (sample SAMEA104232317, study PRJEB22302) | groundwater metagenome | biome: forest; feature: aquifer; material: groundwater | place: USA | collected 2011-08-07 | depth 5.8 m
AGACCATCATCCGTGATGGGGAAGTGGTCACGGGAGCCCATCGGGAGAAGCTGGCCGCGGCCGGCCTGCTTAATCCGGCAGTCCGGTGGGAGGACCTGGCTGGGACAGGCCTGCCCACGGTAATTCTGGTCCTGGCCATGGCCCTTTACCTTTACCTGCATGAGGGCGGACTGCGGTCCCAGCCCCGGAGGCTAGCCCTTCTGGGACTCATTATTGCTGGCACGGTCGTGGCGGCCAAGCTGACCATTCCGGGGCGGGACGTTTATGCCTTCCTATTCCCCCTGGCGGCAGCCCCCATGATCATCGGATCGCTCATTAGCACGCCGACAGCCATTCTTTCCACGGTCCTTCTGAGCGTTGCCGTGGGCTTTGTGGGAGCTACTGACCCCCAGCAGCTCATGACGGTGCATCTGCTAGCAGGGTTGGTAGGCGCCCTATTGATCCGTAAGGCCGAAAGGCTGACCACCTTCTTCCTGGCAGGGGCTGGAGTGGCAGCGGCGAGCTTCTTGGGTATCCTGGCCTTTCGTCTTCTGGCTCAAGACTACGAGGTGTCCCGCCTGGGGCTTTATGCCTTCGTATCGGTGGTCAATGGGGGCCTCTCTTCTATCCTGACCCTTGGCATACTGGCCCTGTTTGGGATCGTTTTTGGCCTGGCTACCCCGATTCATTTGATGGAACTGGCTCATCCCAACCAGAAGCTTCTGCGCATACTGGCTATGGAAGCTCCGGGGACCTACCACCATAGTCTTCTGGTGGCTAATCTGGCTGAGAGGGCTGCTGAGGCCGTGGGGGCGGATGCCCTGCTCCTGCGAGTGGGGGCTTATTATCACGATATCGGCAAGATGGTCCGTCCCGGCTTCTTCGTAGAGAACCAGATGTACGGGGAGAACATCCACGATGACCTGGAGCCGGCCACCAGCGCCAGGATCGTAGCCGCCCACGTGGAGGAAGGAATCAAGCTGGCCCAGAGGCACAGACTGCCGCGACAAATCCAGGACCTTATCGCTCAGCATCATGGCAACAGGCTGGTGGCTTATTTCTACCACCGAGCCTGTCAGGGGGGAGAAACTGATCCAGACTCCTACCGTTATCCCGGACCGCGCCCGCATACCAAGGAGGCGGCTATTCTGATGCTGGCTGACACAATCGAGGCCGCCGGCCGCTCCCTGAAGGAGCACTCCAAGGAAGCTCTGGAATCACTCGTAGAGAAGGCGGCCAACGAAAACATGTCGGATGGGCAACTGGCCGAGTGCGACCTGACCCTGTGGGAACTGGAGCAGATCAAGGATTCATTCAAGGCAGTCATCCGGGGAGCTTACCATCCCCGAATAGAATATCCGGCCCCGTCCCAGCTATCGAGGTAAGCGTGCGATTTGCGATTCTGGTATTCCCCGGCACCCTGAACGACAGTGATTGCTATCACGTTCTCTCCAACGTTCTTGGCCAGGAGGTCCGCTATGTCTGGCATAAAGAGCGCGACCTTTCAGGTTTCGACTGCCTGGTACTGGCTGGGGGCTTCTCCTACGGCGATTACCTGCGCGCCGGGGCTATTGCCCGGTTTTCCCCGGCTATGGAGGCGGTTGCGGGCTTCGCCGCCCGCGGAGGCCAGGTGCTGGGGATATGCAACGGGTTCCAGATTCTGTGTGAGGCCGGTCTGTTGCCGGGGGCCCTGATGCGAAACCAGAAGCTGCAATTCCGCTGTGAATGGGTACACCTGCGGACGGAGAACGCCGTCACCGCTGTCACCACGACCTTAAGCCCGGGACAGGTGCTGCGGGTCCCCATCGCCCATGGAGAGGGCAATTACTTCGCTGATCCCCAGACCCTGGCAGAGCTAGAAGCGAGGGGTCAGGTGATCTTTCGCTACTGCGACCCCCGCGGCGACACCACGGCAGATGCCAACCCCAACGGATCTGTGGGTAATATAGCAGGCATCATGAACCGGTCCGGCAACGTCTTCGGCATGATGCCTCACCCGGAGCGGTGCAGCGAGGCCGAGTTGGGGGGAACAGACGGACTGTATGTCTGGAAGTCGATACTCGCTTCGTGATTGGGTCATCAGGTCATGATGAAAATATAGTGTCTGCCTAGCGTTGGGGTCTGGCCGGTTCAGAGACCCGCTGGATGACCTCTCCTGCCAGCTTTTCGTCCCGAGCCTTGACTGCCAGGTCGCCTAGGGAAACAATCCCGATTATCTGCTGGTTCCGATCTAGCACCGGTATCCTTCGTATCTGCTTCTGCTCCATGATGCTGGCAGCCTCTCTAATGTCCTGCTCTTCGAAGCCGCAGATCAGGTCCCGGGTCATTATGTCGCTGGCCTTGGTGGAATTGGGATCTCGCCCTTCGGCTGTGGCCCGTACAGTAACATCCCTATCCGTGAGCAGGCCAATCAGCCGGTTATCCTCATCACAGACCGGCATCGCCCCAACGTTGAGGGACTTCATCTTGTAGGCGGCTTCTTTGAGAGTTGACTGTGGTCGGATCGTCTCCACGCCTCGGGTCATTACATCCTTGAGCTTCATGGCGTATCTCCTTTCCTGGTGGTGTGGTTTCGGGGGCCATGCTCTGGTTGGCGAAAACATCAACTTCTCCCGGCCGTTTTCACCGTAGGCCCATCACTACCCCTAACCAATAGCTTATCAAGTAGACATAACATTGACATAAACTCGGCTCCGCCGCCGTTGCAGAAGTGTAACGATCTTTAAGGACAGAGCGCCTTTCATAGGGGCAAACGGGGGTGTCAGGGGGGTCCCCCTGAACTTAACAAAGCGCCGGAGACGCACCTTGAACGCCTTGGAAGGGGGTTTGGGGGTCGTTATGAAAGAGCCTAGGACACTCGGTGCTACTACCATTCTTGATTGCTGTTGTATAATTGCGGCACTATCGGGAGGATGTGATCATGCTCGGCACTTTGCGGGACAACTTCGCCGGTACCGTCAACAAATGGTACGACAGGACGGCGGTCATTTACAATGACCAGGCGTACACGTATGGCGAGCTTAACGCCAGCGTAAACCGCCTGGCCAACTATTTGGTGGACGTGGGCGTGAAAAAGGGCGATGTTGTGGGACTCCTCTTGTACAATTGCCTTGAGTTTGCCGTCGGATTCCTGGCCTGCCAGAAGCTGGGGGCTATATCCTCCTGCCTGAACTACCGTCTGTCGGCTGGTTCGATCACGCATGCAGTTCTACAAGAGAGACAGAAGGCGCTCATTTTCAACAGGGAGTTCAATTCCGCCGTTCAGGAAGTGATGCCGCCTGCCAAAGGCTGCAAGTTCCTGTACGTGGGCGAGCCCGGGTGCCTCGGTGCCAGCAGCTTCGACGATGTTGCCGGGTATCCTGCCTCTGAGCCTCCCGGGGTTGACATAAAGGAGACGGACATCTGCAACGTCATCCACACCACCGGCACCACCGGCAGGCCCAAAGGCGCGGCCTTCACCAACGGCACACAAATCATTACCGGCATCCAGTATTCCCTCGGTATGGGACTGGACCGGGGCCATACAGGCATGAGCCTGGCCCCGGTGGTGGTAGGCGCAGCGACCAACTTCTTTGTGGCTTTTGCCGTTATCGGTGGGCGCCAAGTCATGGTCGGCGAATACAGCGCGCAGAAGGCTTTGGAGCTAATTTCCAGGCACCGGGTGACGGAGGTATTTGCCGTACCAACCCAGATGTACCAGTTGGTCGAGGCCAGGACCCAGATGGGCGCTATCGATATACCGTCACTACGCTTGATTCAAAGTGGTGGCTCCCCCCTGCCCAGGGAGCTACTCCATAATGTCAGGAACGTCTTGGGATGTGAGATCATCAATACCTACGGCACCACTGAGTCCTGTACGGCGATTACCTTTTGCCATACCGGCTACGACCCCGAGGATAAATGGGAGAGCATCGGGAAGCCCCACTACTTCCAAGAGGTGCGCGTCGTCAAGATCAAGGCAGACGGCGAATCGGACCCCGACGATGTCATTGATTCGCCTGGGGAAGGGCAACTTATCAACCGGGGACCGCAATCGATACAGGAGTATTTCTGCGCCTCAGAGGAGAAGCTGCGGGCCCGGGGGGGCTGGCACTATACCAGAGACCTGGTGAGGCTTGACAGTGAGGGGTATATTTATCCAGTGGACCGCATGGACAATGTCATCATAAGTGGAGGGGAGAACATCTACCCGCAGGAGCTGGAGTTCTTCCTGGGCAAGCATCCGCTGGTAGCCGACGTAGCGGTCTACGGTATTCCTGATCCGAAATGGGGCCAGGTGGTCAAGGCCAGAATCGTCCGGCGCTCACCTGACCTTGCGGCTGAGGATATTGAAAAATATTGCCTGGAGAGCAGCAGCCTCGCCCGCTACAAGCGCCCCAGGGTGGTCGAGTTCGTGGAGGCTATTCCAAGGAATGCTTTAGGCAAGGTCGACCGGACTGTGCTCAAGTGACACATGTTTACGCTGTGAGGAGCGCCCGATGAACGCCAAGCGACGCAACTACGAGGAACTGCCGGACGAGGATCTGCCGCCCGAGGTGGGGGCAAAGGCTCGCGCCCTGATCGAACGGGCGGAGCGAGACATCGAGGAGACCAGGGTGAACTTTCGCTGGGGCAAGGTGCAGGTCGATACCGTCAAGCGGGCGGCGGCTCTGGCTGGAGTTCCTTACCAGACCTACATCAAGCAGGTCGCCTTCCGCCAAGCCGTCGCGGACCTGCGGGCGGCGGAGGGTGTGGTGAAGGCGTCCTAACTCGACTCATGGCCAAGACGGTCCCTGTGGGGAGCTCGGGCACGGCGGGAACTCGCGCGCCATCCGGGCGGCGTAGCAGGAGCCGGTGCTGGTGAGCCGGGAGAGGTTGTTGCTTCGCAAAGGAGCGGTCAATCTCCGGGCATGGGCACATCACCAATGGCGATGCGGATTGCTCGTATTACCCGTCGCATTATCGACGCCGGGACAGAAATTCCCCAAGGACCCCCGCTCAGGAAATCTGCGTCCGGGGTCGTGATCTCCTCAGGCTTCATAAACGCAGCGCCGTCGGCGTTCCCTTGCCACCAGTCTCCAAATATGCTATAAGAAGTTGATCGGCGTTGGGCGGTTAGCTCAGTCGGCAGAGCGCTTGGTTCACATTCAAGAGGTCACTGGTTCAAGTCCAGTACCGCCCACCATTTGACCAGCAGGCGTTGAAATGCCATCCCACGGGGAAAGACAGCGTGAAGCGCCTTTCCAACTACCGGCAAGACTGGGGCACGTGCCAATGTGGGTCTGCCCATCGCCGGCCTCATCGTGGAGTTCCTGCCGGCCTGACAGCCCTCGTTAGGCCCGATCCAGCATGGCGAAACTGCGATATTTCCTGGTCGAAGGGGCGCCTTCTTTCCAAGCGGACCACGACTGTTGATCTGTGGCCATCAGCCGGGGCTCTGGAAGAGACCGTTGAAACAAGACTGACTGGAGGAGTGTAGGTGCCAAGGCTAGACGGGAAGATAGCGGTGATCACCGGGGGAGGCAGCGGTATAGGGAGAGCTTTCTGCCGGCGTTTCAGCAGGGAGGGGGCCAACGTGGTGGTGGCAGACCTCGACGGGACATCTGCTCAAGTAGTGGCCTCCGCCATAGCCGCAGAGGGCGGTGGCGCCAGGGCCGCTACCGTCAACGTAACGGCAAGGGCCGAGGTCGATGCCATGATCAGCGAGGTGCTGAGGGAGTTCGGTCAGATCGACGTGCTGATAAACAATGCCGGGATCTACCCGGTTGTCCCATTTTGGGAGATAACTGACGACGAGTGGGACCGGGTTATCAACGTGAATTTGAAGGGGACTTTCCTTTGCAGCCAGGTCGTGGCGCGGAAGATGATGGAGCGCAAGGCCGGCAAGATCATCAATATCTCTTCAGGCACATTCATGGTTGGTGCGCCTTTGTGCGCCCACTACGTGGCGGCCAAAGCCGGTATCATCGGGCTCACCAGGGCTATGGCGAGGGAGCTCGGTCCATACGGCATAAATGTCAACGGTATTGCTCCCGGGCTGACTATGACCGACACGGCTCTGGCCACCAGGACGGAAGATGAGTTTGGCGCCTCTCGCAGGACCCGGTGCATCTCCCGTGATGAATATCCCGAGGACCTCGTCGGCGCAGCGGTGTTTCTGGCTTCACCGGACAGCGACTTCATCACCGGTCAGACGCTGGCGGTCGAGGGTGGCCGCGCCTTCTGGTGACAAGCGTGCTTGGGGACACTAAACGGCTTGGGGTTGCCCGGCCGCCGGTCCCAACTTCGTAACTGCGCCTCATTTTGGGGACCCGGTCAATGGTACTGAGGTGGGAGGATGGGCGTCTGTGTGATTAGTGGTCAGACACTTCCTGCCCCGATTTCCACCGGCTCGGCGCGCTGTACGGGTTTTTCGGAGATAGTGAATGCGGTGATGGATCCCAGCACGCCGACGGCCGCCCCGACCAAGAATATGGAGTGGTAACTTCCGGTGAGGTCGAAAGCAAGTCCTCCCAGGTAGGATCCGGCGGAGGAAGCCACTTCATGGGCCAGGAAAGTCATGCCAAAGATAGCCCCAACGGAGAAACGGCCGTACTTGTCGCCGATCATGGCCGAGGTCAACGCGCCGGTCCCCTTGGACATACCGAGGGTTAGGGCCACAATGGGAACGGCGGCGACACCCCCTATCAGGGCCAGGATGAGGAGCGAGACCCCTTTCAGGAAATAGAGGCCGGACAATGGGTTCTTGCGTCCGACCCGATCCGATATGGAAGCCACGGCGATGCTGCCCACCAGGCCGATGGTCCCCACGGCGGCGAGGAGATTGGCGGCCGTGGTCGCCGACATCCCCGCATCGAGGGAAAAGGGTATGAGGTGAGTATAGACCAGACCGCCCGTAAACCCACAAACGCCGAAGGTCCCGAATAATTTCCAGAATGAGGGCGTCTTCATGGCCACCCGTATTGGGGTGAAATGGCCCTGGGCTTCAGTTGCCTGGCTCTTGATCTCGCCATCGGAGGGAGCCCTGTGCCCGGGATCGTTCCTACCCAACAGGAGTACCGTGGGGAGGACGATCACGAAGAAGGCCAGGCCAAGGGTGCCGTAGGCGTAGCGCCATCCAACTGCCTCGATAAGCTGAGCAGCGACAGGCAGGAGGACTACCTGCCCCATGCTGAAACCCGCAGTGGCAATGCTCAAGGCGAGGGCTCTGCGCTCCACGAACCAGCGCGACACCAGGACTGAGTTAGGTATGACCCCCGATGCGCTGAACCCGATCGCTAGCACCAGCCCGAATATCGCGTAGACCACCAGCAGGCTCGGCGCAAAGGTGAGGGCTATCAGGCCCGTCCCCGTTAGCGCGGACCCGGACGCCAGGACCACTTTGGCTCCAAAGGAATCGGCCAGTTTCCCGACCAGGGGTTGGCAGAAGGCTCCCACCAGCAACCCGATGGACATGACCAGGGCCAGTGACGCCCGGCCGGTGGCAAACTCCGTCTGCATCGGGATGAAGAATGCGCCAAAGGACTGGCGCACTCCGGAAGACATTAGCATCGTAAAGAAAGCGACCCCCACTATTACCCACTGGTACTCGACCCGGGAGGCTTTCATTGATCAATCCGTCCAGACGCTGGCGCACGACTCATAAGTCAATAACCGGCGGATACACCCCTGCCCTGAGCAGAGAATACCGGAAGAGATAGCCGCCGATGAGCGCCAGGAGGCCGGCAGCGGCCAGTGCCGGAGAAGCTGCGGCGAAGCCAGGGTCAGCCAGATAGACGGACGCCGCCAGTACCAGGGGGACCACCAGGCCCACCAAATTCACGCCTATCAGGAAGGGGACGGAAAGCTGCGCCCTCACCAGCATGCGTACGGATTCTTTAGCGGCGACAGTGGAAGAAGCCATGGTCAGCAGGTAAATCCAGAGAAAGACCAGGCAAGCTGCAAAGAGCGCTATCCCAATTACGGCCGCCGACTTGAGGTCTGCAGCCCTTCCGCCCAGAGATGGAAGAGCAACCAGCAAGACTCCGGCCCCGCAGGCAAAGCCATATAGGGCAAAGAGGAGGGGGAGGAGGGTGGTGTTCCAGAACGGAATGGAGGGGGAATGGGAGAGGAGGAAGCCCGTATACATCATCACCCCCAGCGCCCCCAAGGCAGCCACTACTCCTATGGCTTGTCCGAGTCCCGTGCTGCTCCCCCAGGCCAACCCTGTGAGCCATTCCGGGGCCATGCGCAGGAGTCCGAAGACGAGGAAGAGGGTGGTGAAGACCACGCCCCGGCTTATCCAGGACCGAGCTACCTGGGAGCCCGCCCGCAGAAACCTATCCGGCCTCCCCAGGTCAATGAGCAGAGCCACCGCGCCCAGGGCTACGGCTATCCAGCCCAGGACCATGCCGAAGGGAAGGCCCAAGTACATGGAGAGGATGAAAGTCCCTCCCCCAGTCCCACCCAGGAAGAAATCTATGGCTGCTAATGATCCCCACCACTTCTGGGTCTTAAATCCGATAACGAACTGGTCCACCATCCTCGATGTCTCCTTCTACTGGTCTGCACAGTTGCCCGTTTCCCTACGGGATATAATAGATCGAGGGCCTGGTCCCCATCTCCGGCCTCAACTGGATGGTATGCCTCTCTCGGATCAAGCGGGACACCTCGCTATGGGGGTCATCCAGGTCCCCGAAGGTGCGGGCTACCGCGGGGCAGGTCTGGACACAGGCGGGAAGGAGGCCCTCATTTACCCGGTCCTTGCAGAAGTTACATTTGGACACCGTCCCCTTCTGGTGCTTCTTGTAGCCCACCTCTTCAAAGGGGGTCAGATGTCCCGGGTAGTAGCCGTGTATCTCCTCCAGGAAGGAGCGGGCCTCATAGGGACAGGCCTCCATGCAGGCCTTGCAGCCGATGCAGGCATCCTGGTCCACGGCTACTATCCCGTCGTCCCGTTGGCTGGTAGCGCCGGTGGGACAGGCCCGCATACAGGGGGCATCCTGGCAGTGGTTGCACAAGACCGGGACGAAGACCCGCTTGGCCCGGGGGTACTTGCCCGTCTCCTTTTCCAGGCACCTGGCCCAGAACACCCCTGGTGGGGTGGCATTCTCCAGCTTACAGGCCACCGTGCAGGCCTGGCAGCCGATGCATCTCTTCAGATCTATGACCATTCCCAGCCGCAAGGTTGACCGTCCCCTCCCCTAACGTTTGCCCAACTGTTGCGCCGCGTAGTCTACCATGGAGAGGTCGGTGAAGTCGGCAAAGGTCAACTTCCCTTTGTATTCGCCGCTGTCCACGAACCACTTATACATGGCGTCCATACTCTTCTTGTCCGGAACGCCATTGGGCTCTATATAGTTCATCTCCATCACGTCGTACAGCTTGGGGTCCTTGACGTCAGTTTGCTTGGCCAGGATCCTGATGACCTCATCCCGTCCGATCTTCTTTTCGAAGGCATCCAGGTAGGTCCTGACTCCCTTGAGGTAGGCCGTCATGAACCGTTGCCCCAGCTCTTTGTTCTTGGCTAGCTGGGGACCAAAGACGATAAAGGCGGACTGGGCCCTGCCGCCAAAGAACTTGTAGGCGGGTATCCACTTCACGGAAAACCCTTCCTGAACGCCCCTAGCGATGAAGGGCTCTACCGTGAAGCCGGCAACGATGGCCTTGTTTGCCAGGGCTGGCGCCTGGTCGGCATGGGGCAGGATCACCAACTCGACGTCTTCTGGTTTCAGTCCCGCCTCTGCCAGAGTCAACCCGATGGTCATGCGGCCGTAGCCCTGTGGGGAGGGAATCGCTACCTTCATCCCCTTGAGATCGGTCATGCTCTTTACTTTGCCTGAATCAGCCAGGTCTTTCCGCAGTACCACCCAACTGGTTGACCAGTTGGGTGTGTCCTGGCTTGCATCGGCCACGACCTTCATGTCAATACCCCGATCCACGGCGGCGAACAGGCCAGCACTGAGGGACATACCTGCCACGTCCAGTTGCCCTGCGCCCAGGGGGGCGACGGTCTGGGTGCCGCTTTGGAAGATAACGCTCTCCAGGTCGATTCCCTGCTCCTTGAAGAAGCCCTTCTCTATGGCGATATAAACCCCCGAGTAGGCCAGCACCCCGCTGCTGCCGAACTTTAGAGAGACGGGCTTGGGCGTCGGGGCAGCCGGGGCCGCGGTGGGTGGTGCCGCGGTGGGCTTGGGTGGCGCGGCGGTGGGAGGGGACGCAACGGTGGCCGACTTAGGGGCCGCGGTGGGAGTAGGACTCGGCGCCGCCGCTGGGGCGCAGGCGGAAAGAACCAACAACAGAGTGGCAAGAATCACCAGTGGGAGCAACCTTGTTACCTTCATCGTGACCTCCTTATTTAGTTATCCCTGCGGCTTTGTCGCCCGCCAGGGTTATCGGCAAGAGCTAATCGGGTCTAAACTCGAAGTAAAGATAAGGGAAAACGTCCTTGCTTATGGATTGGAAGAAGTGAGACCTGATCCCGAAATGGATCCTCAAGTGATGTTCTTCCACCGGTCCGGTATTGAAATGCTGATGCACTGTCTGGGGTCCCTGGACGTGTAGCAAGGTGCCCTTCTTCCATGGCGCAGTCTCGCCGTCCACGACCGAATCCCCGTCGCCCTGCAAGACGTAGAGCACGGCTTCCCCATGGGCATGCCTCCCGCTGTTCTTTCCGGCGTCCCCGATAAGAACCGCCGTTATATTGACCTCTCTGGCCTTGAACCCGGTCTCTTCCGACATGAGGTCTATCATACGGGCGCGATGGCTCTTCATGCCAGGGGTCCTCATTTCCCTGGCCATGCTGGTGGTGAACTCATCTGTCTTCTCAGCCAGTGTCCGCACGAATTCCTCTGAGGTCCTCACGGGGGCGTCCTTGGACTTCAAGACTATTCTTCCGTAGCTGGGATGGACGTCTGAGTCCGCGGGCTCGTCCATCCCCTGCCGGCTCAGGGCTATCTCACCCGCCTCTTCGTACTGCATCACCCTGGCGTACCCCGCAAACCTCTCCAGCGAAAGGGAAGTTGCCGAGAGGTAGCGAATAGGGTTGTTGCCAGAGTTGAAGTGCTGATGGGCGACTCCAAAGGGTATGAAAACGCAACTCCCTTTGTCCCAGTCGTACCGCTTCCCATCAATGACGCTGAATCCTTCCCCTTCAACTATGAAGATGGCCTCCTCCCCGTGGGAATGCTTACCGGTGTGCCAGCTCTTGGGTATTTCGCCCAGCATTACCTCGCCGGCTGTGACGAATCCATTTTCTCGAGAGCAAAGAAGGGCCGCCCGGTAGTCCTGCTTCGTTTTGACCCATTCAAATTCCTCTTCGTGGATGAACTTCCTGGCCCTGGCCCGTTCCTCCTGCTCGTCATCCCAGGAACGCAGCCACCCGTCGTAGAATGTCCCCAATCCCGTTGCCTCCTCAGTCAAGTATCTAGATTTTGCCCTGTCTCGCCTGGTACAGGGCGACAGAATTCCTGCAAGATGTCATTCTGGCGGCGCAGGCTACAGCCGACGGCGCAGGCATAAAGCCTGCGGCTACATTGGGTGGAGCTGTAGCCGCAGGCTTTATGCCTGCGCAACACCGCGTTGTCCAACCCGGTAGAGGTCTTGCCCAGGTGCTCCAAATCATGGGGCAGAGTGGATTGCAGGCTGCCCATTTGCCCCGTGAGATGAGGCTCGTAAATCAAATTGGCCTCGTAGGGCAGCAAAGCAGACTGATTTCGAAAGGCGGGCGAGTTACGAGCGATAAATGCTAGTTCTTCCACTTCCCCTCAGGTCCGGAGCACGAGTTGGAAAAGCGTCCCGACAGTAACGCCATGAAACGGGAATGTAAAGCTTATAGCACATGGGTCGGGCCGCTGTCAAGCGGAACCGGGGGGCCCTTGTTGTGTTGTTGCTCAGGGAAAATGTCCGCGGAACGGGGGCGCCGCGCGGCGTTGGGATTCTGGGAAATATAACGGCCGAGGTCGGCGCAGTCAGGGCGATAGCGCCGGCGCTTGGTACAGATCAGTTGCCTATGTCAACGGTGTACTTGGCCTCTCCGGTGGCTTTTACAATCCCGTCAACCCTCGGGACGCGCTTGCCGACTACCGAATAGCCCATGCTCATAAGTAATCTTCCAGCCTGATCCTGCCGTCGCCGATGGGCTTGATGCGCTCGAAGTGGTCGCGGGCCTCGGGGTCGCAGGTGGGAGGCTTGGTGGCGTCTATGATTACCTTTCCGCCCGTCCGGTGCCAGGTGGGCATGCCGGTGGCCCCGAACTCCTTCCCCACAGGATCCATGGGGATCAGGCGCATGCCAGGCAGGACGATAATGTCCTCAGCTGGGTCCACTCTCGTGTTCATGGCCCAAACGACCTCGGTGTTGTTAAAGATGTCCACGTCTTCGTCTACGGCAATGGCCACCTTAGGGTGAAGATACTCACAGGAAAGAGCGCTCATGAGCACGTTCTTGGCCTCGCCGTAATACCGCGGGGTCATCTGGACGACAACCCCGAAGATACCCGGCAGGGTCATCACGTTCTTGAGGTCGACGAAGCCCCCGATGTACTTTAGCCGGTTGTAGATGGCGGCGGCCATGGGGATCTTATGGTAGACGCAGCCTTCGACCTCGGAGCCGTTCTGGATGTTCTTGAAGATGGCGTCCTTGCGCATGGTGATGGCCTGGAATTCCATGACCGGGTTCTTCCCGGCGCCTGCGATATAATAGTCCTGGAACTCTGAAAAGGGCCCCTCTTCCTCACGGTAGTTGGGAAGCACATGGCCCTCCAGGACGATCTCCGCATCGTAGGGGACCTCGAGGTCGATGGTCTCACATTTGACCAGCTTCACCGGCTCGCCCAGGAGTCCGCCCGCCAGCTCCAGCTCGTCCATCTCGTAGGGCCCGGTGGTCGCCGCCGCCATGTAGTATAGGGGATGGTGCCCGATGAAGATGGCTATCGGCATGGGCTCGTTGCGCGACTCGTACTTGCGGTAGTTCTGGAAGGTGTGGCGGGGCACCAGGAGCATGCCGGTGCGTGTCTTCGACTTCACCTGCATCCGGTGGAAGCTCATGTTGCGTATGCCCGTATCCGGGTCCTTGGTCACGCAGAGGCCGGCGGTGATGAACGGGCCGGCGTCTCGTATGCCCGCCTGGTGCGCGGGCAGCTTCTGAATGTCTACCTGGTCCCCCGTGAGGACGATGTCCTTGACGGGGCCTGAGTCGACCATCACGCAAGGCTGCCGCAGGTGCAGCTTACCGGCCAAGGTGGGCACCACCTTATCCAGGGTTGTATCGAAGGCGATGGCTGCCAGGCGCGGGTTGGCGGGCGCTTGCCCCAGGGAGCGCCAGCCGGGATAGCCTTTCAGGTCCTCGAAAAGGAGGGCCTTCTCCCTGGTCTGGTACATGATGGCGCCCATCTCTGCTTGAGGGTGTACCGGCTTAGGGACGCGTATGAGCTCTCCGGCCTCTTCAAGCTGGCGTATCCACGTGCGCATGTCCTTGGGCATGGCGAACTCCTTCGTCTAATGGTGATTCGTGATTGGGTGATTCGCTATTGGCTGCTGGGCGATTCGGCGGTTGGTCGACGCCTCCAAGACCATCATTGGCTGACTCGTGACAGGCTGCAGGAGCGAACCTGGTGCATGGAAGCCATTGTACATCCTCCGGCCGCCGGGAACAACGGGCCGCCCTACGCGGATCGACTGGGCCCTCCCCGGGCCTGATGGTCAGCCAAGGAGAGTTGAGAGGAGGCGCGGCCCCGCCCGAGGCTAAAGCCAAGTCGGGCTGAGGGGACGAAGCCCGCTGAAGCAAGGGGCTGTGACGGTAGGTAATTAGCGAGGACTGTTGATAAGTTGCTGGACGCCAGTATGTCCTGTGCGTTCGGGTTCTGTTGAGCGCGGGTTAGAGATCGAATCACCAATGGGTATGCGTTTAGCGCCTTCAGGGCCCTATGGCGTTTGTAGCCTATGGCTCATGGTCAAGAACAAATCAAGCTGACATGGGTAGCCGCGCTAAGTGAAGCAAGCGTAAATCCTGCGTCTATGGCGTCCCAAAATGTAGCCGCAGGCTTCATGCCTGCGAACGCACTTTGGGAGGCTCTAGATAGCCCAACCATTTGCCGGGGGTCACAACAACGGTGTCAGACCGTCGTCTCTTGGCCCAATCGGGCTCGATGTCTTGCCTTTGGGGGCTGTGGTGGCGGCGGGGGCCTACCTAGTCGCGGGGTGATTCCTTAAGGGACTGCGGAGATTATCAATGGTGGGCGTGACTCCCAGCATAAGGCGTCCCAGCTGCATAGCGGAGGGCAGTACTGACGGCTTTTTGCAGATCGGTTCTGGGAGGAGTATCATCTGGACAACTGGCGCGGCAGGATCATAGGGTAGAATCGCTCCTATAGTGACAGCCTGTTCGTCATTCATTCGTCATTCAATTGTTAGTGGATAGAAGCGGGAACTGATGAGTGATTCGCCACCGGTTAAGCCCCTTAAGGAAGGGCTCCTCCCCGCCCTCGCGCGGGTCTATGGCGACATCTTGCGTCGCCAGGGCCGGACGACCACGCCCTTCGTGCGCTGGTCGACGGTGACGGGTCGCGCCCATGAATTCGCCTGGCTAGGTGGGGTGGAGAAACGTGAGACGCTATTGCACGGCCGCGCGCCACTGCGTATTCAGCGCAGCAACCCACTCTTTCCCTCAATACAGAAGATGCACGCCACGGCGACTCTCAATCCGTACGAACGCGAGGTTCTGTACGGCTATCCGTACGTCATCGGGCGACGCGACGGGGAGACCGTTCGCGGGCCGCTGCTCACCCTTGTAGTACACATCGAGGTGGCAGGCGATGGCTTTTTGGTGAGCGCAGCCGACGATGTCGTGCATGTCAACATGCTGCCCTTTAGGGCAGACGGGGACTTGGAGGGTCATGAGCAGAAGATTCGCCGCATGATAGATGCCACACCTGCCCTTCCCCTGGAGGACCTCGACTTGCTGCACTTGGCGGAAGCGCTTACCCGGGAGTTCGACTACGTCAACCGCAAGGATGCAGCACTGGACGGGCGGCTCGTTACGCAGCCAGCAGAACCGCACGGCGGCGCTGACCTTGGACTGTGGCTGGTCGATCAGGCAGCTCTGTTCATAGCTCCCAAGAGCAGCTACTTCCTGACCAGCGACCTGGATCACATCGGCATGGCTGATGCTGTGGTGCACCCTTCTGCGCTGGCTCCACTGTTGGGAGGCCCTGGCGGCGAAGCCCAGGTCGATCTCGACGACGCACGTGTGGATAGTGCCCGCTTGTTTTTCCCATTTCCTTCCAACCGATCGCAACGGAGGGCAGCGATACTGGTGGAGGACCCAACAACGTATTTGGTCCGAGTAGAGGGCCCGCCAGGTACTGGCAAGAGCCTTACTATTGCCAACCTCGCTTGCCACTTGGCCGCGTCCGGCAAGACAGTGCTCATCACTTCGCAGAAGGACAAGGCGCTGGAGGTCGTCGACGCCAAGCTGCAGGAATTGGGGATGGATGAACTGCCGATGACGTTGCTGCACCGTGACCGGGACTCCAAGAAAGACCTACTGCGCCGCCTGGAGCGCATCAACAAGGAGCGCAGCCAGGAAGAGGTCAATCAGGCATTCCAGGCGATCACCACGAAGTTCGGGGCCACAGCTGATGCACAGGCTGCCGACGCGCGAGACTACGCGCAAGCCATGCTTTGGGAGGAAGCGCTTGAGCGTGCACACCGTGTGGTGCTCGAATCCCGTGGCATCAAACGGCTGATCCGGCAAGCTTGGTTTCCGCGTACGCGCTCGAAGGTTTATCGTAAGGCGCCACGCACCACTGACATATTGGCGGACTCTTCGGCTGGGCGAAGGAAGGACCTCGTCGACTTAGCCGTGAAAGCGCTACAGCTGGGTCGCGAGTTAGCGGTTTCCGCGGCTTCCCGCGAAGAGCGAAATGAACTGAACGTGCAGGCGGCCGTGCTAAAGCGTGACCAAACAAAGTTCAGGAACTTCTCATTGTTCGACAGACTAAAAGGCAACCCCGAGCGGGCGACTATGCTGCTGAAGTTGCTGCCGGTGTGGATCATGACACCCGACGATGTCGCGCGCCTATTCCCGTGTAAAGCGGGGCTATTTGATGTGGTGATCGTGGATGAGGCCTCGCAGGTGGACCTGCCTTCCATCACCCCAGTGGCGTACCGCGGCAAGAAACTGGTAATCTTCGGTGATTCGAAGCAGATGCAGCCGAGGCGGTTCGCTTTCATGAGCCAAGATGTCACGCGCCAGTCATGGCACAGGTGGGGAATGGATCGCTTGGACTCAGATCGGTGGCTGCACCCGTCAGAGCAGAGCCTGCTGACGCTCGCCTTCGTGCGCGCCGAGGAGCAGGCAATGCTGGATGAGCACTTCCGGTCCCTTCCGCCTATCATCAGCTTCTCCAACCGACGTTGGTACGACGAAAGACTGCGCATCATGACTGACGAGGGGCACAAGCGATTCGGTCGTCCCGACCAACCCATCATGCAACTCCACCATGTCTCCGAAGGAGTTGTAACAAACGGGTCACAGGAGAACGAACTCGAAGCCCGGGCGGTAGTCGATCTCCTCGGTCGCCTGGTGACAGACCCCGACTACGACGGCGCATCCATTGGGGTGATGTGTATGTTTGAAGAACAGGTCGCGCTCATGCAGGACCTCGTCGCGGAGCGCATTCCTCCAGATGAGTGGGATCAGCACAATCTGGTGGTCATTAATCCTGACGGCTTCCAGGGCGACGAGCGCGATGTGATCCTCTATTCGCTCTCCTACGACGCGAACGTCATGCCGCAGGCAGCTATTTCCGCGCGCATGATGGACCAGCCCCACGTGCAGGGTATGCTGAACGTCGCTTTCACGCGCGCCCGCGATGAGGTGCACATATTCCACTCAGCACCCATCGAAGCATTCAGCTTTGCTGACGGACGGACGAGCGCGCTTGGCGACTGGCTTCTCCACTGCGCCCAGGCGCAAGCGACCCCTCCGCTGCCCAGGGTCGGCGTGCGCCTGGGCAAAGTCGACTCCCAATTCGAGGCCGACGTGGCCGCCGCGTTGCGTGGCCGCGGCCTGCGAGTGCTTCATCAATACCCCGCCTGCGGATTCCATATCGATTTGCTGGTAGAGCGGGAGGCCGACGGCGTCCGTGTGGCTGTTGAGTGCGACGGCGAGAGGTATCACTTGGACGAGCACGGCCTACTCAAGATCGAAGACATCGAACGCCAGGCGGTCTTGGAGCGCGCCGGCTGGCGCGTGGTGCGAATCCCATACCGGAAGTGGATTGATAAACCTGATGTGGAGGTTTCTCGGGTATTCGCGGCAGTTGACGAGATCGCGTCTGACCAGGATGATGACGGCGGCAGCTCAGAATGTGGAAGTAACAGCGATACCGGGCCCGACGCGCCAAGAGGTGCGAACGTGAAGAAAGGCCCCGTAATTGCCAAATCCAGGCACGGGGGTGGCAAACGGGAAAAGGTGAGCCACGAACAGGCTAGGCTGATCGAGGCGCTGAAGGAGGGCCACCCAGCGGAGGACGAACTCTTCTTGAGGGTTCGAGACCTGCTCGGCGCGCAGCGTCTGACGAAGAAGCTACGGCAAAACCTTCAGGAGGCTCTGTCCGACCTTGTCCGCCGCAAGCTGGTAGCTATCGAGGACGGCGAGTACTTCATGCTGCCTTCTGGGCGGGACGCGAGACTCGCAATCGCCCCGGCTTCTAGAACGTCTGAACGGCAAACGAATCGCGCGCTTGTTAAGGCAATTCGCCGAATGGCCGGACAGCAGAACTATCGCGCGCCGCGCCGGAGATGGTGAGGTATCGTTGCATCTGTCACTTGACAGGATAGGCCTTTGGCTCCAGAGATTGTTGAGATTGCCGGGGCCTCCTTCAACCGCTGCCGTGGACCCATCTGCGTTCAAGCGAGATGAAGGTGAAGCATTGGGGGGGTGCCGAGCTGGGGCTCGGCGTTCCCAGGTCTGCCCCTCCCTCATTTACATAATCTGGACATCTGCGTAATCTGCGGATTCTTGACGCCGGTGTAGGGGATTTCATGGGGTGACGGCATGATTCACGGGCCACGCAATCGCCAATCACCTGACCACCCAATGACCTAATCAAGAACAGCGGCCTTCTTGTAGTTGCCCCTGATACTACGCTTGGTGAGGAACTGAGCGGCATCTGGGGAAAGCTCGGCCCGGCGGGTACGCTTGTTCTGGGCGATGCGCTCAACGATGCCCAGGTTGCGGACGGGCGCTATCTCCAGGAAGCCGGCTGCCGCGGCCCGTTCCAGCATCTCCTGTCCCAGGGCAGACCGCACCAGTATGGTGCTCTGGTCGGCGGCGGAGCCCACCGCGCCAATGGACAGGTCCGCCAGTTCACCCGTGAAATCCGGGCAGGCGTGGCAGATAGGCCACGCCAGGTGCTTGATCTCGGACAGGGGTCTGCCTTCAACTCTCTCAGCCTCGTAGACCATGAGGTTGTTCTTCTTGATATCAAAGCGCGTCACCCGGTCTAGGGGCATCCCCAACTCTTCCTGGACAAAGTGGGCCATGCCGTGGGTCTCCGGACGGCCGTAGGTGAAGCTTTCGGCGCAAAAAAGGCCTATGGCCAGGACTACTCTGTCTGCGGGGTAGGCCGCCTCCCGGCGCTGCTGGAGGTTGCGCAGCGCCGCTATCTGGCACGGTACCCCCACGAAGGCTATCCTGCTGAAGCGCTCCAGGGCCTGCCGGAGAATAGAAAGGGCTGGGGCCGCCGTGTACTTGGAGCCAGCCGCTTCATCCACCTCCGTCTCGGTAGTCGCTAGGAAGGGCTGGGGCTGCCAGACGCTGTCCCGTCGTGTCAGGAGGGCTGCCTCAACCAGGCCCTCTCGCAGGATGAACTTGAGGAGGGCCGTGGTGGCACCTCCGTCCTGCGCCCCAGCCGGAGGTTGCACGGCCTTAGCCGCTACCGCCTCGCGGTAATATCCCAGGAGCTCGTTGCTCCGGGCGGCCCCAAAGATGGCCTCTTCGTTCTGAGCATACCGGGACTGGGGGCGTGGACAGATGCGGAAGCATACCATGCAGGACCGGCAGATGGCCGGCTCGCCCCGATGGCCCGGATTCAGCCTCTCGAAGGTGTCCCACTGACAGAAGGACATGCAAGCCCCGCAGTTACTACAAATATCAGCATCCTTCAGGGATGCCTTGAAGCCATCAAGTTCCAATTCTTTCTCCCGAGGTGTCTTCCTGGTGAGGGGAGAAGCGGAGGGCACGCCCCCGAGTACATCCCCGGTTCTCCCCGGCCTGGTGACTCGATTCTCCCAGTGTCTCTTCCTCATGATGGAGGGTGCTCAGGGAACGTAGGGGAGGCTCATGAGCCTCCCCTACGGCTCTTCCCCATGTGGGAGGATGCTCGCCACGTCAGCCGCCGGCCGGCCGGCCGGTTCTCTCGTTCCCTGTTCCTTGTTCCCCTACACCGGCCTGTAAAGCGTGTCCCGCTGCACCGGCACTCTTCCGGCCTGCCTGATGGCCTCCTCAATGGCCTGGGCGCTAAGGTACTCGCCGTGTCCGGCGCCGGCACAGCGAGAGATACTCTCATCCATGAGTGTACCACCGAAATCGTTAGCGCCGCAACCGAGAGAGCGCTTTACTCCTTCTATGCCTATCTTGACCCAGCTATTCTGTATATTGGGGAGGTCCTTTCCAAGATAGAGGCGGCAATAGGCGGTGACCTTCAGGACGTCCTCCAGGGGAACCGGCTGTAGGGCGTAGCGGCGGGCCAGGGGCGTCTGTCCAGGCATGAAAGGAAGGAGCACCAGCTCGGTGAAGCCTCCCGTATCCTTCTGGATGTTCCTGAGGACCTCCAGGTGGCGCACCCGGTGCTGCCAGGTCTCTATGTGTCCAAACATCATCGTGGCCGTGGTCCGTATCCCCAGACGGTGGGCCGCAGTGACTACCTCTATCCACTGGGCGGTGGTCAGTTTCTCGGGACAGAGGCGGCGCCGCACCTCGTCATCCAGGATCTCCGCCGCGGTCCCGGGCATCGAGTCCAGGCCGCTCTCCCGAAGGGCGGAGAGGACGTAATCCAGGCTGAGCCCCGTGCGCTGGGTAATCCAGAGCACCTCCATGGGGGAAAAGGCGTGAATATGCAGGCCGGGGAAGGAGCCCTTCAGCGCCCGCAAGATGCCGGTATAGAAGTCCAAGCCCAGTTCCGGGTGGAGCCCGCCCTGGATGCAAACCTCTGTGGCCCCAATCTCCATGGCGCCACGGGCCCTCTCTACCATCTCTTCCAAAGTGTAGAGGTACGCGCCTCTGGACCTGGCCGAGCGGCGGAAGGCGCAGAACCGGCAGGAGCCGGTGCAGATATTGGTGAAGTTGATGTTGCGGTTGACGACATAAGTGACCACGTCGCCTACCAGTTCCCGGCGGAGGGTGTCAGCCGCCGGCGCCAGGTCTGCGTCCACCTCCGGGTACACCGGAAGCCTCTCCCGCAGGACCAGGCCTAAGGAGGAGACGGTGGCGGCCAGGTCCTCCACGGGCGGCCAGGCACGGGCTGGGTTGATCCAGTCTGGGTCCGGGGATATGCCTCCCAGGTCGCGGGCGCCGCCCTTCAGCAATGGGGCCAGGTCCTGGTTGAGATTGGGGGGCACCTGAATAGGGACACCGGGAAGGAGCCTTCGCGCCTGCCGCACCGTCCAGGCCATCTCCTCTGGTGGAGGTTCCGGCCAGGTGGACATGGGCGTGCCGTCATTGGCCTGGAAATTCTGGATAATGACTTCCTGGATATGGCCATACCGGCGATGGATGTTTCCTATGATGCGCAGGGCTTCCGTACGGTCGTCCCGGGACTCACCAATCCCTATGAGAATTCCCGTGGTAAACGGGATCTTGAGACGCCCGCAGTCCTCGATGTGGGCTATGCGCTCTTGAATTTCTTTACCCGCCAGGTGAGCAGGAAGATCCGTTGCCGACGTTTCGAGCATCAGGCCCATGGAGACATTGACCTCCCGGAGCCGGGCCAGGTGCTTAGCAGACAGCACCCCGATGTTGGTATGGGGCAGCAGTCCCTGCCGCAGTGACACCAGACAGAGGCTATAGACGTAGCGCAGATAATCGTCTTCCATGAGCGGGAAACCCGGGACCTCCCATGGCCGTTCGCCCGACATGATGAGCACTTCCCGGCAGCCCATCGCCGAACCCCGCTCCAGGACCGCCTGGGCGTCTTCCAGGGGAATAAGTCCGTCGCCGGGCCGCTGGAAAGAGCAGTACGCGCACCGGTTGGCGCAGGCCCATGTGGGTACCAGGGTGATGCTACGGGAGAAAGTAACAATCCGAGTCTTCTTGCTGCCCGGTTTCTTCAGTAGCGCAGGGGCCTCTTGAACTAGCGGAACCACGGATTTACCTCTCCAGCCTGGGACCCCCCAGCCACTTTCCGGTACACCTCCAGCGTCCTCTCGGCGGTCTTTCGCCACGTGAAGCGAGCAGCCTGCCGCAGGCCGCGGGCACGGAGATCGTCTCGTAGTAAGGGATCGTCCAGCAACTGCCTGAGAGCTGACGTGAGGCCCTGGACGTCGGTGGGCGGGACCAGCAGGGCCGCGTCGCCGCAAACCTCGGGCAGGCTGGAGGAGTTGGAGCATACTACCGGGCAGCCGGAGGCCAGGGCCTCCAGGGGCGCCAGGCCGAACCCTTCGAACAAAGATGGAAAGCAGAAACACTCCGCCAGGGAGTAAATGGCCGGCAGGTCTGCGTCGGCCACATAGCCCGGGAAGACCACCCGGTCCTCCAGGCCGAGCTCCCGCAGCCGCGCAAAGGTGGCCTGGCCCAGCCAGCCGCGCTTGCCCACCACTACCAGGTTCTCGGTCCGGCCCTCTGTAAGCATAACCCGGTAAGCCTCCCAAAGAGTCACCAGGTTCTTCCGCGGCTCTATCGTGCTGACGAAGAGTATGAACCGTTCAGGCAGCGCGTAGCGGGCACGCACGGCGGCCAGGATACCGGGGTCCTGGACCGGCCGGAAGCGGGGATGGACCCCCTCGGGAATCACGGTGACCCTGCAATCGTCCAGGCCGTAGCACCGGACGGCATCGTCCCGGGTGAACTGAGAGACGCAGATGATGGCGTCGGCGCTGCGCAGGAAGCGAGGCATCATCAGCGTGAGGAACCAGCGATTTACCGGTAGATGCGTCTCAGGGTACCTCAGGAAGGCCAGGTCGTGGAGGGTGAAGACGGAACGGACCCGCCGTAGGCGAGGCAAGAGATGGGCGGTGGCGTGGAAGATATCCGCGTCGCCGAAGAGAGAGTCGAGGGGGACATGGGTGTAGGAGGAGAGCAGGGCGGCCATCCGCCAGGGCTTGCTGGACCAGCGCATGGCCTTCCGGGGCAGGGCGTCCAGGGGAGGCGCGGGGAACCGCCCCGCAGGGTCGGTGTAGAAGACGCGCAGTTCTTCACCACTTCCCAGTTCCAGCAGGGCACGGGCCAGCTCCTCGGCATAGCGGCCCAGGCCGGCATGCTGCTGGACGGCGGGGGTCAGGTCGAGAAGTATGTTCAGCTAAACTCCTTGGCGTCCGATTACGGCCTTTATGTTGGCATCCTGCGACCGCCGTTGTCAACTGCAATACCAGGAGACTGTTGAACAACGCTCCGCTCCGTAGCCGGGGTCGTCCCTGACCCCGGCCGTCGGCATCGGGGACGATGCCGACTACAGATGTTCAACAGTCTCATACCAGATCATTCGCTACTGACGGGCCAGGCCGATGTGGTATTATTCCTTAGCAACGGACTATAGAATGCCTCGTAGTGCAGGGGTGGGATGAAGCTTCTTGTAGCTACAAATAACGCGCACAAGCTAGGCGAATACCAGGCCCTTCTGGACGGGCTACCCATCTCCCTTACCTCCTTGCCGGAAGAGGGCATAAATGCGGCGGTCGAGGAGGATGGCAGGACGTTTCAGGAGAACGCTATCATTAAGGCCCGGGCCTATGCGTCTATGAGCGGTGTGCTGACCATGGCCGACGACTCAGGGCTTGAGGTGGAGGCTCTGGGAGGCGCGCCCGGCGTCTATTCTTCACGGTACGCCGGCCTGGACGCCAGCGACGTGGAGCGCGTTCATTATCTCCTGTCCAAGTTGAAAGATGCACCCTGGGAAAAGCGCAAGGCCCGCTTCCGGGCGGTTATCGCCATTGCTCATCCCCAGGGTGGCCTATGGGTCTGCGAAGGAAGTTGTGAGGGGTTCGTGGCCTTCGAGCCGCGGGGCGACCGTGGTTTCGGCTACGACCCCATCTTCTACCTGCCGGACCTGGCGGTGACCATGGCCGAGCTGCCTCCCTTCGTGAAAAACCGGATCAGCCACCGGGCGGAGGCGGCCGAGAAGGCCACCAAAGTGCTCAAGGAGTTGGCCGGGCGCTGGGGATAGGATATGGAGCGAGACCTTGTGTCACTACCCTTACCAATCCGTAATCTGGGTTCTCCGGCGTGTCATACACACCAGCCTGTAGGGGAGGCTCACGAGCCTCCCCTACGCACCGTTCCCGAACCAAACAGCATGCAACGAAGGAAACGGGTAAGGACCCTTTAGCGCCGCGCCTTTTCGTAGTAGAATAGCGCTAGAAGGAACTTTGGGGAACGCGGGCCTATCTAGCCAAGGCTCAGGAGAGCCAGAATGCAGAGAACTGATATACTTGGTTGGGGAGAGGATACTATGACTGGCGCAACGCTTTCTGACAGAAAGGTTCAAAAGCTAGTTGATGAGCTTTGTGAGATTGTACGGAGACGCTACCCCGAGGTAGAGTTCGAGGTCTACGAGGGCTATGAACCGTACGGCGTCTACATTCACGCTTACGCGGACATCGGTGACACGGTAGATATGCTGCCCTTGGTCTCTGAGCGCATGGCCGAGATCATCGAGGATGAGGGCGTAATCGTTGGCGTGATCCCCTTGCCCAAGAAAGAAAAGCAGGTCCGTCTAATCGCATGATACTTCTCAACAAGACCATTCTCCTGGGGGTCACCGGCAGCATTGCTGTATACAAGGCCGTGGGCCTGGCCAGCGCGCTGACGCAGGACGGGGCCCGGGTGGAGGTCATCATGACCCGTTCGGCTATGGAGTTCGTGAGGCCCCTCACCTTCCAGGCGATCACGCAGCGCCCGGTAGTGACTGAGATGTTCGAGCTGGACGCCGAGAGCAGGGTCCAGCACGTTACCCTGGGCCAGGAGGCCGACCTGCTGGTAATTGCCCCCGCCAGCGCCCACAGCATCGCTCGACTGGCCTGGGGCTTGGCGGACGATGTCCTGTCCTGTACAGTGCTCTCGACCGCGGCCCCCATTATCGTGGCTCCGGCCATGGAGTCGCACATGTACTCCAACGCGGCGACCCAGGAGAACCTGGGACGGCTTCGGGCCAGGGGCTTCATCATAGTAGAGCCGGAGTACGGGCGTCTGGCCTCCGGCGCCATGGGACAGGGCCGGCTGGCTGAGGAGGGAACGATTCTGGAGGCCATCCACCGGGTCCTGGGCGCCAGGGCTGACCTGGCGGGCCGGCGGGTGATAGTCACGGCGGGCGGTACCCAGGAGCCCATCGACCCCGTACGCTACATCTCTAATCGTTCCTCTGGCAAGATGGGTTACGCCCTGGCCGAGGCGGCCCGGGACCGGGGGGCCCAGGTGAGCCTTATCTCAGCACCGACGGCCATCCCCTGTCCTGCCGGTGTGAAGCTGGTCCGAGTGGAGACCGCGGAAGAGATGAGGCAGGCAGTGCTGGCCGATCTGCCCGGAAGCGATGTCCTGGTCATGGCCGCCGCCGTGGCTGACTACAGAGTTGCGGCCGCTGCCAGCCAGAAGATTAAGCGCACGGCGGAAGAACTGATCGTGAGGCTCGTCAGGAACCGGGATATCGTGGGAGAGGCTTCCAGTCATTCTCAGCGTCCGAAGGTCGTGGTGGGATTTGCCGCCGAGAGCCAGGACCTGGTCAAGAACGCTCAGGCCAAGCTGGCATCCAAGAACCTCGACCTGATAGTCGCCAACGACATTACGGCTTCGGACAGCGGGTTTGGTGTGGATACTAACCAGGTGGTGCTCATCGGCCGCGACCGGGAGCCCGAAGCCCTGCCGCTTATGCCGAAACGCCAGGTGGCGGACCGCGTGTGGGACGCGGTGGTGGCGCTGCTCGGGTCCGCCCGTGCTTGATTGTGCTTGGTCGTGCTCGATAGTGCCTGGAAAGGGCCTACTATCCGGTAGTGCCAAGGCAGCCAATCTGGAAAGGCGGGGCTTTCCGCCCCGCCAGAACCGACCAGGGTTTGGTGCGGTGTACCGCGCCAGCTCGACCACGGTTGAGCAGAACGGTAATCGTAGCCAGTAGAAGGCGGTTGGCCGCATCGGCGCCTTCAGCCGGTAATCGCTCCCCAGTACGACACATTGAAGCGCTCAGTCAAGTATTATCGAACCACCATTGAACCACATTCGAAGAACAATTGAAGCACTATCGAACCACTATTGAAACACGGGGGCCGGGTGGGTAGGGCGGCGCTACCGGCGCCGGTTCTGCTTTTCGGCCCAGTCGATCTTATCAGAAGTGAGGTAGCGATCAACCCGTGCCGTCTCTTGAGCGTTTTCCAGCCAGCGGTCCAGCACCCCGGCCTTGAGCTTGTCCAGGGAAGACGGCTCGATATCCCGGGAATTCTCACGCTCCAGTAGCTTGAGGATGTAGTATCCCTGGCCCCCCTCAACCGGCGCGCTGATCTGCCCGATTGTCAGAGAGAAGGCGGCGTCGTCCACCTCTTTCTCCAGGAGCCCCCGGGGCAGCCAGCCAAGGTCGCCGCCTGTCTCTTTGGACTGAGTATCCCGCGTGGTCTCCGTTGCGACCAGGGCGAAGTCTTCGCCCTGGTCCAGGCGGGCCACTGCGTTCTTGGCCTCTTCCTCTGTCGACACCAAGATGGCCTGCAGGCGGACTTGCGGAGCCGTAGACGGGAGCTGTTCCTTGAGCCGGCTCTCCAGCTTTTGGGCGAACAGGGTAAATTCTTTCATCCTGCGATAGAGAGCGTCGGTAGTATGTGCCCGGCTCAAGAAGTCCCGGTATCTGCCCTGGAACTCTTCGTCGCTGAGTGGCTTGGGCTCTTCACCCTGCGCGGGCAGCGGATCAAATTCCGGCTTGATGGAGTCCGTGATCTCAGAGGGGCTGATTGTCAAGCCCTGGCGTGAGGCCTCCTGCCGGATCAACTGCTCGCTGGTCCAGTCGTCTACCACTTCACTGGGAAGGGAGGCACGCGCCCTTTCGACAGCCTGAAGGGTTGATTGTAGCTGGTCTCCGGCCTGGCCGGAGAGCCTTTGTAAGCTATCTGCCTGGGCCTGCAGGAGGTAGTCACGAAGGCCAAGGATCTGGGCATACTCAGAAAGGCTGAGCACGCTCTGCTCTACCCGGGCCACTGGCTCTTGCCCCTTGAAGGCGATCTCCCTGGCAAAGCCGAAGATAGGTATGGCCAGCACCAAGAGAATGGCGAAGGCGCCTCCCGCCACGATCATCCGCTGTACCTGCTTTTCCTTTTGCGAGCGCGAAAGCTGGCGCTTCGTGGGACGGCGCTGGGGTACTACTCTAGCCTTTTTACCCATGTCTTAAATGAATCCGTGCTGCCTTAACCTGCCCAGGAAACATCGCGAATTTGCCCAGCGGTGAAGGGAAGCAGCGCAAGGTGGCGAGCTCGCTTGAGGGCGACGCTCAAGACTCGCTGGTGCTTGGCACAGGTACCGGTCTTGCGCCGCGGCTCAATTCTTCCCCTATCGGAAATGAACCTGCGTAGCCTGCCCACGTCCTTGTAGTCCACACTGTCCATTTTGTCCACGCAAAAGGCGCAGACCTTTCGCTTCGGGGCAAAGCGGCCGCGATATTCACGGCCCGCCCTCTTGGGCTTTACGCCTCTTTTAACTTTCCTTGCCATTAGTTCTCCATTTCTTGACCTTGAGATTCAGGTCCGGGTGGGCTGTGAGGCCCAGACGTCACCGGACATCTTTCTGGGGGCAAAGTTCTAACCCCGCCCCACCCCTCTATGGGAGAATGGGGGGACCCCCCCCAAGCCCCCCGGCCTGTCGGCGCCCCTCCATAGAAGAGCCGGGGCACACGCCCAGCCCCCGGCCTGTCGGAGCCCCTCGGTAGAAGAAGGCAGAAAACACGCTCAGCCCCCCGGCCTGTCGGAGCCCCTCGGTAGAAGAAGGCAGAAAACACGCTCAGCCCCCCGGCCTGTCGGCACCCCTCGACAGAAGAACGCAGAAAACACGCTCAGCCCCCCGGCCTGTCGGCGCCCCTCGGTAGAAGAAGGCAGAAAACACGCTCAGTCCCCCGGCCTGTCGGAGCCCCTCGACAGAAGAAGGCAGGACACCCCCCAAGCCCCCCAGCCTGTCGGAGCCCCTCCATAGAAGAGCCGGGGCACACGCCCAGCCCCC
>ORJL011304233.1_pt1 | contig 27319 bp, 23 predicted proteins | sample 1779941 | NCBI WGS metagenome assembly ORJL01 (sample SAMEA104232317, study PRJEB22302) | groundwater metagenome | biome: forest; feature: aquifer; material: groundwater | place: USA | collected 2011-08-07 | depth 5.8 m
AGGCCGACGTGGCGATCTCCTGAAATCAACTAGTTACAGGAGATTGCCACGTCGCTTCGCTCCTCGCAATGACAAAAAGTAGCATTTCCCGACAGGCTCTAAGTAATTGCTTGCCGCTTAACTGGCGGCCAGGAGGTCTAAAATGAAGTGCATCAGAGAACTTAAAGTTCCGTTTCAAAAGAACCCCGAGCTCATCCGGATAGTTGCGGAAAAACTTGGGCTTCCGGCCGCCGATATCGGCAGCGTGCGTGTTATCAAGCAGAGCCTTGATGCGCGAAAGAGGCACCGCCTGATGCTCGTCTATTCGGTGGAAGTCTATATGAAGGGCGAAAGCGCCGAAAAGGGCTTCGCGCCGTTTCCAAAACTGAAGTGGGGCGGCCCCCCGCCGATAGTGATTGGATCGGGGCCGGCAGGAATGTTCGCGGCATGGACGTTTCTTGAACACGGGATATCCCCGGTCCTGTTGGAGCGCGGCGAGCGCACGAAAGAGCGCATGCGAAAGGTCGGCCGCTATTGGCGGTACGGAGAACTTGACCCCGACAGCAACGTCTGCAACGGCGAGGGCGGGGCGGGGACCTTCAGCGATGGCAAGCTCATCACGCGCATCAAGAGCCCGCTCATCGCCCGGGTGATGCAAACCTTCATCAACTATGGCGCGCCCGAAGAGATAGCATATGTTTATAATCCGCACGTGGGCAGCAACCTGATCCGCAAGGTGGTGACCCGCATGAACGACGACCTTGCGGCTCGCGGCGGAAAAATTCGGTTCAATTCGCGTGTGGAGTCGCTGGAGCTCGCCGGACGCGACGTGCAGGGTGTCGTGCTCGCAGGCGGAGAGCGCATCGCCGGCACCGGTGTGGTGCTAGCCTGCGGACACAGCGCGCGTTCTTTCTTTCACACCCTTCGCGAGCAGGGGGTGCATTGCGAGCCCAAGCCGTTCGCGCTGGGGCTGCGCATCGAACATCCGCAGCGTTATATCAACGCATGGCAGTACGGGAAGAGGGCGGACGAGTCGGAGCTCGGCGCGGCGGAATACAAGGTGGCCCATCATTGGGATCGGGAAGCTCTGGGGGTCTATTCTTTCTGTATGTGTCCCGGCGGCTACGTTATTCCCAGCTCCACCGAGGCGGACGGCATCGTCGTAAATGGAATGAGCAACTATCAGCGCAACTCGCCGTGGGGGAGCGCCGGTCTGGTTTGTTCGGTCCCTGTCGAGCGCGTAGAGGGGAACGACGCCTTCAAGTTGATGCGCTTTCAGGAGGAGCTCGAGCGAAAGGCTTTTCAGATGAGTAGCGAACTCGGGGACCCCAAAAAGGTTCCGGCGCAGCGCCTTGAGGATTTTCTCGCGAGGCGCCTGGGTAAAAAAACTCTGAACTCGAGCTGTCTTTCCGGCGTTGTTTCCGCGAACGTGGCGGAACTTTTGCCGGACTGGATATACAAGTGTCTTGCGGAAGGGATCATGGCGATCGACAAACGCCGCCGCGGATTCGCATATCCCGATGCAGTGCTGCACGCGGTGGAATCCCGGACATCGTCGGCCATTCGCATTACGCGCGACCCCGAGCGGATGGAGAACGTGAACACGCCGGGACTCTTCCCCTGCGGCGAGGGGGCGGGATACGCCGGCGGAATAACGAGCGCCGCGATAGACGGGATAAACGCCGCACTGGCATGGATCAGAAAATTTCAAAGCTAAGCTATCACTAAGACTAAGGGGTCGTAATGGGTCAGTGACGGACGTCAAGTTTCAAAGAGCAAAGCATAGGGATCGGCGGAAGGGTTTGACGTGAGTTTGTCGAGAGCAGCCTTGAAGCGTTGTTGAAAATCGATCGGGTGTTGTTTTTTTAAGGACACCAGGACTGACATCAAGATTCCCCTTGTTTTGGCTCCGGCCTCGGATTGTGATCCGAAACTGACCTTGCGAGCGATGACGGTTGGTCTGAGGTCACGTTCGGCGCGGTTGTTGTCCGCAGGGACTCGGCGGTTTTTGACCCAATGGTACAAGCGGCGCTTGTTCTCGCGAAAGATGTCTTGATAGGCCCGGATGCCGAGGTGTTGGGCGTCGGCGTTCATGACCTTGCGGATTTGTTTGGAGATGCGGTGTGCTTGCGCATAGTATTCGGTGTCGGAGATCGGCTGTCCACGCAAGGAGGTGGCGGCGGCCAGTAGCGGGGCAGCGGTGTCAACGAAGGCGCGCACTTCTTGGTTGTCAGGAAACTCCTTGCCGAGAAATGAAAAAAATCGACTACGATAGAAGCGGGAGGCGAATTACAAAGTACGGTCGGGTGCTATGGTGACGGAGGATACGTTCGTCACTGACCCATTACAAAATTATTCTCGGGTTTTTCCTCGCCTCTGTCTTGGCCCTGATCCGAAGAACTCCCATGATCGGAGTGGTTATCTCCGCCCTCTTTTTTTCCGGCGGGCCAGACCTGCTCGCCCCTTTCGCCGGCCGTTGCCTGTATATAACTATATGAATTGGGGCCGTTCTCGTGGGCGTTTCTCTGTAGCTGCAGATAGGTGAAACAACCGATGAAGTTCTGGACGATCGCCGGAAAGAGCTCCTCCATGCGCGAACCAACCGACACCGGTGGATCGAAACCGTTCGCCAAGGGGATCCTATCGCTTGCCGCAAAGGGTAACGGATCGAACGGGACCCAACGCTCACCGGAGGCCTCTGCCATTATCGTGTCGCGCGCTCTCTCATCCTGTGCAATGGCCGAATTGACATCTGAGACGGTTATTTCGTCCCTTTCGGCAAGGCCATTATCAATGAGCCCTTCGACGCTCGCTTTATCAGGATCGGCATCATCCTGCATTTCGCGCGCTATCTCTTGTTCTATTTTCTTAGCCTCTATCTTTTCGGCCTGCTCGGCCTTGTCTCTCATTGCCTGCTCTATCTTTTTATCGCCAACATCGGCCACGGACCCGTCTTCAGCGTCCGCCGAATTCTGCGGCACGGTTGCTGTCCTGGCAGGCATATCTTCTTTCTTTGACACGGGGACCTCGACTTCCGATATGAATACTCCCGCCCGCCTATCTTCGCCCACCTCATTTCTTGATAAATCTTCCCCGTTATTTTTTATCGTCGCCTGCTGCAGGCCATCGCCGCCATCTGGCATAGCGCAGGCGCTGCCTTCAATTATAGCATCATCACTCTTTTTACCCGTCTCCTTATTTGCGGACTGCTCCTTTTTAATGGCACAGTCCTCCGCCCCCTTTTTCATGTTCTGTGCCACCGCCTCCTCTTTTACCTTTTGGATAATTGTCGCGCAAAATTCTTTTGCACCTTCAAAGATACCCGCAATGCCATCGGTGGTCGGCTCCAACGCCTCTTTGATCCCATCTGCCAGCCTTCCAATGGCATCACCAATAGAGCCCCAACGCGAGCCACCGACATTAGTGCTGTACGGTGTGAACGGCCTCTCTTCACAGACAAACTCCGAGCTGTCGGAGGTTCCTTCTATTGGAATGGATTGGCCGCGCTCTAGATCCTCGACGCCTACGAGTTTTCCCGACTCGTCGGTCACTAGCTTTACGGCAGTTAGAGGTTTGTTATCGCTCATATCGAAGAGGTTCCCTATATTAGTATTATCGGCAGGGAGGGGGGCCAAAGTTGCGTAAATAAATCGATTGTGATAAAAGAAGATTTGGTTTCGCGAGATCGCCACGCTCGCCTTTGGCTCGCTCGCGATGACACCAACCTTGCACCACCGGTCACGGAGCAAACAGGCAAAAACAAATTAAAAAACAAGACGTTACAGACCGATAGAACATCTCAAATGGGGTTATAGGCTGGTTATAGACGCAGGGGTTTGTCATTCTGAGTCAGCCTGAGGCGGACGAAGAATCCAGCGAACGCAATTGAGCGCTCTGGATCCTTCGCTGTGCTCGGGGTGACCACTTTCAATAATTCGTTGAATTTTCCACCAACATATGCGTATATGCCCTAAACAATGACCTCAACCTTTATCTATCCACCAGAGCTGGAAAAATATCACTACCCTGACGGGCATCCGATGAAACCGGGGCGGGCTAAACTGGCGCTCGAGCTCTGCCGCAAGAACCACTTCTTTAAAGACGAGGCGAAAGAGGTGATAACGTCCGGCAGGGCGACCTTCGAAGAGATGGCGGCCTTCCATGACAAAGATTATCTGAACGCGATCAAAGATACCGCGCGGCTAAAAGAGTTCGATCCGGGGATTATGAAATATGGGCTTGGGACGGGCGATTGCCCGATATTCAAGGGCCTGTATGACTGCTGCACCGTCGTTGCCGGTTCGACCCTTGCGGGGACCAGGCTTCTTATAGACAAAAGGGCCGATATCGTCTTTGCCCCCGGCGGCGGATTTCATCACGCCTTTCGCGACCACGCGGAGGGGTTTTGCTATGTGAACGACTGCGTGTTGGGAATAAAAGACCTGCTGGCGAACGGTTTCAAGCGCGTCGCCTATATCGATCTGGACGCCCACCACGGGAACGGCGTTCAGGACGCGTTCTATAAAGACAACAACGTCCTGACGATCTCGATCCACGAAACGGGGCGCTCTCTGTATCCCGGCAGCGGCTTCGAAGATGAGATCGGGGAAGGCACCGGAAAGGGCTTCAACGTCAATCTTCCAATGCTGGCGGGAACTGACGATGACGCGTGGCTCTTTACGATCAATGAGATCATTCCGCCGCTCATTCAGGCATTCAAACCAGATGCCATATTGACGCAACTGGGAGGCGATGCCCTGGCCGGCGACCCGCTGACACACTTGAGGCTTACGAACCACGGATACACATCGGCGCTCAAGACGCTGAAAACAGCCATGGTCCCGTGGATCATCGTCGGCGGAGGCGGATATAATGTCGAGGCGACGACCAGAATGTGGGCGCTTGCGTGGGCCGTTATGAACGGAACCGAGCCGGTCGATTATTATTCCGGGAGCGTAGGGGGCGTTTTTCAAGGCTCCGCAGAGATTGCGGGGAGCGGACTCTATGACATGCACGTTTACACAACCGGCCCCGAAAAAGAGAAGATCTGGGAGAATTGCAGAAATGTCGTTCGCACGGTGAAGGAGTCGGTGTTTCCGATCTACAATATCCGGTTGTAGTTGCAAAGCTTGCTTTGCCACGATTTTACAAGTTTCTACAATTTTAAGACTGGACTTTTTTAATCAGAATTGTATGACTATACCAATGAGTGAGAATGCTACATGTAATTGGATGGGTGGAAGCGGAAAGTTATACAAATACTATATCTGGGACTTACCATCTAATTTTAGAGAGGGACAGGATGGTAATTATATCTATTCAAAAAGAAACTCCGAAAGCAGATACTCATATTGAAGAAACCGTCCAAGGGAACGGAAAGGTAAAAAAATGACAGATTATATCTTTAAATCATCGTGGCAATATTTAGGTTTTATAAAAAATGGAAATATTTTTTCCTGGAATGGCCAATATCTTGGTTGGATAGAGAGCGGTTATGTCTGGGATGTGTCTGGACAATTTAAAGGTGAGATAAAAGAGATCAATGGACATTCTTATATTTTAAGAAATATGTATGTTTTACCCCCCTTGCCTAAAACTCCCAAAGGGCACGCATCGGATGAGCCATTGCCGGCAGTTCCACCTCAAATGAATATTACTCCTATTTCTTCTCCAGAAATTGGATGGGTTGATGGTTTTTAGTAAATGGGTTTCCTCTGAAAGAGGGTTGCAAGTAGAAGCCATCACTTGACATTTGACCTCGGCGGTTATTTATGGGGGCTGAAGGATGCCGTGGTTCAATCATCGCGGACTGAAGTCCGCTACTCCAGACAGCGCAGCCTAAAGGCTGCTACTCCAAATGGGCCTCCATCTCCAGCTCCTCGCTGTAGGAGAGGACGTCGAAGCCGACCTTTTTATAGACGTGTATCGCGCGCGTGTTCGTTGCCGCAACGGTGAGCCATATCGAGGTATAGCCAAGGATGCGCGCCCAGTTGATAGACGCCTCCGCAAGATGCGTCCCAATGCCGTTGTTCCTGTGTTCCTTCATCACCACCGTCAAGAACTCGCACGATCTTCGGGCGGGAAGTTCCACCAGCACAGCGTGTCCGACTATCCCGGTCGCTTTGGTGGCGGCCACAAGATGAAAGCCGTCGCGCAAGAGCCTCTGCAGCCACGCCTTTCTCATGTCCATATTTTCGGGGGGTAACCCCTGGAACTGCGATTCTATATCGAAGGCCTTGTATAGTTCTATGAGGGGTTCAACGCCGCCATCGGTCAATTCGGAGATGCCTATGGACAAACCACGCTTGTCGGAAAATATCTTTTCCGGATAGGTGATCGGGGCACTTCTTAATTCAAATTCTAATAACATTTCAGAGGTTATTAACTATCGCCCTGCCGAACTCCGAACACTTGACCTCGCGCGCGTCGGGCATCTGGCGGGCAAGGTCATAGGTGACGGTCTTCTGCTCGATCGTCCGCTCCAACGCGCTGACGATTAAGTTCGCCGCCGCATCCCAGCCCATGAGTTCCAGCATCATAACGCCCGACAGGATGACCGAACCCGGGTTCGATACGTCTTTCCCCGCATATTTCGGCGCGGTGCCGTGGGTCGCCTCAAAGACCGCGACCGTATCGCCCACATTGGCGCCGGGCGCCGTGCCAAGGCCGCCGACCTGCGCGGCGCACGCATCGGAGAGATAGTCGCCGTTCAGATTTGGCGTGGCCAGGACGCTATATTCGTCCGGGCGCAGCAGGACCTGCTGGAATATGCTGTCGGCTATCCTGTCCTTGAGCAATATCTTTCCCTTTGGCAACTTGCCGCCGTATTGCGCGGTCACGTTCTCTTCGGTCACCGTTGTGTCCGCGAACTCCTGCCGCGCTAATTCATAGCCCCAGTCGCGAAAGGCCCCCTCGGTGAACTTCATGATATTTCCTTTATGGACGAGCGTCACGTTTGAAAGACCGTGCTGCTTTGCGTAGTTTAGTGCCATCTTTACGAGCCGCTTGCTGCAAAAGGCGCTCATTGGCTTGATGCCTATCGCGGAACCTTCTCTTATGTTCGACTTGAACGAATCGTTCAGGAAGCTGAGCACCTTGTTTGCCTCAGCGGTTCCTGCGGCCCATTCAATGCCGGCATAGACATCTTCGGTGTTTTCCCTGAATATCACCACGTTCAGTTTTTCCGGATGTTTGACGGGGGAGGGGACGCCCTTGAGCCATCTGACGGGCCGGATGCATGCATAGAGATCGAGTTTCTGGCGAAGCGAGACATTGATGCTTCTGATGCCGCCCCCGACCGGCGTGGTCAGCGGCCCCTTGATGCCTATGTGAAAATGTTCCAGCGCCTTCAGTGTCTCTTCCGGCAGCCATACATCCTTTTCATAGACATGGTTCGCCTTCTCGCCGGCATAGACCTCCATCCAGGCTATCTTCTTCTTGCCGCCATAGGCCTTCTTGACGGCGGCGTCGAAGACGAGCTGCGAGGTGCGCCACAGGTCGGGCCCGATCCCGTCGCCCTCGATGAAGGCGATGATGGGATTATCGGGGACCTGAAATATTCCGTCGCTGACGCTTATTCGTTCCCCGTCTTTCGGGACAGCTATCTTTTCAAATCCTGGTGTCATTTCTTTCCTTTCTTTGTTGGAGTAGCAACCTTTAGGTTGCGCCAATTGAACGCACTTTGCGCAGCCTAAAGGCTGCTACTCCTGACCTTTCTTGATAAAATTGAGCAATCCGCCGGCCAGCACGATCTCGCGCTGGCGCGCCGATAGGTCGCAGATCACATTAAAACTGTTCCCCTTGGTCTCGTTGCGAACGGAGATCACCTTTTCTTTGGATATCTTGTCCCTTATGTTCTCGATCGAGATCTCATCTCCTATGGCCGGTTTTGCGGCGCTATTTTCCAATATCAGGGGGAGTATGCCGAAATTGATCAGGTTCGCGAAATGAATGCGCTCGATCGATGCGGCAATGACCGCGCGCACGCCCAAATATGCCGGGCACAGGGCGGCATGTTCGCGGGACGAGCCCTGTCCATAGCTCAGGCCGGCTATTATGACGTTGTTAAGGCCGTCCTTTTGATTCTCCTTGCATCTGTCGTGAAATGCCGGATCGACCGTTTCAAAGACATATTTTGCATAGGTCTTGATGTTCGAACGGAACTTCATCCGCTGGCCGGCGGGGATGATGTGGTCGGTCGTGATCTTATCGCCCACAACGATCGCCACCTTTGCCTTCAGGTCCTTTGGATATTCACCGATGGCCGGCGGCTCGCCGATGTTCGGGCCGCGCCTGATCTTGATGTTCTCCCCGTCCTTTGAAGGCCGGACGATCATGTTGTCGTTTATCAGGAACGTCTTTGACATCTCGACCTTCGGAGGCCTGTCGAATTTCAGAGGGTCGACGAATTCGCCCTTGAGTGCCACAAGCGCCGCCACCTCCGGGCTTACAAGATAGACCTTCGCGTCCTTTGTGCCGGAGCGGCCTTCGAAGTTGCGGTTGCTCGTCCTGAACGAGACCCCGCCGCACTATGGCGATTGCCCCATCCCGATGCAGAAGCTGCAGCTTGGCTCGACGAGCCTTGCACCTGCGGCGACGATCGTTGCAAGGGCCCCGCTCTTTGCCGCCATCTCCAGAACCTGCCTTGACCCGGGGACCACCACAAGACTGGTATCTTTGTGGACGGTATGCCCCTCCAGTATCTTTGCAACGGTCTCGATGTCCTTATATGATGAGTTGGTGCAACTGCCGATGCAGACCTGATCGACCTTGAGGCCGGCCAGGCTCTTGACCTCCACCACGTTATCGGGGCTGTGGGGCCCTGCCGTGAGAGGCACAAGTTTGGAAAGGTCGAGCTCGATCGTTCTGTGATATGCGGCATCGCTGTCGGGCAGGAGTTCCGTGAAATCTGCCTCTCTCCCTTGCGCCTTCAGGAATTTCAGTGTCTGTTCGTCCGACGGGAAGAGGGAAGTGGTAACGCCCAGTTCCGCCCCCATATTCGTTATTGTGGCGCGCTCAGGAACGCTCAAGGCCTTGACCGCATCTCCCGAATATTCGATCACCGTCCCGACGTTCCCCTTTGTGGTCAGAATGGAAAGCACTTTTAAGATTATGTCCTTGGCAGATGTCCACGCGGGGAGGCTTCCGGAGAGCTTGACGTTCACGACCTTGGGCACCTGGATATAATATGGCGCTCCCGCCATGGCGGCGGCCACATCTATCCCGCCGGCGCCGCAGGCGAAACTTGCTATCCCGCCGGCCGTTGGCGTGTGGCTGTCCGAGCCTATAAGCGTCCTGCCGGGCCGGGCGAATCTCTCCAGATGGACCTGATGGCAAATCCCGTTGCCGCTTCGCGAATAAAGTGCGCCGTATTTTGCCGCCACATCGGCCAGATAGATATGGTCGTCGGGGTTTTCAAAGCCCATCTGGACCGTATTGTGGTCAACGTAGCTCACGCTCAATTCGGTCTGGACCTTTTTCATCCCGATCGCCTCGAACTGCAGGAACGCCATCGTGCCGGTGGCGTCCTGTGTCAACGTCTGGTCTATCCTGATGCCGATCGTGGCGCCGTCCTTATATTCACCTTCAAGCAGATGCCCCTTTAATATTTTTTCTGTTAGGTTCATATTCGACGTGTTTGGAGTAGCAGCCTTTAGGCTGCGCTGGTTGCTCTTGGCGCACCCTAAAGCATGCTCCGAGCGAAGTCGAGGGGGGTGCTACTCCTTTATTATTTAAAAAGCACGCCGCCCAGGTACTTTCGTCCCTGATCGATCAGTTCTTGCGGCGATATTGCGGTCACCCGTTTATCGACATACTGTTCCTTCACCCATTCAGCCACCTTTTCAATGCCGGGGTCGCTCTTTTTCAGCTGGTTCTCGCCGGTCAGGCCAAGGTGCTGGTTATACCAGAGGGCGATCCCCGCCGCGCCCGATTTGTCGTTCACAAGGGAAGACAGCGGCCTCTTCAATATCTTTGCAGTGTCGAAGATGTTATATATCTCCTCGTTCTTGATAAGCCCGTCGGCGTGGATCCCCGCCATGGTCATATTGAAATATTTTCCGGCGAACGGATAGTTGGGCGGTATGTTGTATCCGGTCTTATCTTCAAGATACCTTGCAATATCGGTTATCACCGACATGTCCATTCCGTTCGTTGTTCCGGTCAGCTCCGCATAGGCGATGCAGCTCGCCTCGATCGGAGAATTGCCGGTCCGTTCGCCAAATCCCAGCAACGTGCCGTTAACGGCCGAGCAGCCATAGAGCCAGGCCGCCATTGCGTTCGCCATCACAAGATGGAAATCGTTATGGCCGTGCCATTCAAGCTGCGCGGAGGGAACGCCGGCCTCTTTTCTCAGGAGCGTCACTATCTTGGGAACGCTTCTTGGCAGCGAGGCCTCCGGGAACGGAACGCCATAGCCCATCGTATCGCACATGCGGATCTTGACCGGCACCTTGGAATCCTCCGCCACTCGCATGAGCCGCTGCGCAAGGGGGAGTATGAAGCCATACATATCCGCCCTGGTAATGTCCTCGAAATGGCAGCGCGGCTTCACGCCCACCTCGATCGACTGGCAGACGAGCTTCACGTAATCATCCATTATCTTCTCCCTGTTCTTGCCCATCTTTAAATAGATGTGATAGTCCGACGCCGATGTCAAAAGTCCGGTCTCCCTCAACCCCATCCATTTAATGCCCTTGAAGTCGACCTCGGAGGCGCGCACCCAGCCCGTTACCTCGGGATATCGATAGCCCCGCGCGAGGCACTTGGTAATGGCCTCGCGGTCCTTCTTGCTGTAGAGGAAGAATTCGCACTGCCGAATGACGCCGTTCGGGCCGCTGAGCTTGTGGATCATGTCGTAGAGATCGACGATCTGTTCGACCGAATAGGGGACGCGCGCCTGCTGGCCGTCGCGGAAGGTGGTGCATGTTATCCAGAGCTCTTCGGCGGGCGACATGGGAACGCCTGTCTTCTCAAATGTGATCGTGGGGACGCTTGTATACGGAAAGATCTCTCTCAGCAGATTTGGCTGTTCCGGGTTCGGCAGCTTCTGCATGGGAGGGACCTTGTCTCTCCAGCGCATCGATTCGATCGCGTGGAGCGGTTTGAATTTGAACGCCGGGGCGTCTTGCGTGTGCACCTCGATGCCAAGAAGTCTTTTCACGTAGCCGACCAAGATGTCCGGTTCGAACGGCTTATCCAAAAAGGCGTCGCTGGGGAGCCAGCTTTCGTCCGACTTGAAATCGAACGGAAAATATTCGTTCACCGCAGTGAGCATCATGACGGGGGTGTCTTTGTATTCGGGGAGCGATTTGATATCCCTGCAGATCTCGAACCCGTCCTTCTTCTCTCCCATCACGACATCTAATATCACAAGGTCGGGCCTGTTTTTGCCCAGCAAGTCGTAGCACTCGACCGAGTTCGCGGCGGTAAAGACCTCGAACCCCTCTTTTTCAAGGACGAGTCTCACTACATCGCGCAGATCTTTGTCGTCATCAACGACCAGTATCTTGTGTTTCTTCATAAGGTTTATTCCTCCGTTACCATTTAACTTCTATTTGTTTGGGTGATTCGTCACCCGGTTCAAAAAATCGTCTCTTGGCGGCCCGCTCCAAATCTGTTCCGGGGCCTATCGGCCATTGAACGCCTATCACATTCGACAGCAGGATCGTAAATTTCGCCCCTTTATTGTCCGGGCCGCTCTCAATAGTGACCTTGCCATTGTAAAATTTGACTATTCTTTGAACTATGGAAAGCCCCAAGCCGATCCCGTCCTTTTCCATGTTCTTTGCAGCGACCGCCCGGTAAAATTCCTCCATCACCTTTTCACGTTCTTCCGCAGGTATCCCGATCCCGCAGTCACTTACACTTAAAATCAGGTCAGCGCCAGACTTTTCTGCGGATATGGATATATTGACCGGGTCGCCGGAATATTTGATGGCGTTGGAAACAAGATTCGATAACAGGGCGTCTATCTGCCGGACATTGGCGTACATCTCTATTTCAGGATCTATCTTGACGTCCCATTGGATCTGTTTTCCTTGATATGCCGAACCGAACTGCTCCTTTATGTTGTCCACCAGTTCGCTCAGAGAGAATGTCTCCGCTGTCAGTTCGCCGCGCAATATCTGTTCGTCGAACCTAATGAGATCGAACATGTCCCTGACCATCGCCGTCATATTGTGGCAGCGGCGATAGGCGTTGATGAGGATCGAACGCACCTTTTCGCTGATGGGCCCGGCAAAACCGTCCGCGACCGATTTAATGGACGACTGCGCGGCGGCAAGGGGGGCCTTCAGATCGTGCGCCAGATGCATCATTGTCCTCATTCGAGCGTCACCCATCTTCTTCAGTTCGTTGATGGTCTGTCTGAGCAACTCTTCCCTGCGCCGCAGGAGGACGGTTATATTAGCGGCGAAGTAAAAGATCAAAGTGACTACAAAGACGAAACATCCCGCGTCAAGAAAAAACCTGGTGGTGGTGGGTTTGGGTATCATGATGCCATGTCCGGCCAGCGGAAAGAGGTGATACGGCAGAATTCCGAACTGGCTAAGACAGGCGAGCGTGAGGAAAAAGCCGATCGAACAAAAGATGATTGCGAACGCCAGAATGTTCGGCAACAGCAGGCAGGATATGATGACGTGCAGGAGGAATATATAGATCAGCGGATTTGCCACGCCGCCGGAGTAATAGAGAAAGAGCGATAATATGAAATAATCAAAGATAAGCTGTATGCTGCTGAAGGCGTAGATTTGAGTTGAAGATACGGTCTTTTTCTCCGTTTTTATTTTGATCGCGGTATAGGTGATATTTAAAACCGCCAGGATAAATCCGAAAAGAAAGAATTTATTAAGGTTGATGACCGGGAGAAAGAGGCCTGAGAGGCAGCACAGGAGCAATATAAGTGTAACAAAAACCCATCGCATCTGGATCAGCCAGCGGACGCGGGTGAACAGGACATCCAAATGGCTTGGAGTGACAACCTCTTCCATCTGCATCATCAACTTGTTCATAAAGTGGGGGAATTCCTAGTATATATCCGTTATAAATTCCAGCAAATTGTTTGGTTATAAAACGGGGGCGCGAGAAGAAAATCCTTGACAATCTGCACTATTACACGGTTTTATCGGCAAAACTTGCGGAGTAGCAGCCTTTAGGCTGCGCCAACTGAGTTCAATCGGAGTAGCAGCCTTTAGGCTGCGCCAACTGAGTTCAATTAGCGCAGGCTGAAGCCCCAGCCAAAGGCTGGTCTGCCTCAGGCACGATGCTACTCCGAACCAAAAGGAGACCCATATGGCATACAAAGGTAAGCATTTCATCTCGGAGCAGGATTGGAGCAAGGCGGAGCTCGACCACATGTTCGAGGTCGCCTATGACCTGAAGGAACGCAAGAAAAAAGGGGATATCACCGACTGGCTGAAGAACCAGACGGTCTTCATGATCTTCTTTGAACAGTCGACCAGAACACGCAATTCAATGGGCTGCGGCATCACCCAACTTGGCGGCGGTTCCCACGACCTGACACCCGACAAGATGCAGCTTTCGCACGGCGAGACGGCAAAGGACACGGCGCTCGTTCTTTCACGCATGGGGCACGCCATCGCCTGCCGCAATTGTTTCTATGGCATCGGCAATAAATACCTGCGCGAGATGGCCGAGTGGTCGAATATTCCGATACTCTCGCTGCAAGACGACCTTTATCACCCGATGCAGGGGATAGCGGATCTCATGACGATGCAGGAGAAGTTCGGGCGCAATCTGAAGGGGCTGAGGGTTACGATTTCTTGGGCCTACGCAACGAGCCATGCAAAGCCCTTAAGCGTTCCGCAATCACAGATACTACTCTTACCGCGTTATGGGATCGACGTGACCGTTGCCGCGCCAAAGGAGTTCCCGATGCTGCCGGAGTTCGTCGAGCAGGCAAAGATGAACGCGAATGACGGCGGCGGTTCGATCCGCTTCGTTGACGATATGGACGAAGGCTTCAAAGGGGCGCAGATCGTCATCCCTAAGAACTGGGGCGGCTTCGCGCATTTCAGCAAGTGGGACGATAGCGAAGATCAGAAGAGGGAGATGAAGGCGAACCTTGAGAAGCACAAGGACTGGATCTGCGACAAGCGCAGGATGCTCTTGGCGGACGACAGCGTGAAATACATGCATGCGCTCCCGGCCGACCGCGGCAAAGAGGTGACCGACGAGGTCATTGATAACCCAAAGTGGTCCATTATATATGATGAGGCCGAGAACAGGTTGCACACCGCAAAGGCCATCATGGCGCTGACGATGGGTGGGTGCAGGTGAAATCTATGGCGTCTGATACAAAAGATCATTCCAAGGGACGTGTGATCCTTTACCGAAATCACATGGAAGTCAGACTGGAAAAGGAAACCGTTTGGCTCACACAGAAACAAATGGCAGACCTGTTTGACACGGAACGAAGTGTTATCACTAAACATGTCAATAATATATTAAAAACTCGCGAGTTAGAGGCCAGATCAGTATGTGCAAAATTTGCACATACTGCCGAAGACGGTAAGACCTATCGTCCGATGTTTTACAACTTGGATGTGATCATTTCAGTTATCAGACATTTGGTGGTCATGATGTATATCCCACTGTGGAAGAAAAGGCAGCACATCTGTTATATTTTATTACAAAAAATCACAGTTTTGTGGATGGAAATAAGCGCATTGCTGCTACTTTGTTCATTTGCTTTCTACAAAGAAATGGCATTTTGTGGCACAAAGATGGTAGTAAGCGGATCGATGATAATGCACTTGTAGCATTGACTTTAATGATAGCCGCCAGCAAGCCAGCAGAAAAGGATATGATGGTGAAAGTTGTTCTGAATCTTCTGAATTAGAAAAGGGGAGGAATTATGCCGCTTAGGGTATGTCTTGCCGGTGCGACCGGCTGGGTTGGAAGATGTCTGGTACCAGCCATTTGCAGCGACCCGAATTTGCAACTTACGGGAGCTGTTTCCAGAAAAGAGGCAGGAAAACCTATTCCCGGTTCACAGTTGCTAATTAGTGCCACTGTCCCGGAAGCTTTAAAGAATGAGTGTAACGTTTTTGTGGATTACACGAAGCCGGATGTTGTGAAGGGACATGTTAAAATAGCAGTTGAGAATGGTTGCCATGTCGTGATCGGGACGTCCGGGCTTTCAGACGATGATTTTAAAGATATCAACAAATGGGCATGTGAAAAAAAGGTTGGAGTCCTTGCCGCAGGCAACTTTGCTATAACAGCGGTTCTGCTCCAGCGTTTTGCCGAAATGGCGGCAAGGTATGTCCCTCATTGGGAGGTCATTGATTATGCCTATGAAGGGAAACCCGACGCACCAAGTTCGACCGCACGCGATCTTGTCAACCGGTTGGGCGGCGTTCGGAAACCGTTGATAAGTTATCCTGTGGAAAAGACGTTTGGGCTTAAAGAAAGCAGGGGCGCAACGTTGAATGGAACGCAGGTCCATTCGGTACGTCTCCCAGGATTTGTATTCTCCGTCGAAGCGATATTTGGTCTTTCAAACGAAAGGTTCACGCTAAAACATGAAGCAGGGAGTAGTGCGGAGCCATATGTCAATGGAACGCTCCTGGCCATAAACAAGGTAAGCTCTTTTGTGGGGCTAAAGCGGGGACTGGATAGTGTGATGGAGCTGTAGGTGATTCAAACCATGGAAACCAAATTCTGCCAGATAACCATCAGTGCCACAAGCAAGGAAGAGGCGGACAATATCTCCGATGCCCTTGTAAGCAAACGCCTGATAGCGGGATCGCTTATCATCAAGGGGCCGTCAAGGTATTGGTGGAATGGCAAGATCGTTGAGAAAGAATATTACAACGTTCAGGCGTTTTCGGTGTGGCAAAACAAAGAGGCTGTCATCTCGGAGGTCAAAAAGATCCACAGCGACGAGTGTCCGATCGCTGCATTTGTGCCCATGGATGGAAATAAGGAATTTCTTGATTGGATCGAAGATTCCACAAAAGGCGTTGATTGAAAGCGTCCGGCGTGTTATGAAGGCGGGGAATAAAACCTATGTCAAAGACAGCCGTCATAGCGGTCGGGGGAAATTCGCTGGTGCTGGATAATAAGCACCAGTCTGTCGCGGACCAGTATGCGGCGGTGGCGAAGACGGCCAAGCGTATCGCCGGCATGATAGAAAAGGGTTACAACGTTGTCATCACGCATGGCAACGGCCCGCAGGTCGGGTTCATTCTCCTTCGCAGCGAACTCGCGCGCAACAAGGTCCATACCGTTCCGCTCGATTCGTGCGGCGCGGATACGCAGGGGGCCATCGGCTACAACTTCCAAATGGCGCTCGGCAACGAATTCAAGAGGCGCGGGATAAAAAAGACCGTTGCAACGATCGTCACGCAGGTGGTCGTTGATAAAGATGACCCCGCGTTTAAAAATCCCACCAAACCGATCGGACCGTTCTACACAAAAGAAGAGGCGCTTGAACACCAGCGCGTCGATTCATGGGACGTCATGGAAGATTCCGGGCGCGGTTGGCGGCGCGTTGTTGCCTCTCCCATGCCGAAGGAGATCGTTGAGTTCGACGCGATCAAGAAACTCGTCGATTCAGGCGTGGTCGTCATTGCGGTGGGCGGCGGCGGGATACCCGTGATCCGAGATGAGAACGGCGAGCTCAGAGGGGCGGCTGCGGTGATAGACAAGGACCATGCCTCTGCCATGCTTGCCGGAAAGCTCAAGGCCGAGCTCTTCATCATCTCGACCTCGGTCGAAAAGGTCTATATCAATTTCTGCAGGCCGAATCAGCAGGCGATCGACAAGATGACCGTCGCTGAGGCGAGGGACTACATTAAAGAAGGCCACTTCAAGGCCGGTTCGATGCTGCCGAAGATCGAGGCGGCTATCAAGTTCCTTGAATCCGGCGGGAAAGAGGCCCTCATCACCGACCCGTTCCATCTTGAAGAGGCGCTTGAGGGAAAAACGGGGACAAGGATAGTTAGGTAAAAGCGTGTCATTGCGAGCGAGCCCTTTGGCGAGCGAAGCAATCCCCTGCGATCAATTGAATTCGGGAGATTGCCACGCCCGTCCGCCTGAGGCGGACGGACTCGCAATGACATGTTAGGGAAAGATAAATGAAATACCGCTACGATACTGCAATTGCCGAGGCAAGCAGGTGCTTGATGTGCAACGATGCGCCATGCCACAGGGGCTGCCCCGCGACCGTGAGCCCGCGAAAATTCTTAAGACTGATCAGATTCGGCGATATGACCGGCGCGGTAAGACACCTGCGCGAGGCGAACATCTTGGCCGCCTCCGTGGCTTATATCTGCCCGTGCCTCACCACCTGCGCCAGCGAATGCACGAACGAAAAGCTTTCGCACCCGATAGACATCTCTGGGCTTCAGCGTTTCGCGATGGACTGGGAGCGCAAGAACGGCATGATAGAGCCGCAAAAGGCGCCTCGTAACGGCAAGAAGGTTGCCGTCGTCGGCAGCGGCCCGGCCGGACTTTCTTGCGCCGCTCGTCTTGCGGCGAAGGGCTATGATGTTGAAGTATTCGAGCGCGAAAAGGAACTGGGCGGCCAGTTAAGGCTTACCATTCCGTCATTCAGGCTGCCGCCGGAGGTGATAGATTTTGAGATCGAATTTATAAAGAAACTGGGCGTGAAGTTCCATCTGAGATCTGAAATTTTAAATTTGAAATTGCTGCGCGATAAATTCGACGCCGTATTCGTCGCGGCCGGCCTCATGCGTTCCAAGATGCAGGGTCTGCCGGGCGAGGATAAAAAGGGCGTCTTTGCCGGACTGGATTTTCTGACAAGGGCGAAGCGCGGCGAAAAGATGAACGTCGGCGCGCGCACGCTGGTCGTTGGTGGCGGCGATGTCGCGATGGACGTGGCTCGCGTGGCAAAGCGGCTCGGTTCGCAGGTTCTAGTGTTATACCGTCGGACGCAGAAGGAGATGTCGGCCTATGTCGAAGAGGTTGATGCGGCATTTAATGAAGGGGTTGAATTCTGGTTCAGGGTCATTCCGATCGAGGTGGCGGGGGCGGGCAAGGTCGAGGGGTTAAAGGTCCGGCGCGTTCAGTGGAAAGAGACCGGCCGGCTTGCAAATGAATATGAAGTTGAGGGGGAGCCCTTCATTATAAAGGCCGATACTCTGGTCAACGCCATCGGGCAGGAGAGGGAATCGGACTTCGGCCTGAAACTTGACCCGCAGAATTTCATGATGGAAGACGGGATCTTTGCGGGGGGCGATTTTCTGACCGGCGCCGGCAACGCCGTTTCCGCTATCGCCAAGGGTGCCAGGGCTGCGGAGGAGATAGATAAGTATGTAGCGCAGGACTTTAGTCCTGCCACTATTGGCAGGTCTGAAGACCTGCGCTACACAGTGAATTCATACTTCCCCGCCCCGCGCGCGAGCCTCTCCGTCGATTTCTGCGGCGTGAAATTTAAAAATCCGTTCATCCTGGCGGCGGCGCCTCCGACCGACGAACTTGAAATGTTAAAGAACGGCCTCAAGGCCGGCTGGGGCGGGGCGGTCCTGAAGACCACGTCCACTCTGGCTACGCAGGTGCCGCTCAAATATCCCATGATGAGCGGGATCAACTTTGAATCGCAAAAGCTGATGGCGCTTGGAAATATCGACCTGATATCGGAGCACCACATCGATCGGGTCGAAGAGCGCGTGAGGATATTGAAGAACGAATTTCCGGACAGAATAATCGTAGGTTCGATCATGGGCTCCAAAAAAGAGGACTGGGAGGAACTTGTCGCGCGCCTTTCAGACGCCGGTGCCGATATGATCGAGTGCAGCTTTTCGTGTCCTCAAGGCTCGCTTGGCGCCGAACCGGGAAAAATGCTCGCGCAATCCCCAGCGCTTTCCAAGACCGTCGCCGGCTGGGTCAAGAGTGCCGCGCGCCGGCACAAACGAAACCTGCCGGTCGTCATAAAGATCACGCCGCACGTGACCGACATCTGCGAGATCGCCCGCGCGGTGAAAGAAGGTGGTGCCGACGCGGTCTGCGCCTCCAACACGATCCAGTCGCTGATGGGGATAGATATCGAAGACTTTGTCCCGTATCCAAAGGTCGAGGGGAAGTCCACATATTCAGGGATGAGCGGCCCGGCGATCAGGCCCATGACGCTGAAGGTCATCTCTGAAATAGCCAAAAAGGTCGGAATTCCCATCACCGGGACCGGCGGGCCGGTTTCGTGGCGCGATGCTATCGAGTTCATGCTGTGCGGCGCGACAACGGTGCAATTCTGCACGGCCGTTATGCATTACGGATACGATATAATCGAAGACATAACGGGTGGTGTGGCGGGATATCTTGACAGAAAGAAGTTCAAAAATATCTCCGAGATCATTGGCAAGTCGCTTCCGTTCATCACATCGCACGAAGAACTGTCATACAGGAAAAAGGTCGTTTCAAAGATAGACCAGGAAAAATGTATCAGGTGTGATCTGTGTTATATCGACTGCAGGGACGGCGGCCACATGGCGATCGGGCTCGATAAAGAGAGAAGGCCGATCGTTGACGAGGAGAAGTGCGTCGGCTGCGGCCTCTGCGCTCTCATCTGCCCCGTGAACGATTGCATTGCGATAAAAAAGAAGTAGTTTTGGAGTAGCGTCATGCCAGAGGCAGATCCGCCTCTGGCGGAAACTTTAGTTCGCGATATGTTGCATCCATCGCGGGCTAAAGCCCGCTACTCCGAACTATGGAGACAATATAAATGCTTCTTATTACTGACGGAAAGATCCTTTGCCCCGGTAAGATAATAGAGAATGGGGCGGTCTGTGTTGACGGGAGTGTGATCGCCGACATTGGCGACACAGCCGCACTGCGCAAAAAATATTCTAAGGCGACGCTTCTTGACGCGAAGGGCGGGCTTGTTATGCCGGGGCTCACCAACGCCCACATGCACCTCTATTCGACATTCGCCCGCGGAATGAACTTGCCGGGCAAACCGTCAAAGAATTTTGTGGAGATATTGAACAACCTCTGGTGGCGACTGGATAAGGCGCTGAACAAAGAGGATGTCTATTACAGCGCCCTTGTCCCGTTGATCGAATGTGTAAAGTGTGGGACGACATCGATCATCGACCACCACGCTTCGCCGAACTTTGTGAACGGCAGCCTCGATACTATAATGAAGGCGCTCTCAAAGGTGTCTATCAGGGCCTCGCTTTGTTACGAGGTCTCCGATCGCGACGGAGAGAAGGTTGCAAACGATGGCATCAAGGAGAACGTTGCCTTCATCAAAGCCCACAAGAACGACGAGATGTTGCGGGGCATGTTCGGCCTTCACGCATCGTTCACCGTTTCGGACAGGACGCTCGAAAGATGTGTTGCCGAGGAAAAGGCCTTGGGGTGCGGATTTCACGTCCACACCGCAGAGGGCAAGGCCGATCTTGACGACGCGAATAAAAAATACGGCATGGGCGTTGTCGAGCGGTGGAATAAAATGGGCGTCCTTGGGTCAAAGTCGCTTCTGGCCCACGGTGTTCACATAAGCGAGCGCGAGATCGAACAGCTTGCAGATACTGGAACGAACGTTGCGCACAATCCATCGTCCAATATGAACAACGCCGTCGGCTGCGTCGATACACTTGGTATGCTCGGCGCGAATGTCACCTTAGGGCTCGGGACCGACGGCATGACGAGCGATATGTTCCAAGAGGCCAAGTTCGCGCATCTTGTGAGAAAGAACGAGACGCACGACCCGAGCGTTGGTTTTGCCGAGGCAGGGAGGATGCTCTTTGAGAACAACGGCACGATCTTTAAGAAAATATTCAACTGGGACCTTGGCCGAATAGAGAAGGGTGCGTTGGCCGATATCATTATATGTGATTATGACCCGCCGACTCCGTTGGCACGCGAAAATTTCCTTGGCCACTTTCTTTATGGCATGGGCTCCGGGATCGTCAGGACAACGATCGTCAACGGGCGCGTTGTCATGAAGGACAGGCAGATAGAGGGTATTGACGAGGAAGAGATATGCGCCAAGGCGCGCGAGTGCGCGGAAAAGTTATGGAAGAGAATATGATTGTGCTTGTCATTCCGAACGAAGTGAGGAATCCAGCGAAGCGGGTTTTAAGTGTGCGGCCTTTCGGCCTGGATCCTTCGGCTACGCCTCAGGATGACATGCCCCCCAAAATATGATCAAATATAAGCTCATTTGCACCGACTGCGGAAGTGAATATCTAAAGGACGAGGTCGAATATGTCTGCCCCGATTGCGCAGTGGGGCAAAGGCCGAAACATCCGACGCTCGGCATCTTAAAGGTCGAATATGACTATAAGGGCCTCAAGAAAAAATTCACCCCCGCCGCGCTGAAGAGAAATAAGATAAAGAGTCAGGAACGCTACATTGACCTTCTGCCGCTCGATGATGCCAGGCTTCTGCCGCCGCTCGCTATTGGCCCGACCCCGCTCGAAAAAGTCGAAAGGCTTCGCTCGCGCCTGAGATTGAATGGCCTTTTTATAAAGAACGATACATGTCTCCCGACCGGGTCGTTCAAGGACCGCGCGTCATCGGTCGTCGTTGCCAAGGCGCGCGAGCTTAAGAAAGACATCATAACGACGGCATCTACCGGCAACGCCGCAACGGCATTGGCGGGGATGTCTGCATCCGTCGGAATGAAGAACGTGATATTCGTTCCGGAGGCGGCGCCAAAGGCAAAGCTGACGCAGATCGCCATGTTCGGTGCAAGGCTGGTTCCGGTCAAGGGGACCTATGACGATGCCTTCGCGCTTTCGATCGAGGCGACAAAAAAGTTCGGCTGGTATAATCGGAGTACCGGATTCAATCCTTACACGATAGAGGGAAAAAAGACCGCGGCGTTCGAGATATTCGAGCAGCTTGATTTTAAGGCGCCGGACAAGGTCTTCATTCCAACGGGCGACGGCGTTATTCTTGCCGGGACATATAAGGGTTTCTATGACCTCCTGCAGCTTGGGCTGATAGAAAAGCTTCCGCAGATCGTCTGCGTTCAGGCAGCCGGCTCCTGCGCGATAGTAGATGCGATCGCGGATAACATCGTAGCGCAGGACTTTAGTCCTGCCAATATTGGCAGACCTAAAGGTCTGCGCTACGAATGGAATGGAAGGCTAAAGCCTTCCGCTACGATCGCCGATTCGATATCCGTCTCCGCCCCCGCTTGCGGCAACTGGGCCTTGAAGATCGTCCGCGAGACGGGCGGCTTTGGCGTGAAGGTGACCGACGATGAGATAATGGCGGCAAGCAAAGAGCTCTCCGTCTATTCCGGGATATTCGCCGAACCGGCGGCGGCCGCTGCATTCGCGGGATTGATAAAGGCGGCAAAAGATGGAAGGGTGCGGCAGGACGATACGGTTGTCGTGCTGATAACGGGGACCGGATTAAAAGATATACCTGCCGCGATGAAGGTGATAAACATCCCGGAGGCTATTGAACCGGATATAAAATTACTCGGTCATTCCGAGTGAAACGAGGAATCTAGGCGCGTAAGCGCCGCAATGCGCTTCGCTAGATGCTTCGCTTCGCTCAGCATGACAAACAAAGGAGACCACATGCCGCACAAACTACCCGAACTGCCGTTTTCGAAGGACGCGCTGGCCCCGCACATCTCGGCCGAGACGCTGGAATTCCACTACGGAAAACACCACGCGACCTATGTAACGAATCTGAACAACCTGCTTGAAGGGACAGATCTCGCCGACATGCCGCTTGAAGAACTCTTCACCGGCGGCCTGAAAAAGCTTCCGCAGGAGAAACAGAGGCCGGCGTTCAATAACGCCGCGCAGGTCTGGAACCACACGTTCTATTGGAACTGCCTGACACCCAAAGGGGGCGGCGCCCCAAAAGGGGAACTCGCCGAGGCGATAGATAAGAAATTCGGAAATTTCGCGGCCTTTAAAGAGGCCTTCAGCAAGACGGCCGTCGGCACGTTCGGTAGCGGCTGGGCCTGGCTTGTCAAAAATAGCGACGGGTCGTTAGATCTCGTCTCGACCTCGAACGCCGGAAATCCGCTCACATCGGGCAAGAAGCCGCTTCTGACTTGCGATGTCTGGGAGCACGCCTATTACATAGACTATCGCAACGCGCGCGCCAAATACGTCGAGGCCTTCTGGAACATCGTTAATTGGGATTTTGTGGCGAAGAACTTCTAGGTTTTGTCATTCCGAACGAAGTGAGGAATCCAGCGAAGCGAGTTTTTACCTGTCCGCCAAAGCAGTAGTGGCGGAGTGTGCGGCCTTTCGGCCTGGATCCTTCGCCCTTCGGGCTCAGGATGACATCACGATGATCCTCACCAGCAAGAGCATTCCCAGCCATAGATCGCCCTTATTTTTTTTTGCGGCGTCATACCCCGCTATTTTCTCAAACTCGCGCGAAAATAGATCACCATCAAAGTATGGACTTCGTTCGTCGATTTTGGGGATAGCAACAAGTATCTGGGTGATCATATCTTTCGACCTTTTTTCCCCTCCTGCGATCGCAGTAACGGCAGATTCAAAGGTTCTTCTATCAGGCAACAAAGGCGCAAAGGCCTTCTTTACAGATTCCGTATATTGAGGGAAGGAGGCATATACAGCGGCCTCGTTTGCAAGATCATCTCTTTGTTGGTTCCACCCCGGGATAACAATAATCTTCGCCAGTTCAACAATGCGTTCTTCAACATTTCCATGTTGCGTCACTTTTTCAAGCGCAACACGCGCGTGTGCCCTGACACTACCGGCGAATAAGCTGCCGGAATTTGCGATCGCGTTGAGTTGCAAGGCCGCATCATTGCCATCATGCCCAAGCTTAGCGACATCATCAATATATGGTATGCAATACTCGCGGTCACATGGTTCTTCGCCGGTCAGTTTTTCTAGCAAGAACGGAAACCTCTCTCGTAACGCCTGCTTCCAGTCCATCGCTGCAAGGGCGGCCTGAACCTTGGAGGGCACCCCCGTCGAAACAAGTTTCATCGCAGATCTAGTTCCCGCAACGAAAGAGTCGTCCGCCGCCCGCACATATTCGGTGATTGCAGCGCATTGGTTGTTTCTTGTTGCCTTCTGCTCGTCACCAAGGGGCGCCCCCGAAACGATCTGAAGATAATTCTTACAATCCTCCATCGTAAATCCATCCTCATCTACGTATAGCCTTCTCAAAACATCTATCGCAAGATTTGCCATAGGAATTTCCTCCTTTTTAGGTTGAGGCGACGCATAACACATGGGGGGGTAATGCAAGGGAAAAGTGAAAATTTTTATGACCGTAATGGCCTTAAGTCTTAGGGGGGGGATGTGTGGGTTCACGAGCCGTATGGCGTTCGCGAGCGTTAAGCGAGCGATGCCACCTTTCGCGTTCGAGGAAGCAAAAACTTAAATTGGCTTCAGGATTGAAGTCCTCCGTTTAAGTTTTTGCGACGAGTAAGCGAAAGTGGCAAGCTAGGCGAGTGAACTTACACATCTCCCCCCAACAGACTAATGGGATACTAAAAGCCTCACCGCGACCCCAAGCAGTATCACCGCAAATATCTTCTGAACGACGGACGGCGAGAACCTCCTTGCGCCGCAGTGCGCGCCGATCTGCCCGCCAACAAGAACGGCGCACGCCAGCGGCAGAATGAACATCCAGTCTATCTCGCCCCCCACACCATGCGCCACAAGGCCGCTCACCGAATTCACCAGCGTGAACGAGCCTGCCGTTGCCGCCGCCTCTTTGGCATTCCCCCAGCCCAGCAGCAGAACAACCGGCAGAAGAAAGAGGCCGCCGCCAATACCGATCATCCCGGCGAGCGTCCCGAGCAGCGCCCCCACAAGAGGGGCATAGATGAATGTAACCTTGGACCCCGAGACAACGTGTCGTTGCGCATCCCTTTTAAAGAAGAACGTTTTAACGGCCGCAAAGATCAGGACGGCGGCCAATAGCTTGTAAAAAACCGGCTCCGATATCTTTATCCCTGCCCCGACGAACGTCATGGGGATAGATGTAATAATGAAAGGCAAGATAAGCCTTGGCCTGACATGGCCGGCGCGCCAAAAATGATAGACAACGCCCGCAGTAACAATGATATTGCAGGCAAGTGCGGTCGAAGGGATGTTCTGGTAGGAGACGTGAAAGAGCGCCAGCATTGCGAGATATGCCGATGCCCCGCCAAGTCCCGCCGAGGAATAAATGAATGCAACGGCCGCAAATATGGGAACGAGATATATCATACGTTTTTTTTCGCAGTTGACTTTTTATACACGAACGGACTACGTTCCGGCAAGTAAACTCTGAAAAATACTGTAGTTGCCCCATTCATGGGGCCAAGAGGCCAAAATATAATTCGGAGGATTTATGGAACTCAGCATCAAACAACTACCTGCCGGCAGCCTTAAACAGAAAAATCTTGAGAACTTGAGGTTCGGCGAACTCTTTACCGACAGAATGTTCGCCATGGAATTTTCCCCGAAAAGGGGCTGGCACGACGCCCGTATCGAGGAGTTCCATAATTTTTCCCTCTCTCCCGCAACGATGGTTTTGCACTACGCCCAGGAGGTCTTTGAAGGGATGAAGGCCTTTCATTATAAAGGGGACAAGGTGGCGATGTTCAGGCCAATGGACAACATCCTGCGGCTCAACAACTCTTGCGACAGGCTCTGCATGCCGCCGGTTGACGCGGACTTTGTCATGAAAGCGCTTTGCGAACTGGTGAAACTGGATCGGGGCTGGGTCCCGCAAAAGAAGGGGACATCATTATATATCAGGCCGACGATGATCGGCACGGACCCCATCATCAAGGTCAGGGCGTCGGACGACTATCTCTTCTATATCATCCTCTCGCCGGTAGGGCCATATTTCAGCAGTGGCGCCAAGATGTCCAAGATCATGGTGGAAGATACCTATGTCCGGACAAGTAAAGGCGGCATGGGATATGCCAAGACCGGCGGCAATTACGCATCTTCCATCAAGGCGGGGATGGAGGCGGCAAAGAAGGGCTTTGATCAGGTGCTGTGGCTGGACGCCGAAGAGCGCAAATATGCCGAAGAGGTCGGTTCAATGAACATATTCTTCGTCATCCGCGAGGTTCTGGTGACGCCGGAGCTTGATGGCTCGATCCTTCCCGGCGTCACAAGAAAGTCCGTCCTGGAACTGGCAAAATATTTGGGATTGAAGGTGCAGGAGAGAAGGGTCGCGATCGTTGAGGTCGTTGAGGGCCTGCAGTCGGGCGATGTGACCGAGGTCTTCGGCACCGGGACGGCCTGCGTGGTGAATCCGGTCGGGGCGCTTGGCTATAAGGGAAAAACATTCTCGATCGGGAACGAACCGGGCAAATATGCGGCAATGCTTTATAATCACCTGACCGGCATCCAATACGGGGAGAAAGAGGATATTTTTAATTGGATGACGATCCTGTAGTTGCCCAATTTATTGGGCCAATATGGAGTAGCCCCGCTTAGCGGGGCGCCAACCGGAGGATGTTTATGGGCAATGTAATTTGTATGTGGGCGGACAAACCGTGGGTTAAGCCGTTCGATCTAAGAGGGGATGGCGGAATAGATTCCACTGATCTTGAAACTTGGGTTAAGAAAGTGAACGCACTTCCTGAAGTTGACGTTGTTACTGGTGATAAATCTGATTTTCCCCTAAGCGAGCTTAAACTTTCGTCAGACATTCTGTGCAATCTCTTCAAGTGGGATATGATCCGCATGCAATTCGTCCATGAAAATGCGTATGATGAGATGCGACGCCAGAGGCCGCTTAGCTATAATGAAGCTGACCGATTGATAGACAAAGTGCGTGAAGATCGAGATGATTCTATAGAAAGGATCCAGAAGGCAGTTGATGCAGATATTAATTCCCTTTCTTCCGTTTTTCAAGAACTCGGAGTTGATAAAGGTGGAAAGCCAATAGTCTTTTCCTTCGCTTTATATGCGGATATTAAGTACGGTGCGAGGAATATAATTGACAGCCTTGTCAGCGAAAGGCCATCTTTGGCAGGTGTCGGTATCCTCTTTGAGAAGTTGGACGGCGGACCCGCCCGGATCACTGACTTAAAACCCGAGGCCGAAGAGCAAATCCCGGGACTGATGCTTTATGGGGCATGGATCGTGCGGATCGACGGAGAGTCTATCCGAGACATGTCCCAAGAAGAGGTCAGAAATGCCCTTAGGGGTCCGCTTGGCTCTACCGTTGAGGTGGCCGTTGAATACGATAACGGCGAGGTCCAAGATATTTCTTTGAAGAGAGATTGGCTGCCAAGATATTTTGCTACATAGAGCCTGTCGGGAAAATGGTGTTTTAAAAAAACGTTTTTCGGATTCAAAATCTCTTTTTCAGGCGATCCGAACGTTTTTCCTCTGTCACCATCTCCCGCAACCTCCCTGTTTATCTCTTCCTCTGTCACACTGCCACC